>MAAC01013469.1_pt1 | contig 16108 bp, 12 predicted proteins | sample 1115981 | NCBI WGS metagenome assembly MAAC01 (sample SAMN04961126, study PRJNA320927) | seawater metagenome | isolation source: sample BD02T64 sea water enriched with oil for 64 days | place: USA:Gulf of Mexico | collected 2013-07-27 | reverse complement strand
ATGAGCAAAACTTCTTTGGATAAAAGCAAGATTCGTGTCCTTCTACTTGAAGGCGTGCACCAATCTGCTGTTGATAACTTCACACGTAATGGTTACACCAACATTGAGTACATTAAAACTGCCTTACCAGAAGAAGAACTAAAAGAAAAAATCAAGGACGCACACTTTGTCGGCATTCGTTCTCGCACCCAACTTACCCAATCGGTATTTGATGTGGCAGAGAAACTTATCGCCGTTGGTTGTTTTTGCATTGGTACTAACCAAGTAAACCTTGAGGCGGCCTTGGTAAAAGGTATCCCCGTGTTTAATGCCCCCTTCTCTAATACGCGCAGCGTAGCGGAATTGGTCCTTGCACAAGCAATCTTGTTACTTCGTGGCGTACCTGAAAAGAGCGCCAAAGCCCACCGTGGCGAATGGAACAAATCTGCAGCAAACTCCTTCGAAGTTCGCGGAAAAATTCTGGGTATTGTTGGTTATGGCAATATCGGCTCTCAGTTAAGTGTCCTGGCTGAAGGTTTAGGCATGAAGGTAGCTTTTTATGATGTTGTCACCAAATTACCTCTTGGCAATGCCTATCAAGTGAACAGCCTAAATGAGTTATTGGAAACCGCTGACGTCGTTAGCATGCATGTTCCAGAACTTGCCAGCACTCAAAACATGATTGGTGCAGACCAATTAGCTAAAATGAAAGACCTATCAGTGTTAATAAATGCTTCTCGTGGCACTGTGATAGATATTGATGCTTTAACGGAAACTTTGTCATCCGGTAAGTTACTGGGTGCAGCCATTGACGTATTCCCCGTTGAACCTCGTTCAAATGCCGATGAGTTTATCTCACCATTACGTCAATTTGATCGCGTTATTCTCACACCACACGTCGGTGGCAGCACGCTAGAAGCTCAGGTTAATATCGGTGGTGAAGTTTCTGAAAAATTCGTGAAATACAGTGATAATGGCTCAACCGTATCCGCGGTTAACTTCCCAGAAGTTGCCTTACCTATTCACGAAAATGTTCATCGTTTATTGCATACCCATAAGAACATCCCTGGCGTTATGTCTGAGATAAACAAAGTTTTCTCGGAGAATAACATCAACATTTGCGGCCAATATCTACAAACTCGCGGCGATATTGGCTACGTTGTTATTGATGTCGATGCAGAATATGGAGAGCTGGCTTTAGAAAAATTAAAAGCGGTTAAGGGCACCATGCGAACTCGAGCGCTTTATTAGACACTATCAATAATAAGCATGACAACAAAAAAACCGCTTAATTTCTAAGCGGTTTTTTTGTACCTTAAAATTCTCTTCTTCATTGGCTAGTCAAGTCAGCTTCCCATTGCTAACATCACCCCTTACAAAAAACTGTCAAGGAGCAATGCAATGCAAAACATCGATGAAAACCCGAAAACAGCCCTGATAACAGGCGCATCCGCAGGTATTGGACTCGCATTTGCCAGAGAATTTGCAGAACAAGGATTTGATGTTGTTTTGGTTGCACGGCGAGAGGAGAAACTCAACGAAGTTGCCGCTGAGATAAAAGCTCAGTACGGCGCGATGGCCTACGTTATCGTTGGCGACCTCGCAGACCCTTCCACCCCTCAAGCAATATTTAATACCATCAAAAATAAAAACATCACTATCGATGTTTTAGTGAACAATGCTGGTTATTCCATTGATGAAAGCTTTTTGGATACAGATTGGGAAATACACGCCAATTTCATTCAAGTTCTTAGCACATCGTTAGCGCATATGTGCCACCTATTCGCCGCCGGTATGAAAGAACGTAATTACGGACGTATCATTAATATCTCATCAATCGCTGCATTTAGCCCTCAGCTCTCTGGCAGTTTATATGGTGCAGCAAAGTCTTTTGTTCTAGACTTCACCCAGGCCATTGACCTTGAGTTAAAACCTCACAATGTTTTTTGCACAGCCCTTTGCCCGGGTTTTACCTATAGCGAATTTCACGATGCTATGGGTGTCCGTGAAGCGGTGAATAGATTGCCAAAATTCTTATGGATGGATGCCCAAACAGTTGCCAAAGAGGGTATTCGCGCCGTTATGGAAGGTAAAACTGTATATATCAACGGCCTACTAAACCAAGGAGTAAGCCAGGTATTGGCAGCATTACCGGTTCGGGTAAAACAATTTATTTCAGAAAAACAATCAATTTTCGAACTTTAGCAAGAACCGGGTGGGCTCTGTACTTGCATTTCGCTTATCCTATCAACATGAAAACAAACAGCTCGTCGCCAAATAAACGCAGTGACTATCAACGCATCGAAGCAGCGATACGATTCCTCTACACCTGCCCTCCAAATACACCTCTAGAGCATATCGCAAAAGAGGTCGGGCTTAGTGAATTCCATTTTCAACGTCTATTTACGCGGTGGGCAGGCATTACACCCAAACGTTTTTTACAATTTCTCACTAAAGAACACGCCCTTTCCATTATCCATCAACAAACATCCATAAATGACACATCTCTTTCTCTTGGTCTTAGCGGATCTAGCCGGTTACATGACTTACTAATACACTGCGAAGCCGTCACTCCTGGTCAATTAAAGACGTCTGGAGAAGGTATGGACATTAATTATGGCTATCACTCAACGCAATTCGGGCAGTGCCTTATTGCTACAACTGAACGAGGCATTTGCCATCTATCGTTTATCGATAACCCAATAGCAGCATTAACCGAACTACAACAACAATGGAATAACGCCACACTACAACACCGACCAGAATTAACTCAACAACTTATCAGTCAAATTTTCAGCGATACGTGGGATAACAAAGCACCCCTATCAATACACCTAAAAGGCACTAATTTTCAACTAAAAGTATGGCAAGCTTTACTCTCAATTCCTCAAGGAAAGTTAACACACTACCAAGCGCTAGCAGAACAAATAGGTAACCCCAAAGCCTCCCGTGCAATCGGAACAGCGATAGGGAAAAATGCAATAGCCTACCTAATTCCTTGTCATCGAGTCATTCAAAAAACCGGCTCTATTGGCAACTACCGATGGTTGGCAGAACGCAAAGCTGCGATGATCGGATGGGAATCAGCTCAATCACCTACCTAACACGAAAAGATACGTTTCCCACCTCTTCGCCGTTTACAATAACAGCAAGAACATGCCTCCCTGAATAATGCTTTCTTGTACTCATGTTTTTAAATGACTGTCTTCGTCTAATGGATTTCGATTTAGATTGTATATTTCCTTCCGATATTTTAAATATCTTTCTCGAATGGGAACCATTTGATTTTACATAATCAATGGCATATTCAATACGCAACATCCCTAACATAGAGTTCTTGCTCGATAATAAGAAAGAAAAATTTATCTCTTCACCAATATCAATCACATCATCCACCATTAGAAAATCCGATACTTCAACATCGGGCCTAGACACATAACCAAAAAACGCCAATACGTCTGGATCTGCCTTTTTAAGCAGCGTTCGACACCCGTGTTTAATTATCCAATCGGTATTTTTCGAGTCACCTAACCACTGTAAAGCTAAGCTTTTCACCAGCTCTGGCTTATCCTTAGCTATATCATTAATATTGTTTGCTACACTTCTACGAACATACTCAGAATCATCATTCTTCAATGCTTCTAGTATAGGTAAAATCAATGACGGATCTTTCTTGAATTCTGGAAGCGCCATTGCCCACGGCAATCGTGATCGACAGCCTTCCGATGAAAGACGGCGAACATGATGGTTTTCATGGGTTGCCCAACGTAACATCTGCTCCATCATCTTAAGGGGTGAATGGATAATAAAAGGGCGCACTGCAAACTCTGAACTTGAAAACTGCGTCATATGCTCAAGTGCAATCATTGACTCGTCCCAAAAATCGAGACCATAAAGCTCAATAATATGAGGAAAAAACATTGCCTCATAACCGCCAAATTTTTCACAAACTGGCTTAATAAGCTGAAGCACACCGACATAATCCAGCGCCAATATCTCATAAATCATTTTTGCGATATGATCCATTCGAGATTTTAATTCTCTGCCTTCCCAGTCGTCATCAAATATTTTTTTATGAAATAGATCAACATCAAAGCTTGGCACAGATATCAGAAAACTATCTGTTAGCCGGCTAATATACTGTTTATTGTAAGAGTTCTTTAAAGGTTCTGGCATTTTCTTTCCAAGATTATATTCCGTAAAATAACGATGGGTGACGGATAATAGATGACGTCAAATAACTATATATTTATACAGCATAAAACCATAGAATTCAATTTAAAAACATCCGCATCTCGCGCCATAATTTATACGTTACCTCAAAGGTTACTAGAAATTGATATAACGAATACTCAATCAAACATGCCCTGCTTTAAAAAATGTATCGTTTGATGAATAACCCCCTTGTTCTTCATAATAAATGGATGAGCTACAGGCATAACCCTATGATCTGCCATACCATCTAACTTAGTATTTTCTACTGATACTTTTCCGTCATCAGGTTTCGGTAACATCATAGAAAGAAAAATATTAATACTTCGAGAGCCTGCAATAACACCTAGTTCAAAATCACATCCTTTTAAGCTATTTGGAACACTATTTTTTCCTGTTCCCAATTCTTTCCCCGCAGGCCCATTAAACCAAACATACCCCGGCAAGCCACTCAGCCTATCAACCACCTCACTGCCTTTGTTCGGTGGGGCCAACATTACAACACGCCCCAAATTTTCAATTCTTCTCTCACTCAAGTATTGACGCAGAAGAATGCCTCCCATGGAATGCGTTACAAAATGAATCTTTGCCGTATCTGGACAATCAGATAACGCGCTTCCTATCGCCTCATTCGCCAAAAACTCGATGCTATGCTGTGTTGAGGGGTAATCGCAATTGATCACACCAAACCCTGCACGCTCTAACGTCAGCTTCATCACCCTCATTGACCGAGCACTTCTGGCTAATCCATGCAATAAAATAACAATTTCTTGCTGCATAACATCTACCTCACCTAATTTGGCTGGAAACTCTACCAGCTACCTTTTGAATATTGTCATTTTTAACTGCGTACATTAAACTTCATACACATAAAGTTAGTAACCCCCATTTAAACTAAAATACGCAAATTATGGGTACTTCCCCCCCCAACTAAATATGGCGATAAATAATGACAGGATCATGGCAAACCATTGAAATAGAAGGTGATTATTCTTATGACAATCACTTTCTAGAAGAGAATTGGGAACGATTACACTTGTGCGATCACGAACCTTTTCCTAGCACCGAATATGTGCAGTCAGTTTGTGAGAAATACCCCCTTGTCAAAAAATCTATCCCTAACTTTGACAATGATTATCAAGCATTATCTCTTACAATACTTTCTGCTTGGGCAAAATTTCACAAAGGTGATTTCGAAGCGGCCAAAACTGAAGGCCTTGCACTTGGATATATGGGCTACCTTGTCGCCAATATGGCTACATGCGTATATGCGAGCAATACCATTGCATCTGAAAAGGTACTTAAAGAATTATATTGGGATGCTGCAGAGCGCAGTCTTGCTGCATCTAAAGCAATGCCCGAAGACATTAACTCGATCTATCATTATGGTTTAAACCTTGGCCGCTATAGCGAAACAATATCCCTATTGCGTGCGGCTAAAGAAAATATTGCCGGGAAATTTGCAGGGGCTTTACGAACCACTATTGAAATGAACCCTGATCATGTTTTAGCAAATATTGGCTTTGGCACATATCACAGTTCAATCATAGATTTAGTTGGATCAATGATTGGAAAATTAACTTACGGTGTTTCAAAAGATGATGCGTTAAAACACTTTGAACAAGGGCTAAAGGTTGCCCCTAACCTACCTATGGTCTATATCGAGTACGCTAAAGGAATAGCCATTATCCAAGGTAAAAAAGGGCGTGTAAAAGCAGAAGCATTTTATCAAAAAGCATCTGAACTAACCGCGATGGATGCGATGGAGGAACTTGACATTAAGCTCTGTGCCAAAGGTTTTAAATCTTAAATAATAAGGGGAGGAAGCATGACTATCCACTTCCTCCCTCAATATTAATGATTCAAAATTTCAGCTTCAAAAAATCAATTCAACGATGGTAATACTTTTTTTATTGCAACACCTGCAAAAATAAATACTAGCCAGAAGCCAACTGTTAACCATAAAACATCATGAAAAGTAATCACATCACTGATACTGCCTCTCCACATCACAAGACCCGTTGCCCCAAATACATTCGACATACCCCAAGCAACATTCGCATTGGCAGCCTTACCAAACCATGAAATAAAGCGATACCCCAACAACCCAATAACAAAATGCATCATACCATTGGCAAACAGAATACCTACCAACAAGTACCAAAAAGAAACGTCCATTAAGCCCATCCAAAAAATTCCCGTAATAACCAAAAAATATTAAGCAACATATTATGCTAGCTCAGGTTCAGTTTTTCCGCTCTCTTTCTTTGTAACATCAAGATTTTTCTTAGCCTCAGGATCAGTCCAACCGATAGAATCAGCAAGGTAGTTTTGCGCATCACTAAATACTTGCTCTAATTGCTGTCTAGATATCACTGGTGAGCTGCCCACTAACGTCCAACGCATCTCCCCTTTTAGTGTTGAAACAAGAGAGCCAAAAGGTGTTAGTACTGACGGATTAGCATAGAACTCCATGTCAACAATGGAAAATGGCCCATGTTGAGTCTCAATACCAATGTTGCCGACATTCGTTAACACAATACAAGGAGGGTTATGCGCACCCTCTAAATATTTTGCATATTTAGCACTATTTCTCCTTCCTATTCGACGTCCCATCCACGCATGCAAGCGATAAGGGAAAGGCATTAGTATCATATCCATTTTGCGAGACAATGCTGCCTTGGCTTCATCACGAATATCCCTTGCAAGAGGCCACAAAGCATCATTTGAACTCACTTTATGCCCAGAGCCTACAACAGATACAAAGTAACCCACATCCTCCCCCACCGGCGGAACTAGCTTAGTTCTCATATCAACAGATGAGGCACAACCAACACATACTGGCTCACCCTCGTTAATATCTTTTGCTGACGCCAACACGATTGCAGAAAACAGGGCCCCATGAACTGTAGTCCCCTCTTTTTTTGCCCTACTATACAACGCGCTCATTAGAGAAGGTTCAAATTTCTTAGTAAGAATAACCAACTCTCGATCTTCTACAGGGACAGCATCTTTTACTTTTAAAAACTTTGGTGCACCTAACGGAACGATGCCAAACACCAGCCGAAAAATCGTATACAAGTAACGAAAAAAACCTAACAACCCTTTTACATTACCAGGTAATCTATCTCTGAAATACTCAATCGGTTGTAACTCTTCGAGATCACATGCCCCAGTTTCTCGATACATGCCTGCTGCTTGTACAATATCCCTTAGTAAAAATACTGATGAAGCACCATCACTTATAGAATGATGGATGTTCAAGTATAATTTGTGTATACCATCTTTCTGCCGTAGCAGGGCACATCGAACCATTGGACCTTTTTCAGAATCAAAAGGAACCAATAATTCTTTCTGAACATATGCTAAAGAATCAACTTCATCTTCAAACACCACCAACGGTATTTCATCTACACCAGAAACATACCAGGGTTTTTCCTTACCCCGATCCGACACCTTTACCCTTAAATTGGGATGTCTTTTTTGAACAGATACCAAAGCTGCCTTGATATCTTCCTCTGAGATCCCTCCCTTAATATCACAAACTGCAATGCAATTCATTGGTGAGCTATCATCTAATCGCCAGAATATTTCTTCAGCAGCCCCTAAAGGCCTCTCTATATCCTGCTCAATAGTATTTCTTGTATTCTGCTTTGTTCCATTCATTCCTATTTCTCTCCATGATGGATATAACTCTTAAGCTCACTCTATTTTTTATCAAAATACATCAACAGCGGAGGCAACATGAGAAAATCAACAATCAGTGCAAAGAATAGCGTCATTGACATTAGTGCCCCCGTATAAATAGTTGGCTGAAAATTTGATCCTATTGTAACTAAAAAACCCAATACTAAAACAGCAGATGTTACCAATAACGCTACCCCTACGGACTTAAAGGCATAGCGCACACCATCCTCACGAGTTAACCCGAATTCATTTCGTGCAACGCGATATTTCGACATAAAGTGAACGGTATCGTCAACAACGATACCTAGGCTCATGCAAATAACGAGAGCTCCTGCCATATTAATTTCACCAACAAATGCTCCCCACAAACCATATGCAATGGCCGCTGGCGCTAGATTCGGAACCAAACTTATCAGCCCCAATCTCAATGAACCCAGCGAAATAACCAAAACAAAAGAAATTAGGATCAATGCAATAACGGCTGTTTTAATAACACTTTCAATATTTCGCTGTTGGGCAAGTGAAACTACCATATCAATTCCCGTCCCAGATGTAGGTTTGATATTTGTAGCATTTTGTTTCAGCCAAGCTTGAGCATTCTCATCAAGCTTAATCAGTTTCTTAGAATCTGACTTTTTTGTAGCTACAATAAAACGTGTTGCTGAACGGTCAACGTTAATGGTGCTATCTAATCCTAACCCCAGCGGTAATGTTAATTCATAGAGCAACATATATTGGGAAATAAGCTGTTGATTATCTGGAAGTTTTCTATAGCTCTCATCATCCCCATGCATATTCATATTAATACGTTTTACAATATCCGTTACATTATCAACATAGGTTACATCCGGTTGCATTTTGTACCAATTGGAGAAAGCTTCAACTGACTTCAAATATTCAGGATCATCAATACCACCCGGCCTACCACTATCAAGTAAGTATTGGATATGGTGAGCTCCCCCTAAATGATTGTTCACTGTATCAAGTGCATTTCGAATTTTGAAGGTTTCGTCAAATTGATCATTCCAATTTTCAACCATTTCATTATTTGGAACAAATGTCGCTAGAATAAGAACAAAAGCAGAAATAGCTATTACTAATGAAAATCGAAAACGAATAACCCACTCAGCCAACAAGGACATCACTCTCGTAAGCTGTATTTCTTTCCTTTTCTTTCCTTCAGGTAACAGAGCTAAACAAGCGGGTAAAAACAACATACTCAATAGATACGCTAATGTAACGCCAATTGCCACGACATTCCCCATATCTCGAAATGGTGGAGACTCATTAAAATTTAGCGTTAAAAAACCAAGTGCTGTCGATAAACTAGTAATAAAGACGGGGCCCGTGTTAACCCTCAAGCTTGCCCTAATTGCCTCTATCTTATTGTCACCTTCACCTAGTTGATGGTAGTAACTAACCAGGATATGAATCGCATCCGCGACCGTTATCGTCATAATAATTGTTGGCACCAATCCGATCGATGGCGTCAACACAATACCAGCCCAACCGACAGCGCCAAAAGCGCCCACCACCGCGAACCCAATCATTAAAAGTGTTATTAGCGTTCCAGAAAAACTTCTTACCAAAACGATTAATCCAACAAGAATAATAATATAACTGAGGCCAACAAATGTTGTTATATCTCTTTCAACTGCTTCTCCAAATGCAGCATTAACAGCCGTCGACCCTGTTAAATATATCGTTGCATTAGGATATTTTTCGTTTAGTCTATCAATCACTTTATGCGCATATTTTACGACATTGTTTGCTGCTTCAAGATCATCTGACGGTAGAATAACAGAAACACTAACACCAGCCCCTTGCCCGCTCGATGATAGTAGATGATCAATTATTTTTGGCTCATTAAGCGCAACATTCTTAACTCTATTGATTTCCGCTTCACTATACCCAAAAAACTCACCTATCAACGACTCAGACGTTATATCATCGCCTTCTGCAACGGTATGCTGGTAATTCGCAAGTGAATCAACACGCTGTGAATACGGTATTTGCCACCCTTCATCTGTTAATTCTCGAATCAGACGTAATGTCTGCTTATTAAATACATCTCCTTTTCCATCTAATACGAAAAAATCTAAACTATCTTGCTTACTAAATGTATTCTCAAGATTATTAAACGCGATTAGCTGCGGATTATCGTCGCTAAAATATGTACGTAAATCGGCTGTTAACTTAATGCTTGGAAGACTTAATCCCAACAAAAATATCAACAACAAACTCAAAGATACTACCAACTTTGGCCATTCCAAAATCAGATCAATATATTTATCCGTAGCACGTTTAAAATTCATATTCATGTCTATCTATTAAGTGATTTTTATAGGTTATAGAAATAAAAAGGGTGTGAAAGTTATTTACTCTCACACCCTTTCAGGATGAAAACGGTTATGTCCTCCGCTGCGCCCGCACCATAAACGGATATTTAGGTGCCGTAGATATACCAGCAGATGCGACTGGTTTAAAGTCTGGCTCCACAACCAGTTTAAATCGCTTCGCCAATACAGCAATCCCTATTATTAGCTCTTGAAGAGCAAAGTGCTTACCCAAACATACATGTGGTCCACCTCCAAATGGTACATAAGCAAAAGGATCTCGTGCTTTAACGCTATTTGGCAAAAACCTTTCAGGCATAAATTTTTCTGGATCATCCCAATAACGTTGATGATGATGAATACACGGTAAAATTATCATCATCAGGCTTTTTCCTGGGATTTTTTCTCCCCAATATTCGTCATCTTCAACTGTTGTCTTTCCATTTAACCACGCTGATGGAGATATACGAAGCACCTCTTCGGCAAACATTTTGGTGTACACCAATTTTGGAATATCTTCAAGAGTTGGAACACGATCCCCCAAAACGTCTGTTAGCTCAGCAATGAGTTTTTCTTCAACATCCGGGTTATCGTGTAAATGATACCATGCCCAACATAATGCAGTAGAAGCCGTTTCATACCCTGCAATAAAGGCAACAAGTACTTCATGTCGAACAGCCCAATCAGGCATGCTTTCCCCTGTTTCCTCGTCTTTTGCTCTCATCAATGCTGTCAAAAAGTCATCATGATCGTCCAGATTTCCTTTTCTTTCCGCAATAAGAGAATCGATGTAAATATCAACTTTTTTAACCGTACGCTTTAGCTTGATATTCGAGGGGCTAGGAAACCAAGATTCTGAAATAATGGGTAATGGAATCATTTCCATATAACGATTTATATAATCAAATGATTTTTGAAGGTCATCATAGACATGCTTCAAATTTGCATTAAAAAGGCAAGCCCCATTGATTTCTAGCGTTAAACGATCCATTTCTTTAGAGGCGTTAAATACCTCCCCACTGTCACATAGCTTTTCCCAGTGATCGACTCTCAATAATGATGCAGCTACCATCTTGTCTATAAATGACTTCACCGTTCGCGGAGTAAACAACGGATTCATTGTGCGTCGCTGCTTTTGCCAATATTCCCCCTCACTCGTTACTAACCCTGTCCTTGAAACACCTTTCAAACGATTGTAAATAATATTATCTCTATTAATGTTGTCATTTTTATCCTTTGATACAAGCTTGATGAGCTCTGGATGATTAACAAGATAAAACCCCAACACCCCCCTCACTTTCACAAAATCACCTAACTTGGCAATTTCCTGCATATAGGCAATAGGATCAACCAACAATAGCCAGGTTTTATAAAACCACGGCGCTACAACTAATTTCTTTTCTGAAGACATCAAAGTTTCCTTACACTTTTGTACGTTTAACGGGGGTCATCATTACAGGCCCTTCAGGCCCAAGAGGAAAACCAATTTTAGGGTTAACAATATAATCATCAGGGCAGGTAAATTTGTATTTCTGACATACCATCGCTAAAACCAATTTTATCTGTACCATCGATATCTGATTTGCAATACACATACGCGGTCCAGCACCCCAAGGTATGTAAGCATGCGCTGGCCGCTTGGCCACTTCTTCTGGTAAAAACCGGTCTGGATTAAAATCATTCGGATTGTCCCAGTAATCTGGGTGCCTATGTAGAGTATAAAGCAATACCCAGACGCCAGCACCCGCAGGTATTTTATAACCGCCAAGATTATCCCCACCTGCACATAACCGTGGTAACGCCCATGCAGTAGGATAAAGCCGCAATAATTCATCAATTACCATCTGTAAGTACGTTAATTGAGGAAGGTCCTCCATAGTCGGCTCTCGCCCATCCAGCACAGCATCTAGCTCTGCATGAAGTTTCTTCTCAACATCAGGAAACTTTGCTAAATAATATATAGCCCAGGTGATAATTTTTGATGGTGGCCCGTTCCCGCCAAACAAGAACATCTTTGCTTGATTTCGCATAAGACCTTCCTCTAATGGCTCTCCATCTTCGTAACGCGACTCCATTAGCATCTGTAGAAAATCTTCATAGGTTTCGTTGCTATTCCTACGTTCTACTATCATATCTTCAAGGTGATCACTAATACGTTTAACCGCCCCTCGTATTTTCATATTTCCTGGTGTCGGAAAAATTATCGGAAGCGCTAAAGGATTCTCTATACGATAGGTAATGTAATTCGCACCCATCGCGTAATCGTCTCTAAGCGTTTTCTGTCCCGCTAAATTTGTGCTAAACAAACTTCTAGCAAAAATATTAAACGTCACATCTTGCATATCATTAGCGATAGAAACTTCAGTTTTAGCATCCCATTCACTCATTACACGTTTAGCTTCTTCCACCATGATTAAGCCAAAACCAGAAACGGCTCGTTTGTGAAAGGAAGGCTGCAACATTTTTCGCTGCGCTCGCCAATCATCGCCTTGACTAGTAAACAAGTTTTCTCCACCAACTGAACGAATGCTTTGGAGAACCATTGGAAAACCCACATAGGTTTTATTGGTTTTTTGCAGTACCTGCTTTGCTAATTCTGGAGAGCTCACTAAATGAACAAAATTATTAGCAAAACGTACTCGAACTAGATCAGAATATTCTGGCAGTAAGCTTTCCATAAATGGTATTGGCCTCTGCCAAAACTCTAAGCCTGACCCAAACAACCAATGCTTTCCTTTTCTTTTTGGTGGCGTCATAAGGCCACCTTCAACGTCCGAACTCATTACAACCTCTCAATTCTAATTTATATTTTACTGTTTTGTAGCAACGGATAACTTCGCTTACCATCAACAAGTGTGTGAATGATAAATAGGCCAGACATTGTCAACATTACAGGCGAATAAACCGCTGCGGGTATTGCCATCTGGGTGTTATTCAAAAACGTTGTTGCAACAATAATCGCTAACGCTGCATTTTGAAGTCCTATTTCAATAGCAATAGTCTTACCTTGTGCCTTATTTAATCTAAATAACTTTGCACTTATAAAGCCAAGTGACACTGTCAACAAGCATAGTGTTATTGCGGGTAATCCGGCCTGAGACAACAGATTCCCCAAATTATTTCTCTCCTTGATAAAGACTCCAACAATTACCCCAAGTAAAAAAATAATCGCTCCTACCTTAACGGGAGTTTCACTCTTCGAAGCAAAGTTTGGGGCGTAGTATTTTATAACCATCCCGATACCAATAGGAGGAACAGTAATTAGAAATATTTTAATGCTAAAGTCCCAGACAGCAAATGTTGCTGGTGATGTTTTCATAAAAACATCAAAAGCCAGCATGACAAATAATGGTATTGTTACAGCAGTTAACAAGCTACTAATCGCGGTTAAGGTAACCGACAAAGCAGCATCCCCGCGACATATATAAGCGACCAAATTAGACCCTGGCCCTCCCGGGCAACTTGCTAACACAACAATCCCCACCGCTATTTCAGGTGAAACAGGAAAAACTGTCGCTATAAAAAAGCCAATAAGGGGCAACATCATCATTTGCATGAATGAACCTACAAGAACAGCTTTCGGCTCAACCAATATTGGCTTAAAGTCATCTTTAACCAATGACATTCCCATTCCAAGCATCATGAAAATAAGAATGATCGGTGCAATTAGGTGAGTAAGTGAGCTGACTTCCATAGTTTATTTTATACCTCCAAATCCAATGGATTCTTAATACCATCTTTCTGCATCAATAACCGTGTATAGGTATATTCAAAGATCAGCATGTGCTTGTGCAGGCCTAATGCTGGATCGTTTGGCCAAAAAACATGGTTTGTATAACGATAGGGCGACCAATTCTGATATTGCGTATCCCCCGTCATAGTTGATAAAATTGTCAGAACACCCTCATCCAATGACAGTGAATTTGCTGCGCTCTCAGCAACATCTTCATCAAACAAAAAGACTAGAAACATAATCATTATGTATAAACTAGTTTCTAGATCCAAATTCATTAAGCGCTTGCCCCCATCCTCTTCAACTTTTGCCTCTGGCAATATTAGGGATGAAAAATCAATATCCTCTTTCTGTATGAGATCATATACATTAGCGTCTCTGGATTTTCCAAGATCAATAAAGAGGTTCATCATATTACAATCATGTAATAAAGTTGCATTAAAACCTCCCACATCCCCCAACTGATCAGGGTCTATAGGATATAAATCGACCTTAGGCACATCCGTTGCTCCAGAGTTGTCCGCAATAAAATTGACAACACTAGCCTCCAAAGCAAAATGGCGGAATAACATATGCTGGGATTCTGCTGACATACATCGATTAACAAACCAGATACTCAAGAAATTTAGCGCTTTCCAAGAATATATTTTAAATGGGGACACCCTCTTAACAATGCGGGTGATTTTTATCAACGTCCAACAAATAACCTTCACTAATGGAAATAGGTATTTTCTTGACCATCGAGCCTGGTCTTTTAATTGCTGTTCTCGCCATAGTTTTGGTAAATGAAGCGTCGGATCCCAGCGAATAGTATCAAAATAACTAGGAGCATCATCTCGCGACGGCTTTTTTGGATCAAACCGATCAGCTGCATTTTTGGTAGATGACTCGTCCAACATATTACATTCCTTTTCTAAAATAACGGTTCTTTAAACGACAAAAGAAGGAGTAGATATTGTCCACTCCTTCTTTTATTTACTCATACACATAGCGACTAGTAGTTAACTAATTCTTCTAACTGCAAAAACGACCAACAGTCTTAGTTGTTTTAACAATCATCTGTCCCCAACCAGCAGCATTTTAGTAAATTGTCTTCTTATCCTTTAACGCAGGTAAAGTGCGCATAAGATACAGAAAAACGCCCTGATTCAGGAACCATTGTGACGATTTTTTCACCCTCTTTAAACAGGCCGGAATTAAGCCCTTCTTCTAACATAATGTAAATACTTGCTGCACCAGTATTTCCCTTACTCGATAGATTTGTGAACCATTTGTCCTGGGGTATATTAAATCCAACCTCAGCCAGTGCTTCTGCATATTTATCGAAGAAGAAGTAGGAGCTTAAATGTGGCACAAAATGATCAACCTCATCTGCATTAAGCTTTCCTTTCTCAACCAAATCCTTTGCTTCAGCAATAACTGACTGTAACAACCCTTTTGGCAATAACGTTGTATCTTGACGAATGACAAATAACCCTTCGTCCTCTGCTTCAGAAAACGTTCCAAAACCCTGGTAAGTATCACCAACTTCAAGGTCTTTTGTTTTGGATGTTCCCAAGTACATACATGCAGGAAGCTGATTGGCGTACGATTTAAATTCAATCCAGTCGATCTTTAGAGATAATCCATTTTCACGAGGCTTGTTTTCCAACACAACCGCGCCGGCACCGTCTGACAACATCCAACGCAAGAAGTCCGCGTTAAAGTATTTAAAGGATTCTGTCTTTGCGTCCCGACTTTCATCAATTTCACTTTCTTTTTCAAATCGATCTGCCTTCATAACAACACTGGGTAACTCAGAACCAACAGCAACGGCATTAGTATGCTGCCCTGCTCTAATTGCTAACCAAGCCGCCTGCATAGCAGCCATACTCGCGGAGCAAATCCCCGACGCAGACAGTACATTCATTGGCTGGCCACCCAAACGACCATGAACCATTGAGCCAAAACCTGGCATCAATACATCTGCAATAGTGGTTGCTGTCGCCAACATTTCAACGTTATCAAGGTCCAAACCACGATTATCAAGTGCCTTTTTAATAGCACCAACAGCCAATTCCTCATTCAGGTGAGTCTGAACGCCTTCTTTGGTGCGGGCATAATGACGCGTCTTGATACCATTTGCTGCCAATACGTGTTTACGATATCGACTAGGTTTTCC
>MAAC01017629.1_pt1 | contig 16113 bp, 17 predicted proteins | sample 1115981 | NCBI WGS metagenome assembly MAAC01 (sample SAMN04961126, study PRJNA320927) | seawater metagenome | isolation source: sample BD02T64 sea water enriched with oil for 64 days | place: USA:Gulf of Mexico | collected 2013-07-27 | reverse complement strand
TTATAAGATACCGAAGGAATTCCTTTTCCTAATTCAATTTTTGAAACAAAATTGGGATGTATTTTCCTTAAATGCCAAACCAAGGGAGGGATGTCCCATAAACTTTGGTGGTTAGAAACTACTATTATTGGTACTTCTTTGGGGTATTCTTTTAAGGTTTTTAGTTGAAAAGAAGTGCCTAAGACTCGAAGACTTGCAAGAATAAAAAAATTGAGATAATCTACACTTTTTTTATGTGCCTTATACCCAAATAGGTTATTACAAATCCATTGGATAACATGAAAAACCACTAAAACCAATCCAAATAACAGGTAAAAGATAACTGTCATTGGATAACTTAGAATGTGAGCGATTTGTTTCATGAAAATACCCGCATCCCGAGGCTTCAGGAGCGGGTTTATTATTTATAGTTTAACAAACTTCGTTATAAGCATCTTTTAGGTTGTCAGATATCATATCGGCAGGGCGACCTTCAATATGGTGACGCTCTAGCATATGAACTAATTCACCATCTTTAAATAAAGCCATACAAGGGGAACTTGGTGGAAAAGGGATCATTAGTGCACGAGCAGCATCTACAGCTTCTCTATCAACTCCTGCAAATACAGTTACGATTTGATCAGGTTTTTTGTCATTTTGCAAAGACATAGCAGCTGCTGGTCTAGCATTGGCTGCAGCACAACCACATACAGAGTTTACAACTACTAAAGTAGTGCCCTCTTTACTAAGCGCTTGATTAACATCTTCTGCATTAAATAATTCGGTGAACCCAACTCTGGTTAGGTCTTCACGCATTGGTTTTACTAATTCTGGTGGGTACATATTTTTAGTGATTTATTGTGTAACAATTTATTGGCAAAGATAACTAATTTAGAGACGCTTAATTAGCTATAAAACTTTAAAAGAAAGTTAATTTGTGTTTCTGATTTGCACTTAATTATATTTTTAGTGCTGTTTTGGGAATAGGAGTTTTATATATTTGCCGAATTGAATTTATATTTTAAAAAAGATTATGATACGTTGGATTATTGCGATTATTGGTTATTCACTCTTTAGGTTTCCTGGAGCTATTTTAGGTTTTTTACTCGGAAGTGTTTTCGAGAATTTTAATAAATCTAAAAGTGGAGGACAAACCATTTTTAACCAATTTAGAGGGCAAGTTTCTCCTGCTGAATTTGAATTAAAGTTATTGTCTTTAGCGTCTATTGTAATTAAAGCTGATGGTACAGTAAACCAAAAGGAGTTAGATTTTGTAAGGCAATATTTTGTACAGGCTTATGGTAGGGAACATGCCAATGCTACTTTTAAAGTTTTTAATGAGGAAATTAAAAAGCAACAACTTTCTTCTCAAAGCATTTGTTCTTTCTTAAAACAGCGAATGCGATATGAATCACGCCTACAAATTTTACACTTTCTTTTTAGTATTTCCAAGGCAGATGGACATGTAAGCGAACCTGAAGTTCGTGAAATAAATAGTATTTCAGGATTTTTAGGAATTGGGCATCGTGATTTTGAAAGTATTAAAGCTATGTTTTTTAGTAATCCAGACAGTGCTTATAAAATTTTAGAGATTGAACGATCTGCAACTATCTCAGAAATTAAAACCGCTTACCGAACTATGGTGAAAAAATATCATCCAGATAAACTACAACATATGGATGAGGTATACCAAAAAGGAGCAGAGGAAAAATTCAGAAAAGTTCAAGAAGCCTACGAACAAATACAGAATGAAAAAGGGTTTTAACTACTTGTCATTGCGAATCTTTCGACTGTCGCTCAAGGCAGGCTAAAGTGAGGCAATCTCTAAAAATTTAGATTACATCATAAGATCACTTCGTCGTATCCTCCTCGCGAAGACAATTTCTGTAAGAATATAGAATTTTGATTAATTTAAACTTCAACTTCAGAGTCATTTTCGCTGATAATTTAGACAAGCCTAAAAATAAAATTAGAGCTTAAGAAAAAAATGATTACTTTTGCCAAATGTTTACATTAGCAGAAGAAAATTATTTAAAAGCAATCTATCATTTAGAAAAAGATAGCAGCGTAGGGGTTAGTACCAATTCCATTGCTGTAAAGTTAAATACGCAACCTTCCTCGGTGACAGATATGGTTCAGAAACTGGCTCATAAAAAAGCACTTTCATATCAAAAATATAAGGGTACTTTTTTAACGGAAAAAGGAAAAATAATAGCTGCTAATGTTATTCGGAAACACCGATTATGGGAAGTATTTTTGGTTGAAAAATTAAAATTTCAATGGGATGAGGTTCATGTAATAGCAGAACAATTAGAACATATAAAATCGGAAGAATTGATTAAAAGACTAGATGCCTTTTTAGATCATCCAGATTTTGATCCTCACGGTGATCCCATACCAGATGTCCATGGGGTGATAAAACCAACCGAAAAGAAATTGCTTTCAGAATTAGAAAAAAATCAACGAGGAATTTGTGTTGGGGTAAAAGAATCCAACTCTCAATTTTTACAATATCTCGATACTAGAAATATTGGAATAGGGACAACCATTAAAGTGATAGACAAAGAAGAGTTTGATGATTCTATGACGATTCAAGTGGGAGATTCTCAACTTCATATTACAGATAAAATAGCAGATAATCTTTATATAAATACCAACTAAATTGAAAAATAATTACACATATATTATAACTGTTTTCACCTTCATGTTTCTCCTTATTGCTTGTGAAAAAACAATGCCTTCTGCTCCAGAAGAAGATCAGCTTTTGGATGGTCCTATGGAAGGGCTTTCCACCGAAGAACAGATTACATTTTTAAGAGGAGACGAAGCTTTTGGTGATGTATTTACCATAGAAAAAGGGCTAGGGCCTATTTTTGTAGCAAATAAATGTGCGAGTTGTCACCCAGGAGATGGAAAGGGAAATCCTTTTGTAAGATTTACTCGATTTGGTCAATCGGACACTCTAGGAAACCAATATTTAGGTTTTGGAGCACCTCAACTTCAGCATAAAGCAATACCGGGATATGAACCAGAGCAACTTCCAGCCGGAGCAACTTCCACAGATTTAGTGGCTCCTGCAGTAACTGGATTAGGCTTTCTAGATGCTGTTTCTGATGCCGATTTAATCGAACTCTCAGATCCCGAAGATAATGATGGAGATGGTATTAGTGGAAGAGTGCATTGGAACAACATTCCAGACTATGTAACTTTAAGACCCAACAGTATTTCTCAAAACGGTAAATACATAAGTCGTTTCGGAAAAAAAGGAGCAGCTTATGATTTACTTCACCAATCTTCTGGAGCCTACAATCAAGACATGGGGATTACTTCTCAATTTGAACCTATCGATCCTTATAGCGGGTTGGAAGTGGATCCTGAAGTGAGTACACAAACTCTTAACGATGTTGTTTTTTATCTTAAAACACTAAAAGCGCCTATTCAAAGAAATCAAGGTGACGCATCGATTATTGCAGGGAAAGAAATTTTTTCTGAAATACAATGTGCTTCCTGTCATCAAATGGTTATGCACACAGGTTATTCTCCTATTGAAGCATTATCCTTTAAAGAATTTTATCCCTATACCGATTTATTATTACACGATATGGGACCAGGATTAGATGATGATTATACCGAAGGATTTGCCTTAACAAACGAGTGGAAAACACCACCACTTTGGGGATTAGGATTGTCTGAAGATGCACAAGGAGGTAGTTATTTTTTAATGCATGACGGACGTGCAACGAGTATTGAGTCGGCTATTTTACTTCATGAAGGGGAAGCAGAACAATCTAAAAACATGTATAACCAGCTTTCTGAAGAGGAGAAACAACAATTGATTAAATTTCTTGAATCTTTATAAAAATGGAACGTAGAAAATTTATTAAAACCTGTTGTTATGTAGCCATTGCTCCACCAGTAGCAGCCAGTATGTTACAATCTTGTGGGTCTATTTATTACGCAACTTCAATTCTAGAGACAAATAAATTAACTGTTGCAAAATCTGAATTCTGGACGTTAAAGAATAATAAAAAAGTAAATCGATCTTTTGTCTTATTAAAACCAGACCATATTGATTTCCCAATTTGCATCCAAAAAATTGAAGAAGATAACTATGTAGCTTCTTTACTCGAATGCACCCATAGGAGTTGTGAACTTAATGTGGGAGGTGGAATTTATAGTTGCCCTTGTCATGGGAGTGAGTTTTCAATTACTGGTAAAGTTTTGGAAGGCCCTGCAGATAAAGATTTAAAAATGTATAATATTAAAACAGACAATGAAAACATATATATCTATTTATCCTAAGCAATTCTTGTTAGTACTTTTGCTCTTGGCAAATTTAGGGATGGTAAAAGCTCAGGAAACAGACCCATTAATAAAACGGGTTCCAGTGGATACCAGTCAAACGATATTAAATATGGATGCGGTTTACAATCGTCCGTTTTTAGCGATAAAAAAAACACCCGTAGCATTAGGAGGTTATTTAGAGGCAAATTCAATTTATAGCTCTGAGGATGGTGTTAGTGAAGGCTTATCATTTCAGGCTAGACGACTTACTATTTTTATGTCGGCTACTATTTCTAAGCGGATTAAATTCTTAACCGAGATAGAGTTTGAAGATGGAGCTAAAGAAATAGGGATTGAATTTGCAGCCATCGATGTTTCTTTTCATCCATTGGTTAATTTTAGAGGAGGAATTATTATGAATCCTATTGGTGCCTTTAATCAAAATCACGATGGCCCAAAATGGGAATTTGTAGAACGCCCAGATATGGCGGCTAATATGTTGCCTGCTACATGGTCTAATGCTGGTTTTGGACTTTTTGGGAAAACCCACAAAGACGATTGGGTTTTCGGTTATGAAGCCTATTTAACCAATGGTTTTGATAATAGTATTATTGATAATGAAGAGAATAAAACATTCTTACCAGCCGCAAAGGATAATGAAGAACGATTTGAGGAAAGCAATAGTGGGAAAGCTTTGTTTTCTGGAAAAGTAACCGTAAAAAATAGAAATATTGCTGAAGTTGGTTTTTCCTATATGGGAGGGGTATATAATAAGTTTGAAGAAGAAGGAGTGGTTCTAGATAAAAAAAGAAGGGTCGATGTTTTTGCAATAGATATTAATTCCACCATAAAAAAAACAGGAACTTATATAGTAGGAGAAGTTGCTTTTATATCTGTAGATGTTCCTGATACTTACACGCAACAATATGGCACTAAGCAATGGGGAGCTTTTGTTGATGTAGTACAACCAATTTTGAAAAGAGAGATTTTTAATTGGGAAGATGCTACCCTTAATGTAGCAGCACGATTTGATTATGTAGATTGGAATGATGGAAAATTTAAAGAAACAAATGCTGATATTGGTGAAGAATTAACTGCCATAACCCCTGCAATTAGTTTTAGGCCATCTGCCCAAACAGTTTTTAGATTGAACTATAGATACCAATGGCAGAAAGATATCCTTAATAATCCTGCTTCGCAAACAGCAACATGGTTGTTTGGATTCAGCACTTATTTTTAGAATTGTAAAAAAAGAATATGTATAATCCTATAAATGCTTTACTCGTTTTTTTAATTGCTTCGGCAATTTTATACTTGCTTTTCAGACCTGGAAAAGGTTGGTTTTGGATTATCAAAAACAATGCTTCTCATCAGGAAAAAACAATTATTGAAGATATATTAAAACAATTGTATCATTATGAAAATTCAGGAAGGGATGCTACCATTACCAATTTAACCAATGCGTTAGATTTTAATAATAGTCTATTGGTGGAAGTGGTAAATAAAATGACGGTGAATGAGTTAATTTATTTTGAAGGCGAGGTTTTAAAGCTTACCAATTCTGGAAGAGATTATTCATTACGAATTGTAAGAGTACATCGTTTATGGGAAAAATATTTAGCTGAAAAAACAGGTTTTGATAAAGCAGAATGGCACGGTCGAGCTGAGGTCATGGAACACCAATTAAATGCTGAAGAAACAGAATTATTGGCCACAGAATTAGGGAATCCAGTATATGACCCTCATGGAGATCCAATTCCAACTCCTTCTGGAAAAGTTGCAGAATTGAATGGGGTGCTTTTATCTACCTTATCAGTAAATGCTGTCGGGAAGATCATTCATATTGAAGACGAACCCGAGGTTATTTACAAACAGATTCTTGCTGAAAATATTCATATAGGATCCCAAATTAGAATTGTAGAGAACACTTTAAAACGCATCATATTTTATTCAGAAGGAGAAGAGTTTAAGTTAGCTCCTATAGTTGCGGCAAACTTAACCGTAGCTCTTTTGGAAAAAGATGTTCAAATAGAAGAAAATAGAGTTAGATTAACTAGTTTGTTAAAAGGAGAAACCGCTACAATAGTTGGGATATCAAAAGAAAGTAGGGGGGATAGTAGAAGAAGATTATTAGACCTTGGTTTTGTAAAGGGATCACAAATAAGTATCGATTTATTAAGTCCTTTAAAAAATCCTATTGCTTATTCGGTTAAGGGAACTTCTATTGCATTGCGTAAAGATCAAGCTTCCAAAATACTAATCCATAAAAATGAAAGTGATGGAGAATAAAGCGAGTAGTGCCTGTGAAGCATGCCCTCAATATAATGCAGATGGATTAAAGAAATTAGGAGTGCAAACTGATAATTTCGATTATGTTGTAGCAATTGCTGGAAATCCAAATACAGGAAAAAGCACCGTATTTAACTCGTTAACTGGCTTGCGTCAGCATACAGGGAATTGGCCTGGGAAAACAGTTATTAGAGCCGAAGGAGCTTTTGAATACAATCAAAAGAAGTTTAAATTGGTCGATTTACCTGGAACATACTCGTTACTTTCAACTTCACAGGATGAAGAAGTTGCACGAGATTTTATTCTTTTTGGAAAACCGGATGTCACCCTTATTGTTGTAGATGCAGGTAGGTTGGAACGAAATCTAAATTTAGTATTACAAATTCTCGAAATTACAGACAAGGCAGTCTTGTGTTTAAACTTGATGGATGAGGCAAAACGCAATGCTATTGAAATAGATGTAAGAACACTTTCTCGAGATTTAGGGATTCCTGTAGTACCAACAAGTGCAAGATTTAGTAAGGGTATTCCAGAGTTAATTCAAACCATTAGTGAAGTAGCGTCTGGAAAAATCATCTGTAAGCCCCATCGTATTAAAAATGTAAATACACACATTGATAAAGCGGTAAAAAAGTTAAGTGTTGAAATTGAAAAAGAATTTCCAACCATTTCAAATAGCAGATGGATTGCTTTTAGGTTATTAGAAGGGGATCAACAGATTATTAAAGCCTTAAGAACAGGAGAATTAGTTTAAGAAAGGAACGATGAGGAATATGAATTCTATAGAAAAAATAATAGCATTATCAAGTGACTTACGTTGGCAGATAGGAGATGATTTTCACGATAATTTAGCCGAAGGAATCTATGCAGATGCTTCTGAAATTGCTGAAGCTTCAGTTTCATCAGATACTAATAAAAAGCGCTTTCGGTTAGATTCAAAAATTGATAAGATCGTTACCAGTAAAACCTGGGGATTTCCTATCATGTTTATGATCTTGGGGGTGATTCTTTGGTTGACCATTGAAGGAGCAAATTACCCTTCGGCAATGTTGGCTGAATTATTACTAGATTACCTTCATCCTATACTAAAAAGCTTTGCTGCAGGTATTGGAATGCCCTGGTGGCTGGATGGTTTTTTAATAGATGGAGTTTATTTAGCTGTAGCCTGGGTGATTGCTGTAATGTTGCCACCTATGGCAATTTTTTTCCCAATGTTTACGCTGTTAGAAGACTTTGGTTATCTACCAAGAGTAGCTTTTAATATGGATTACTTATTTAAAAAATCGGGAGCTCATGGAAAACAAGCCTTAACCATGAGTATGGGTTTTGGATGTAATGCAGCTGGCGTTGTCGCTACTAGAATTATAGATAGTCCCAGAGAACGGTTAATAGCGATAATCACTAATAATTTCTCCTTATGTAATGGGCGTTGGCCTACTCAAATATTAATTGCAACAATTTTTATTGGAGCTGTTGTTCCATCATCTTTTTCTGGATTGGCTTCGTTATCTGCAGTTATTGGAATCGCGATATTAGGAATATTCTTTATGTTTTTTGTGTCTTGGGCATTGACAAAAACGGTTCTTAAGGGAGAAGTTTCCACATTTAATTTAGAACTACCTCCCTATCGACCACCAAGATTTTGGAAAACTATATACACTTCATTAATCGATAGAACTTTAATTGTTTTGTGGAGAGCTGTTTTATTTGCTGCACCCGCAGGTGCTGTAATTTGGTTGATTTGTAATATATATATTGGGGACCTTAGCATTGCAGCTTGGACAATAAATTCTTTAGATGGATTTGGGTTTTTACTAGGGCTTAATGGGGTGATACTTTTGGCTTATATCGTTGCCATTCCAGCAAATGAAATTGTAATACCCACTATTTTAATGTTAACGGTTTTAGTTACAGGGATTCCTGGTGGAGAGGGTGTTGGTGTTATGTTTGAATTGGATTCAGTAAATGATACCGCGAGTATCTTAAAAGCAGGAGGATGGACATTGCTAACTGCAATTAATTTAATGTTATTTAGCTTATTGCACAATCCATGTAGTACGACTATTTATACTATTTATAAGGAAACAAAAAGCATGAAGTGGACCGTTGTCGCTTCTATATTGCCTGTAATTATGGGCTTTGTGATTACATTTCTGGTTGCTCAAATTTGGAGAATCGTTTTTTAAAAAGGTGATCGAAATATTATGGCATAATTATTTCTGTACTTTTAAATAAATAATGAATCCATGAAAAATTCCCTTTTTATTCTTTTTGTATTGATGACATCGTTTATTTTTTCACAAGAAGTGCCTGCTGCATCCCCTAAAATTGCGATTAAAATTCCATTAGGAGAATCTATTACTTTAGAAAATCATACGATAAAGTTTATGGAGGTATTAGAAGATTCACGTTGCCCAAAAAACACTACTTGTGTTTGGGAAGGAAGAGCGAGAGTGTTAGTTGAAGTTTCAGAAAAAGGAAAAGACCCCTATAAAAAAAACACTCATTTTTGGAAAAACAATGAAAGGAGAATTCAAGGATAAGGCTTTGTTTTCTGATAAAGATTCTAAAGTGTTAGGGATGAATTTAAATCCCTACCCAAATTCAGAAGAAGAAATTAAAGCCCCTTATGTTTTATTGGTTTATATAACGAAAAACAATTAATGACAACCACAATCGTTTTTTCCACATTTGGTATTTCCACCATCTAAGGTGCTAGAAGACTTCCCTTTAGATTCAAAAATAGGATTCCATAACATTTTTTTAAGCAAAAAACCTGCTGCTAAGGAGAATGTAATAAAGACTAGTATCGTTTGTATCATTTTATTTTAAAATTTGATAAGCAATTAAAGCAGCGATATATGCAACTGCCGTCATGGAAACTAATTGCCAAATGGGCCAATGCCAAGAATTTGTCTCTCGTTTAACAATAGCTAATGTGCTCATACATTGCATCGCAAAAGCATAAAACAACAGTAGTGATATACCACTTGCAAAATTAAATAAAGGTTTCCCTGATTCAGGAATTATTTCGGCTCTCATTCTGTTTTTTATGGTTTCTTCATCATCACTTCCCACACTGTAAATCGTTGCTAAGGTTCCAACAAAAACTTCTCTTGCTGCAAATGAACTTATTAAGGCAATCCCGATTTTCCAATCGTAACCCAAGGGCTTTACTGCAGGTTCTATTGCTTTTCCAGCAATACCAATATAGGAATGTTCTAACTTAAAAGATGCGATTTTTGTATCTAACTCCTCTTGATCAAGGTTTTGGGAAGAATTATTGTTTATTACAATTTCTTCGGCATTATTAAAATCTCCAGGACCATAAGAAGCCAACACCCACAATATAATGGAGATGGCTAATATTATTTTACCTGCACCAAACACAAATGCTTTTGTTTTTTCAATAACATTTAATATTACATTCTTAAATAGTGGGATTTTGTAATTAGGCATTTCAATCACAAAAAATGATTTACTATTAACCTTAAGGTATTTGTCTAAGGTAAAAGCTGCACCTATTGCAGCACCAAAACCTAATAAGTAGAGCCCTAGTAATGTTAATCCTTGTAGGCTAAATATTCCTAACAGGCGTTCGTCTGGAATGACGATAACTATAATAATTAAATAAATAGGAAGTCTTGCGGAACAAGTTGTAAAAGGGGTAACTAAAATTGTGATGAGACGTTCTTTCCAATTTTCAATATTTCGGGTTGCCATAATTGCTGGAATAGCACAAGCAGTACCTGAAATTAAGGGCACAATACTTTTACCACTTAAACCAAAACGACGCATGACACGATCCATTAAAAACACCACTCTACTCATATAACCGCTTTCTTCGAGAAGGGATATAAAGAGAAATAGAAAAGCGATTTGAGGAATAAAAATTACTATTCCGCCAAGTCCTGGAATAATACCTTCAGAAATTAAATCTGAAAACTTACCTGAAGGTAAATTGATTTTTAGCCATTCACTTAATGAAGTAAAAGAACTATCAATAAAGTCCATTGGATAAGTACTCCATTCAAATATTGCTTGGAAAATAACAAACAGAATAGCAATAAAAATTACATATCCCCATATTTTATGGGTTAGAACTCTATCAAATCTACTTCGTAAATCTTTAGCATTTTTCTTATCAATCTTTAGAGTGTCCTTTAATACTTTATTGATAAATTGGTATCGAACTATGGTTTCTTTCTGTTTTAAACGCTTAAGGTTTCCTATAGATTCTGTTTGAAAAGGGACTTCACCTTTTATGATATTACGATTTAATTTACCGAAACTAATATCATGGGTAATGACCAACCATAGTTTGTATTGGTCTTGATTTGGAAAAGCTTTCTTTAGTCTTTCAAAATATTCGGGAGCAATGGAAGAGGCATTTAAACAAGGTTCTGTGGAAAGTTGTTGGTAGTTTGAAATCAGTTCTTTTAAATTCTCAAATCCAATATTTTTTCGAGAACTTACCAGTGCAATTTTTGTTTTTAATTCTATTTCTAATTTTTCAATATCTAAGGTAATGGCCTTACGCTTCATTCGGTCAGCCATATTAATAACCAAAATAGAAGGAATCCCCAAATCTTTAATTTGAGTAAAAAGCAGTAAGTTTCGTTTTAGATTTTCGATATCGGCAACGACAACAGCAACATCTGGATAATCCTTATCATTTTTATTTAATAACAATTCGATGACCACATTTTCATCTAATGACGAAGCATTAAGACTGTAGGTCCCAGGTAAATCGATAATATGTGCTTTTAGATTACGGTGTAACCTACAAGTTCCTTGTTTTTTTTCTACCGTTATTCCTGGGTAATTTCCAACTTTTTGATTGAGCCCAGTAAGGTTGTTAAAAACAGAAGTTTTTCCTGTATTAGGATTACCAATGAGAGCAACATTTATTTGTTTAGCCATTGATGAATTCAATTTCAATCTGTGAAGCCATTTCTTTTCTTATGGCAAGATGGCTTCCATTTATGGTAAGATATAGTGGGTCACTAAATGGAGCAGCTTGAATTAGCGTTACTTCATTGCCAGGAAGACAACCCATTTCCAAAAGTTTTAAAGGTACTACATCGACCGAGAAGTCTTTGATAATAGCCCGTTGTCCTATTTTTAAAGATGCGATTGACGTCATATTCTTATTTAGATTCATTTTAAACAACAAAAGTAGGTTATCTACATGACATGGAGAAATGAACAGTAAAAAAAGATTATCTAAAGAGAATTACCCTTTATTATTAGTTTTTTTTAAGAATCTGGATATCCTTTAAAAGCTGTACAATATCTTCTTCTTTAGTGCCGTCATAAAATCCTCGGATGCGCTTTTTTTGATCTACTAAAATAAAATTTTCGGTATGAATCATATCGTATTCATCCCCATTTCCATCTTCTTTTACAGCGAGATATGATTTTCGAGCCAGGGTATAAATTTGTTTTTTATCTCCAGTAACTAAATTCCATTTGGCATCGTTCACTCCTTTATCAAGAGCATATTTTTTTAATTGTGCTACACTATCAATAACAGGAGTAACGGAATGTGAAAGTAGCATCACTTCGGAATCATTTTTTAATTCTTCTTGAATCACAACCATATTATCGGTCATAATAGGACAAATAGTCAAACAGGTGGTAAAAAAGAAATCGGCTACATAAATCTTGTCTTTATAATCTTCTTGAGTGATGGTTTTGCCGTTTTGATTGATTAATGAAAAATCGGCAATGGTATGGTATTTTTTCACGTGCTGAATGGTGCTATCCACCAATTCTGTATTTACTTCTGCAGGTTGAAAAATAGGTAATACTTCTTTAGGTTTTAGTATATGGTAAATTATAGTGATAATGATTGATGATAAGACAAAAAGAACCACCCCTAAAAATTTATATCTTGAAAAAAACTGAAGCATATAATAAGTAATGACAGAAGATTAATAGGGACAAAGGTAGAAGACAAATGTTAAAAAAAAACGATATAGTTGTTTTTATTGTAGTTTAGTAGGAACTGAAAAAAAAACTTAATTCTATTTTGTCATGAAAAAAAGAATATTTTTTCCATTAATCCTTATTTCTTTTTTGGTAACCGCTCAAGATTATCAAAAGGATTTTTCTACTACGATTGAAGCTGAAACTAGGTCGGCAGAAAAAATCATAAATGCTACTAGAAATTTAAATACAGGAAATTATGATTTAAAATACCATAGATTAGAATTGGATATAGATCCAAACATTGCTTTTATTGAAGGAGATATAACCTCTTATTTTGTAGCTAAGGATAATTTAGATGAAATTACTTTTGAATTATCAGTTAATATGACAGTGTCTGAGGTCACCCAAAGAGGTAGTACCTTAAGTTTCACCCAAAATAGTGATGATGAGGTCATAATCACATTTCCCATAACGCAGAATATGGGGGTGTTGGATTCATTAACAATTAGTTATTCTGGGAATCCCTTAAGTTCTGGATATGGTTCATTCGAGCAGACTACTCATAATGGAGATCCTATAATTTGGACACTATCTGCACCTTATGGAGCTTTAGATTGGTGGCCTTGTAAACAAGATTTGAATGATAAAATTGATGAGATTGACGTGTATATTACTACTCCACAATTTAATCCTTCCAACGAAGAATATTTTGCTGTAAGCAATGGATTAGAGCAAAGTCAAGTAGCAAATGGAAATAATAAAACCACTCATTTTAAACATCAATATCTAATTCCAGCGTATTTAATTGCGATTGCGGTTACTAATTATGAAGTTTATTCACACGAAGTTGCTAATAATGGAAACCCCTTTGATATTGTTAACTATGTCTATCCAGAAGATTTAAGTTATGCCCAAGCCAACACACCTATAACGGTTGATATCATGAATTTTTATATAGAGACCTTTGAAGAGTATCCTTATGCAAACGAAAAATATGGTCATGCTCAATTTAGCTGGGGTGGTGGAATGGAGCACACTACAATTTCATTTATGGGAGGATTCTCTAGAGGTTTGGTAGCACATGAACTAGCTCACCAATGGTTTGGAGATAAAATCACTTGCGGAAGCTGGCAAGATGTCTGGTTAAACGAGGGGTTTGCCACTTATTTGACTGGCTTGGTGATTAAAGATTTTGATGGTGAAGCCAACTTTAAATCATGGAGAACAGATAAAATAAATAGTGCTACCTCTTACCCCAATGGTTCTGTTTATGTTCCTGTTCAAGATACTACAGATGTAGGTAGAGTTTTTAGTAGTAGGTTAAGTTATAATAAACCTTCTATGGTATTGCATATGCTTAATAGAGTATTAGGAGAAGCAACTTTCTTTCAAGGAGTACAAGAATATCTAGCAGATCCTAATTTTGCCTATGGCTATGCAAAAACTCCCGATTTTCAAACTAAAATGGAAGCGGTAAGCGGAGAGAACTTAACTGAATTTTTTAACGATTGGATTTATGGAGAAGGACACCCCAGTTATACCATAGCGTGGAACCGAATTAACACATCACAAATTAGTATCGTTGTAAATCAGACGCAAAGCCATAACTCAGTCAGCTTTTTTGAAGCTCCAGTACCTTTAAATATATTTGGCAGCGGAGGAGAAGAAATTGAAATTATTTTAGATAATACCACCAATGGACAAGAATTTATAGAAGATATCACATTTGATATTGACCTTATCGCATTTGATATTGATCGTCATTTAATTTCAAAAAATAATACAGTGATATTAGGACTTAGTGAAAACGCTATTGCCAATAAAATTGTTGTTTATCCTAATCCTTCAGCAGATGTGTTTTATGTAAATAAACCAGTTTCGCTCGAAATAGATACGGTAAAAATATATTCGGTTTTAGGTCAATTAATAGAGGAGCAGCCTTTTTCAGAAACGGTTGATATTAGTGAAATACCATCGGGATTATACTATATTTATTTTGAAACCAATTTTGGAAGAATTCATAAAACTTTGCTAAAACAGTAATTAACTTTTTGTAGGGTCTTTTTATAACATTAATTTTCTATTTTTGCACGTTAATTTTATAGACTATGAGTCCATTTGCTGTTAAAGCGATCCAGCTTTTATTAAGCCTTTCCTTACTAATTGTACTTCACGAGTTGGGACATTTTATCCCTGCTAAATTATTTAAAACTCGAGTGGAGAAATTTTATCTTTTTTTCGATGTGAAATTTTCTTTATTTAAAAAGAAAATAGGAGAAACCACCTATGGTATAGGTTGGTTGCCATTAGGAGGATATGTAAAAATATCTGGAATGATCGATGAAAGTATGGACAAGGAACAGATGGCTTTGCCACCACAACCTTGGGAGTTTAGATCTAAACCAGCTTGGCAACGATTAATTATTATGTTAGGTGGAGTTACGGTAAACATTATCGTCGGTTTTGTAATATACATTTGTATTTTTTACTTCACAGGACAAAAGATTGTTACAGCAGAAGAGATGCCAAATGGTTTTGCGGTTTCTCAAACTTTTAAAGATTTAGGCTTTAAAAACGGTGATCAGGTTTTAAAACTGAATGGAGAAGAATTAGAAAACCTAAATAATATTAATAAATATTTATTTCTAAGAGATGTAAAATCAATAACAGTAAGACATCTTGAAGGGAATACCGAAACATTAAATGTTCCTGAAGATATAGGAATGACGATGTTTAAAGCTGGAGAGTTACAGCCTTTTCAGCCTGTTCGATCTACAGTTTTGGATACGGTGATTCCTAATTACCCAGCAGAAAAAGCAGGTTTATTAATGGGTGATAAAATTGTTTCGGTAGATGGTGTGGCTGTGACAATGTGGGCAGATCTTTCAGAACAAATTTCTAAAAAGGCAAATGCTAATGTTGATTTAGAAGTAGAAAGGAATGGACAATTACAACAGATTTCAATTTTACCAAACGAAGATGGGAAAATAGGAATTAATAATTTCGGAAAAGAATATATTGGAGCTTATAAAACGGTAAAATATAGCTTTGTACAAAGTTTGAGTAGAGGTACTGCATATGGATATAATATTTTAAAAGATTATGTAAGGCAGTTTAAATATGTATTTACTAAAAAAGGAGCGACACAAGTAGGTGGTTTTGGAGCTATCGCTAATTTATTTCCTGGAGAATGGAGTTGGTTAGCATTTTGGCATACCACTGCATTAATTTCTATTATTTTAGCATTTATGAATATATTACCAATCCCTGCATTAGATGGGGGTCATGTTATGTTTTTATTATATGAAATGGCAACAGGACGCAAGCCAAATGATAAGGTGATGGAATATGCGCAGATGTTAGGGTTCTTTTTATTAATTGCTTTGGTATTGTTTGCAAATGGGAACGATATTTATCGATGGTTATTTAAATAATAAAAAACTGTAAAAACGTTTGTTGCAGATAAAAAAAAAATTATATTTGCACCCGCTTAAGCAACAAAAAATAAGTTGAATAAGTAAATACAAGTTCTTAAAAATAGTAAATTAAAAATAAATTCCTCTTTAGCTCAGTTGGTTAGAGCACCTGACTGTTAATCAGGGTGTCCTTGGTTCGAGTCCAAGAAGA
>MAAC01019458.1_pt1 | contig 16115 bp, 8 predicted proteins | sample 1115981 | NCBI WGS metagenome assembly MAAC01 (sample SAMN04961126, study PRJNA320927) | seawater metagenome | isolation source: sample BD02T64 sea water enriched with oil for 64 days | place: USA:Gulf of Mexico | collected 2013-07-27 | reverse complement strand
GGTCGAGCGAGAACTTGGGTTCAAACCCAACCGCCTCTTTGATCCGGTCAAGGTCGGGCTTGCGGTGACGCAAGTCTTCGAACCCCGCAGGGTACGCATCGCAGTAGGGGACAAGCTGGATCTTTGACTTTGATCCAAGCACCTCGATGACCGTGTCGGCGAGTTGCGAAATCGAGATCGGGTGATCTGATCCGATATTGAACACCCGCCCGAAGCACCCGCTCGAACGGACCATCTTCGGAAGCACCTCGATCACATCGCGTCCATCGCAAAAACACCGTGACTGTGACCCATCACCAAACACCATCAAAGGCTCGTTGGCTAATGCCGCTCCGACAAACCGGGGCAAAACCATCCCATACCGCCCGACCTGGCGGGGCCCGACGGTGTTAAAGAATCGACAGATCACAGTCGGGAGCTCGTGCTGATGCCAATACGCGAGCGCTAGGTGCTCGTCGATCGCTTTGGCATGGGCGTATGACCATCGTGTGATCGAGGTCGGTCCAAAGTGCAGGTCATCGTCTTCGGAGAACACGCTGGCGTTTGGTTTGCCGTAGACCTCGGATGATGATGCGATCAGCGTCGGCGGCGACCCATGCGAGAGGGCATACTCAAAGATTGCGTCGGTCTGGTGGATATTTGTTTTGATCGAGTTGATCGGATCAGCAAGCACCAGATCAACCCCAACAGCAGCAGCCAGATGATAAATTTCATCAAACGGCTCGTCAGTGAGTTGATCTAATCCGGCATCTACATTGGCTTGAATGAACTCGATCTTGTTGATCACCGCATTGAGGTTTTCAATGTATCCGGTCGAAAGATTATCGATCACCGTCACCTGCACGCCTTGGGCGATCAGATGCTCGACAAGGTGCGAGCCGATAAACCCGGCGCCGCCAGTGACAAGCGCACGCCTTTGCGTGTGTTTGTGCTCGTTGGATTGGGAACCATCATCAGACACCGGTGCGTGCTCCGTAGATCATTGAGCTGATTAAGCAGCGCTTTCTGACCCGCCATCGTGGTATTGATGCGAGGTGCGGATGTTCTTACGCATGTATCCGCCAGCGGATGAACGAACAGCGTTGACCAGCACCCCGAGGAACTCGGATCGGCTGTCGCTGAGTTCATTCTTCAACCGGGCGACCTGTCCTCGTTTCTCAGCCATCGCACGGACCACAAGCATGGTCGCATCGACTTGATTCGAGAGCATATTTGCATCGCCAGCAACAATCGCGGGCGCGACATCAATGATGATGATGTCGTACAAATCTGATGCTTCAGCGAGCACCTTGCCCATCGACTGATTGCCAAGCCGTTCGACCACACGCAGGTTGCGTGTGCCCGCCGAGAGCACATCTGGGCCGTTGGTTGTGGTCTTCTGGACACACTGGTCGAGGGTTTTTTCTTCGCTGAGTGTATCGGCGAGCCCGGGTGATTCGAGCAATCCAAACACGGTATGAATCTTGGCTCGTCGGTAGTTCGTATCAATCAAAAGCGTCTTCTTGCCCGCTGCGACACATGCCTGCGCCACATTGGTCGCGACACTCGTCGCGCCCGAGCCGGGCATCGCGCCCACAACCAGCAAGGTTTTATGGCCGTGCTTACTCATATCCTTGATGACCCGTGTGCGAAGCTGGCGATAATGCTCAGCTAGCACCGAGTTGGGACTGTCAAGGAACAGCGTTGCGATCGAGTTATGCTGTGTTGGGTCTTCCTCAGCATCAGCAATGATGCCCAAGATCGGTGTGCGAGGGATCATCGCGATATCCGCAGCACTCTTGACCCGCTGGTCGAGCATCTCGAAGGCAACGATCCCGCCGATGGTCAGTCCTGAGATCAAGAAGACACCCAGTGGAACCATCATCATAATATTGGGGAAGCTCGGACGATCGGGGACACTCTCCATGGTATCCACAGAGATGCGACTCGCGGTATCAAGGCCTGCAGCCTGGCTCAACTCGGAAAGGTTCGATTCGTGCTCGGCCATCATGCTCATGGTGTTTTCGATCTGACGATCGATGTCTTCAATTTCTTCCGACGCGAGGGTCAACTCGTTGAGCTCGATCTGAAGCGACTCTTGTTGGGTAGACAAATCGGATATCTGTGCTTTGAGCTGACTCAGTGCCATCCGTGTTCCATCAATTCGGGCATCAAACGCATCGGCGAGCAAAGACTCGCGAGTGTTTTCGAGTTCCCGTTCGTTGGCTTCGAGCGTGTTGACAAGCAGTTTGTATGTCCGGTGATCTGGTTGAATTCCTTCCGCCTTGATCGACAATAGCTGCGCCTTATAGGCGATGATCGTTTGCTCAAGGTTCAGAATCTGAGGCATCTGACTAATCCGATCACGAAGCGTCGAATCATATTGAATACCACTATTACGCTGAAGCTGGGCCTCATCCGTCGCAAGGATCACCTCAAAGGCTTCGATCTGCTGCTGATTATTGATCATCTGTGCATTGACCAAACGGAGCATTTCTGACTGCACGCTAGTTTGCGGATTGAGCATTTCAATGCGGTCTTCTTTCACCATCCGGGTCTTGCGGTCGCTGAGTTCATCAATCGCTTTTTCCGCCTCATCGATCGCTTTACGGATCGCTTCTTTCTGCTTGGTTACTCTCGAGTTAGTCGAAGTATTGAGTAAGTTCATGTAGTTTTGTCGGATCAAGCCCGCAAGCCCGGCCGCGTCGTTCTTGTCGCCAACCTGCACCGAAAGCCGAATCAAGAATGTATTGGGGACCGCCTGTGCTCGGATAATATCTTCGAGCTCTTCGTATGCCTCGACAACATCAAGATTGCCGTTGCGTGAATACTGCTTGTACCAGGCAGGTGCTTCTGCGATCAATCGCGAATCTTTGAGTACCGCATCGATCACACGCTCGCCCTTGATGGTCTGGACCTGTGTGCCCATAAACCGGGCCATCTCGTCCTCGTCAATCGTATCCGTCGCAATAAGCTGGACCTCTGAACCCGCCGGCGAGCACTTAAAGAGCACCGTGGCTTTGTACCCGGGGAACAGCTTGAGGAAGAAGAAGTGTGAACCCACACCAACAAACAGCCCCACAACAACCGAGACCATCAGCAAGTATTTGTACTTCTGAAGCAGCTTGAGCGGATCAAAGGCGGCGCCACCAGAACCGCCCCCCGAAGATGTCGGCGGGCGCATGCCAGGGCGTGGTGCGCCTGGGCCAGGTCGGTTTGCTTGTTGAGTGCTCATGTCGCTGCTCCGTAGTCGTCTTGCTTGGTCCGAGAATGATTTAACCCACCTCTTGGACAGTATGTATCTTTTCGTACTCGGCCAGTTTAATCCTCGGCTGAGTTAATTTCTTGCTCGAACTCTTCAATGTCCGTCTTGAGTGAGGGGTGTGCGGTCGGTGAAGAACGCAACACCGAACGCGCATCGGTCAATGATGATTGGGCTTCGATCATATTTCCACGCGCCAACTGCAGCCGACCGTTGGTGATCAGCATGGTGACACTCGCCGGGATCGACAAGAGATAGTCCGAACCCGTATCGATCATTTGCTCCGCTTCATCGTACTTTCCAAGCCGGATATAGATACCCGCCATGGTTTCGTACGCCTCACTCCGGGCAAGGTTCTGATCAATCGCAGTCTGCCCATAGCTTAAGGCTTCTTCATGGCGACCAAGCTTGGTAGAGAGCACAAACGCCAAGTTATTGTTCATTTCCCAGTCGTCCGAGAACAACTTGATCCCGTCCTGCCAAGCAGACGCTGCTTGGGCAAACTTGTCTTGAGAGTACAACAGCGTTCCAAACAACTTGTAGGCCCGGATCTGGATATTGGGGTTTTCAGAATATCCCATCAGCCCCTCAAGAATCTCGAAGCTCGCAGCGTCTGTTCCATTCTCAGTAATCATTCGCCCAACAATAAACAACTCGAGCCAAGTCTGGATGTCCGGGTTGGTGTTGCGTCGTTTGAGCGACTCAAGATAATCGTATTGATCCTGTGCAGGCTGATTCTCAAAGTACCGCGAGAGGTTTCCTGACCACCCGACCAGCTCGCTGTCCTTGTTCACCGAAAGATCAAACGCCTTGGTGATCTGCTGCTTTGCAAAGTCTTCGCGTCCGCGTGCCTGAAGAATCAACGCTTGGGCCGCGAGCAACCCGGCGCTTTCATTGATATTGCCGACGATGTCGGTCAACTCGTTGAGCACCTTATTGGCGGTTTGGGTATCGGGAGGGGTCATCAGCGCCATCGCTGACCGAGTGACGCTTGTTCCAAGCCATGCCGTAAATCTCGGCGGCCTTGTTTCTCTCGTTGTGAGAGGCAAACAGCCCCCCGATTCGCGACATCAGATTCGCATCGTCGGTTCGCCGCGAGAGCACCTCGCGGGCAACATCTATCGCCTCGCCAGCCCTGCCGGGCTGAGTCAACAACTCGTTGAGAATCGCAAAGATCGATTTGTCAAGACTCGGATTGAGCCGAACCGCAGCCTGCAAGTCCTTGAGCGCGTCTTCGCGACGGTCAAGAGCAAAGAATCCCGCAGCACGCACACGATACGCACGCCAATCGTTCGATTGAATATCAAGCGCACGCCCAAGGTCAGAGAGCATGTCGTTGAGCAACGATTCATCGCCGATCATCGACTCCGCACGCTTGACATATACATACGAGTTCGTCGGATACCGTGCAACCGCATCGTCGAGCAGCTTGCTCGCACGAGCGTTGTCGTCCATCCCGCGAGCAATGTCCGCTGCCTGAAGCATCGTGATCATCTCGGTCTTCATCTCCTCAGGGAGCTGGTCGAGTGCCGCCTGGGCATCTTCATACCGTTGGAGGCTTGGGTAAGTGCTGATAAGTCGATTGCGGACATTGAAATCTGCATCCGCGCCGCTCGCGATCACTTCTTGATACGCCTCGACAGCCTTTGAATGATTGTTGATCCGCATGTACAGATCGCCGAGCAGCTTCGAACCGAGCATCGTGTCGGGCGACTGGCGTTTGACCGCTTCGTTCGCAGCGATGACCGCCAGGTCCGGGCGTCCACGATTGAGCATGAACTCCGCATTGGAAATATAAGGCTCGGCGCCAACCGGCGCCTCAAGAGTCTCGATATATTTGGCATAGAGCTCGTTGGCCATCATCAGCCCGTTGCGGTTGTTGACAATGCCCTGATCGGCATGCCAGGTCGCATCAAGCTCGACCATCCGGAGGTTATCGCTTGTTGCACGGATCTGATCGATCATTACGCGAGACTCATCCCATTTTTTCGAGGTGATATACATCTGGGCGAGCTGCCCTTTGTTCTCGATGTTGTTCGGGTTGAGTTCAAGCATCCGCTCGCGTTGCTCGATTGCAAACTCACGCCCTTGATCGCCGCCGAAGATCGACTCTAGGTTGAGCCACAGATTCATAAAGTTGATGTCAGACGATCCAAACCGTTGGAGCCGTCTCGCAGCGCTCAGAGCAGCCTCAGATTGTCCAGCCCGTGCCAGTGCGATCAGGTAATCAGCAATCGCTTTGGGATTGTTTGGGCTGATCGCCAAAGAGCTCTCGAACGATTGAATCGCATCCGCATATTCGCCGATGTCGCGCTGAATAACCGCGAGCATCTGGAAAACCGACGCGTCCGCCGTGCCAGTTGCGGTCGCCTGTTTCAAGTAATCAATCGCCTTGGCGGGGTCTTTTTCGACCATGGCGATCCGTGCACGGTAGCTCAGCGATTCGGTTTGGCTCAGGCCAGCCCGTTCCGCGATCGCTTTGGCATCGTTTATGTTGCCATACTTCAGAGCATTCACAAAGCTCATCTCGATCACGCCCTTGTTGTTTGGGTCAATCGTATTGAGCTCGTTGATGGTCTCGGTAAAGAGTTCCTTGCGATCATTTTCGAACGCAATGCGAGCGATGGTCAACAGTTTGCTGACCATGTCGCCGTCCGCCTCGCGGACCATCGCAATTCGGCTCTCAACGGGATCACCCGAGATCATCGATTGGAGCGTCGTCGTGATCCATTCTTTATCTTCTTCATCGGGATTCTGCGCGAGTGCTTTTTCGAGCACCTCCATCGAGCCCTTCACATCGTCCTGATCGAACAGAACCGAAGCGAGTTCGCGTGAGATCCTTGGCTCATAATCGAACTCCTCGGCCGAGTTGCGAAGATATTCGATCGCACCGGGGAAGTCGGCGGGCGTGCTCGAACTGCCAAGTCGAATCTGGCGGGCCGTCATGATCGCGGCGATGACCGGATCTTCATTGAGCTCAGGGTTAATAAACTTATTGATACGATCGAGGGAATCCGATGCGAGATCAAGCATCGGGTTGATCGCCAGAACATCAGAATACAATCCCGCAGCCGCATCATAATCCTGAAGCTGCTCATGAATCTGGGCAAGGGTCAACATCGCAAGAATCTTCCGACCCGTTGTGTCACGCGGGATCAACTCGACAAGCGCATCGCGTGCAACACCATATTGCTTGAGCTGCGAAGCGGTAATCCCCTCCTGCCAAAGCCCCTCGACGTTCTCACGCAAGGTGAGCTCGTTAAACTTCTTGAACAACCGGAGCGCCTCTTCAAGATTTCCTCTCGTTCGAGCGATCTTGCCATCGATAATCACCAATGCAAGGTTGTCATCTTGGACCGAAGCAGCAAACAAGTCACGCTTTGTCGTCGCATCTGCAATCGCAGCATCAATCTCGACTTGCGATCCCTCAGCCAACAAAGCCTGGGCTTGATCGATCCTGATGTTCACCTGCGAATGCAATGCATCACGCTTGATCGAGAACTGACGGTACCCCTGGTAGCTCACCGCTTGGGTTTTCAAATCAGCAATCCGGGAATACCAACCGAGCGCTTCTTCGAGTTCGCTTGCGCCCTTAGCCAATGACCCTGCAACAAGCAAAAGCTCAGGATTGTCCTTGTCCAAATCAATCAGCGTATCGATCATCCGTCGTGTGTACGAAATATTCGAATCAGGACTAATCGCGGTCTCAAGCGTGAAGAACAACTTGACAATATCGACATCAAGCTGATCTCGGGAACCCGAGAGCAACTCATTGGCGATGCCAACAAGCCGTTCTTGGAACGATTCGAGCAACGCCTTGCGGGCGATCATCAATGCTTCGCCTTGAGCAGCGAGCTCGAGCTCTTTGCGAGCGATCTCTGCTTCGATAAAGATCATCTGAATCGCCATCTCAGCATTCTTTGGGTATGAATCCAAGAACGCCTGCCCGATCGATTTCCCGGTCCGGAGCGAACCGATCCGTGCTTCTTTATCATATTCAGGAATTTCACGATTGGCGTTGATCGTCACGATGTTCATCAAACCGATCACCGATTCGACATCACTGGGATTCGCAGCAATCGCCCGCTCGAGGTCGTCTTGAGCGAGGATGTATTGGTTGTCGTCGAGCAAGCCGTTGCCCTTGGCGATCCGAACGATAGCCAACCCGCGGTATCGCTTGAGCCGCTCCCACTCGCCGACCTGCGATGGGTCTTCATTGAAAAAAGCGAGGGCGCCGTTGGTATCTTCGATCAACACATCGGCCAGCCCTCGGCTGTACCGTGTCTGGAGCATCTGATGGCGGATCAAAAGGAACCGCTCGTGGGCGTCGCTGTTGTTCCGAAGAATCGTCGAGGTCTTCTTGATCGCTCCGATATAATCGTTTATGAACCGGTCGCGATATTCTGTTTCGGTGTCCGGCACAATATGCTCGATCGAATCGATCCACTTGTTCAGGTTCTCGGTATTGGTCGCATCCTTATGCACAGCCTTGGCATAGTGCCGCTCCGCTCGCTTATAGTCGCCCTCAACCATCAACTGGTCACCGAGACTCGCAAGGTCAGAAGCACTTTTGTGGGCGACACTCCAAGCAAGCATCAGCATGCCCAGAAGAGCGATCACGCCCACTATCAGGATGATTACAAATCGTGTGTTTACGCGAGAAGCCATCGGTTCTTCCTTACATTTCTATCACCAGCAGCATGCCGGTTTCATCAGCAAGATCAACTCTTGCATTGTATCTGTCAATCTGTCACTCACCAGCCGAGTACGCTCGGCCGAGTATTTCGTTCATTCATTCATCAGCATCGTCGTGCTGCGTTACGGTTTCGCCCATCGCTGCAGGGTTCTCAGGCGGATAGATACCCATCTGCACATCGACCCAATCAGGGACACACCGCATCGTTTCGCCCAGTAGCTCACCAATAAGTTCGCCAGCATATACCGCAAACTCATCGAAAGACTCAAAGTGACTCCCGGTCACCTGCACCTTGAGAAAATAGGCATAATCATCATTAAGGTTGAAGGCGAGCTGGCGGACATCGTTGGCGTTGGCCTTTGTGCCGCCGTTGGCGACAAAGAAGTACCCCGCATAGAGCTTGCCCCCGTTGGGTTCAATAAACTCCGAGACACGCATCTTGATCGCCGACTCTGGGCCCACCCCGCGTGGGAGCCGAACCCGTGATCCGGGCGCATCAGATCTGCTTGGATCATTGCTCAACCGGACCGTATAGAGCGCGCCGTTCTGTCCTGCAAACTCGGTGGGCACGCTGTGGTCAATCCGCCACGAGCTCGTATCCATAGGCAGATCCATCGAGCGGGAGAACCCGCCCTGCTGAAGCCCGCCGCCGACAAAGCATCGTTCAGGAACATGAGGCACCGTGTCGATCATCCCGGTGTAATACGCCGCATGAAAACTCAACACGATCGGTCTCTTGGGATCCGCATCACGCGTCCGGAAGTAGTTGCGAGAGAGGTAGTTCTCGGTGCCCAAGGTCTCAACAACCTCTGCGCCCATGACCTGATCCGCGCCAACCTTTTCCCATCCATCGGTCACACTCGGGATCGAAGATACCTGACGGTTGTTCTCCGGATAGATCGGGATCTTGTGAAGCCGAACGCTATTGACACTCAGGTAGGCGCTCACCGAGCCCGCACCGATGAGCATCATGGTGCACGCGACAATACAAGTCTTTGTGTGGGTGCTCATGCTCATGCGCTCACCGCCTGGTCTTGTGCATCCGAATCGTCGTCGCTCTCAGCAATCAACCGATTGAGCATCCATCCCATGCCGAGGAACAAGCCCAACGATGGAATCAACAACAGCGTCCCGATCACCGTGTGCGCATCGCCCGCAGCCAGATCAGGGTTCACCAGCATCAACAAGCCAAGCACCGTTACCCGGATCATGTTCATAAACACCGCGACAGGACCAGCAATGAGCACCAACGCAATCCGCTGCCACCACTGAGGCGAACCCATCAACGCAACCGCGAGCGCCAACGCATAAAACGCGACAACCATACGCATGCCAGAGCATGCTTCTGCCACATTCATCGGGAACGACTCGCCCGAGCTCGTCAGGATCATCAGTGTGTTGCCATCAATATCAACCGTGAACCAACCAAACGGCGTCCCGATCAGATTCAATATCAACCACGATCCCTGCGAAGCGATCAGCTGGAGTTTAAAGGTCACCGTGAGCATGATCTGCTCAGAGATCGTGATCATCAAAATCAGATAGATGATCGGCAGAAAGAAATGCCTGAACATCCTCGGCCCGATCATCCAAAGAACAAGCGAACCCAGAGTCAATATCAGACTCATGCCCTGGAGCATGTGGTTGCGGACCATGATCAAGTTGTACGCGTACGCCTGAATTCCTAATACGAAAGGCACAAACGCGGGCCAAAAAATCGTCACCCGGGTCGTCAGTATTTTATCACGGTGCTGCCACGCCATATACCCCGCGATCAGCGGGATCACAAACGCATGCCCCCAGTCCTCTGGGTATCCCAGGCTGATCTTGCCCTGATGAAAAAACCAACGGTAGAACAGCACCAAAAAACTCAAACATGCAAAGACACTGATCGTCAACCCCACGCGCGTGAATACCCCAAGCACCCGTTCTTGGGGGTTGGTTGTCACCGTCGGCGATGTTGGATTGGGTTGATTCATGATTGGTGAATATCGTGCTTTCTGATGCAATAACCCCGCAGGGTATATATGGGGCAAGTGATCCGAAAAAGCTCTCTGGTCCGTCTCCTCGTCCTCAATCGGCGAAATTTTCGGTCCGCTTTGGTTCGCTCGCTCGGTCCGTGATGATTGGCGCGAAAACTCTCGGATGCGTCCCAATTCCCAAGGTTCACACCCAGTTCTTACCCTTGATCCTCCTTGGCTTGGCAATGATCGCGCAAAAAGAAACGATCCCCGCCAAAGGGCAGGGATCGATACGATTCAAAGGCGGGTCTGGTTCGTGAAAATCGGCCGATTGATTATCGGTTAATGTTCGAAGGCGGTGCCCCGAAGATATCATTACCGAAGTTGCGATCAAGCAAGAATCCAAACCCATAACTCGTCCGGAAACCGCCACGCAGAATCGCCAAAGGCGTCGCCCAGAACTTGGTCCCGATATTGATCAGATCGTCAGGCTTGATGTAGATATCAGGCTGGGTACCCTCGGCAATTGCCCGGAGATTCAGCATAATCGTCGCTTGCTCGTCCGTGCCCACCATCCGAGTCAGGTCGACCCGTTCGGGAACCGCAACAGGGCCAAGATCGCCCGCAGCCGTGATCGCACGCATCAGGGTCAGCTTGCCAACCGCTGGGAGGTTGAACACGCCCGGACGGTTAATTTCGCCTCGGATGTAGTAAAAACCCACTGTGGACGGGGGGACATGGATGGTATCGCCAGGGCGGATAATGATGTTGTATCGTGCATCGCCTGAAACCAAGGGGGCGACAGGTACACGGATTTTACGCTGGGTGAACAACTCACCCCTCGAATCTCGAGGCATCATCTGCCCTTGCTCACTGATCAGTCTTCGAGCAGCAACCGGTGCCGACTCGCGGATCCATTGTCCACCACTAAATCGCCATCTTGGCGATGCCGGCGAATGCTGGGTTGTCTGATTTGGTGAGGCCTGCTCTGTGGTGCTCCCACGCGGATCAATCAGATCAATCAAAGGCTCTTCATTGCTCGGCTGATTCCGGGTGTAGTTGGGTACCAATCCGGTGCTGTTGCCCGAACGATTGCCCGAAAGCATCCCCGGAGCCGACAGATCATCGATGATGTCGAGCAGGCTCTCGCCGTCCATCGGATCGGTTGAGGAGCCGTTGTCATTATCAAAAATGTTCTCATCGCCGGGCACTTCTGGGTAGAACTCAGAGCTGCCATCGTCGATCGGTACTTGGCGGATGACATAGATTTCTTTGGTAAACTCAGGGAATCCGCCCGCAGCGATTAACGCTTCGAGAATGCGGAAATCGGCGTTGAGAATCGAATAGGGTCCCGGTGAGTTCACATTACCCAGCAGGTGGAAGACCTGCTGACGCCGTTGCTGGACAACGACCGACACAAGTGGATCAGCGACCAAAGAGGCCATCTTGATAGCAATCGCATCGCGGACTTCGGTTTCGGTCAGCCCATTGACGAAAATACGCCCGAGCTGGGGAATCTGGATATACCCGTTCTGGTCGATCTGGCGAGGCAATGTCTCTGCCTGCCCGCGGGTGATCAGGTCCCAGACCGTCAGATCAAGGAAATCGCCCGGGCCAACGCGGTAGATATCAGTCTCAGGCATCAAATCTTCGGGGGTGATCTCTGAAAGCTCAACCCATGAAGAACTCGGATCTTCGATCGCTCCGATGTGATTGAGGATCGGGACACTCGTCGGGGTGCGTTCCCACCGTCCGATGGTTGAGGGATCCATAAACGAATCCCAGGTGCATCCACCCATAAAGACCGAACCGAGTGCAAGCACGGCGAGTGACGCCAAAGTGCTTGTCCTTTGCCCTGCTTTGGCACAGACACGGGATTGTGTTGTTCGTTTGGTATTGTCGATTTGACGCACTGGGCATCTCCTGCTTTTATCAGTCAGCACAAGCCAACAATGTATTCTCACACTCTTCTTAAACGCATCACCACAGCATGGCTGCCCAAGGCAACCACCCGCTGGAGACATATAGTAGCGATCACAACCCCGATAGGTATGCGACCCTACTGATGAGTCCATCGACCACACGGGCACCAAAGGTTGATTTCGCCTGCCAAAATACGCGAAAAGGTCCGAGAGTGTGCGGATTGTTTCTCAAATATCATCGATTTTCCCGATCTGGCGCACCTCATGCGCTCCGGGCGGGGGTTCGTCTAGAATAGCAGCTACTTTGTCGATTATGGACCAGAGCAGGTGCCCCAACGATTTTTCCAATGACAACACATTCGAGACTTCCAAGGCATCCAAGACATTCGAGACTTTGAAAAGCTATGAGCGACCACCAATCCCAATCTCCAAACCCACTCTCCGGGCAAGAACGCACCCTCAATCGTCATCCACGCCGATTGGGAGGCGATCCTGTCGCTAATCTCAAGCCCATTGTTTCGCTCTCAGCGATGATTCTTAACAACGCTGACGACGCAGTCCACCACCTTTCACCCAAGAAAAAACCATCTTGGCTCAAAGCGAAAATCCCTGCGGGCGAAGGGTTTAAGAAAACACGATCAAATGTCCACAAGCACGGCTTGCACACCGTCTGCGAAGAAGCAATGTGCCCCAATATGGGCGAATGCTGGGAGCGAGGCATCGCGACCATGATGATCCTGGGCGATACCTGCACCCGGGCGTGTGGATTCTGCAATGTTAAAACCGGCAAACCCGGTGCGGTGGATAAGGATGAGCCTCGCCGAGTTGCTCAGTCGCTCGCGGGCGCAGGGCTCAAACACATCGTGATTACCTCGGTCGATCGTGATGATCTGCCTGATGGCGGCGCGGGGATCTGGGCCGAGACCATCATGCGGACCCGTGAAGCCTGCCCGGACATGTCCATCGAAGTGCTCGTCGGCGATTTCAAAGGCGACGAAGCCGCCCTCCAAATGGTCATCGATGCCAAACCAAATATCTTGGCACATAACTTAGAAACAGTCCGGCGCTGCCATCCAGCGGTCCGTCCCAGCGCAAAGTATGAACGCACAATGGAACTGCTCCGAAGGGTCAAAGCCCAAGGCGGCGTCGCCAAGACCGGGATCATGGTCGGGATCGGTGAACGCACCGAAGAAGTCTTCGAAATGTTCGAGGAACTCATCGCCATGACCGCAGCTCATGATGGCAATCGCGATCGCAATGACGCTTCGAGAGGCGATCCGTGCGACATCATCACGATCGGCCAATACCTCCAGCCCACCCGCAATCACCTGCCCATTGATCGTTGGGTGCACCCCGACGAGTTTGCCGAGTATGAACGGGTCGGCAAGGCTGCGGGGATCAAGATGGTGGTGAGTGGACCTTTGGTCCGGTCAAGCTATTTGGCGGATAAACAGGCGGACATGTTTGCGATGTTGAGTTAGTTTTTTGTATCGCCTTTTATTCTTGTAATATCGCAAACTTCACTGATGCGGACAAAATCGGCCGTTCGTTTCTTGTAGCCGTTCGTTTCTTGTAGCCGTTCGTTTCTTGTAGCCGTTCGTTTCTTGTAATTGTGCGCCATCCTCAACAGGCGGATTGTAAGAACATGAATCCAGATTCGGATTATGAGTAAATTTTCATTTCGCTTCGTCCGATGAGCACGGGTAGTCGTGTTCAACCGGGAGCTGTAGGTGTCCAAAGGCAAAGCTGTACAATCAATCAAGTTTAAGCTCTGTGTGACTTTTATATGCGCCGGATTGATCCCGATGTATGTGTCGACGATCGTTTTTAACTACCGTTTTCAAGATTATCTCATACTTTCGACCGTGGGTGTATTGGTCTTTGTGTTTGGACTGTTCGTGGTGGGGCGGATGTTCTGGACGCCTTTGGGCAAAGTAGTCGAAGCGGCCGATCGGATTGCCGATGGCGACGTCTGGTATGAGATCGGGGTGGACCGGACCGATGAGATCGGACAGCTCGCTTGTGCGGTCGATGCGATGCGTGTCTCGATGAAGCAACAGATCGATCATCTCGATGCGTTGGTCGCCGAGCGGACCGCCGAGCTAGAACATGCAAACGAGAAGCTCGGGCACGACGCCATGCATGATGGGCTGACCGGTCTCCCGAACCGCCAGGCATTACGAAGCCAACTCCAAACCGAGCTGGCGATGTTTCATCAGGACGAGTCACACCTGATCTCGGTGTTGTTTTTCGACTTTGATCGTTTTAAGGTGGTCAATGATTCGCTCGGGCACGCTGCCGGTGATGCGTTGCTGTGCTCGATCGCGGATCGGTTCCGTGTTGAGCTCCGGCGGATCGATCTCCCGGCACGCTTTGGGGGCGATGAGTTCGTGGTGCTGATCTCGGAGGTGGAATCACCCCAGCATGCACTCGATGCAGCCGACAGACTTCTCAAAGTTTTCGAAGAAGCTCATGTGATCGACGGGCACCGGATCGTCTCGACAGCGAGTATCGGAATGGTGGTCGCCAATCCGCGGTACACTAATGCAGTCGACATGATCCGCGATGCAGATGCAGCGATGTACCAAGCCAAACTCGCGGGCAAGAATCAGGTGGTGGTCTTCGACGAACATATGCTCGCCGATGCGAAGTACAGGCTTAAGCTCGAAGAGGACCTGAGCAAGGCGATCGAGAACAACGAACTGCGTGTGATGTACCAACCAGTCATCGGCATGGAGGACATGACCATCGTTGGGTTCGAGGCGCTCATCCGATGGGAACACCCAGAACTCGGTTTAGTGAGCCCCGATCAGTTCATCCCGATTGCTGAAGACACGGGACAGATCGTCGAGGTCGGCGCGTGGATTCTGCGTGAATCGCTACAACAGTTGGTCCGTTGGGACAAGGAGCTTGGTCTTGAACACGAACTCTCGATCAATGTCAATGTTGCCAAAGGGCAGCTAATCCATCCAGAGTTCCTTGGATTGGTCAAAGAAGTGCTCGAGTCAACCGGAATCTCGCCGCATCGGCTCAAGATGGAAATCACCGAATCCACCGCGATCGATCCACGCCACGACATGAGCGTCGTGATTGATCGCATCCGCGAGCTAGGAATATTGATCGCGATGGATGACTTTGGCACAGGGCATTCATCGCTGAGTCTGCTGCACAAGTTCAAGTTTGATATTCTCAAAATCGACCAGAGCTTTGTGCAGGGCATGGAAGAATCTCGCGAGATGAGCGCGGTGCTGCATTCGATTATCGCGCTGGCACAGAACACCGGGATGAAGGTTGTCGCCGAAGGCGCCGAGACCGAATCACAGGTTGCGTGTTTGATCGCGCACGAATGCGACATGATCCAGGGATACTACTTCTCGTGCCCGTTGACGGCTCAAGATGCCAGCGTGTACCTCACCGAGCCGTTCGACTACAGCCAAGCCGCCTGACGGCGGCTTGGCATCGGTGATCACACAGGATGATGACCGGTTGTGGTTTTCGTTGTAGATCGTTCCTTGGAACGGATTCATGAATCGCGTGGCGAGAAGTCCGTGTTGCCTCGCTCGTAATGCCCTGCGATGCCAACAATAATTCCCTCGTCATCACGATCAAAGACCATAATAAATCCTTCAAATCCTTCGATTACGAACTGATCTTTCTCAACGCAAATCAGGTTTGTCCACTGTGAGAGACCTTCGCGTCGGTACTGCAGCGTTCCTTGGTCAACACGCACATGGCGTGGCCCGTAGTCGCCGGCGTAAGTGGCGAGCTTTTCGGGTGAGCAGATAATCGGATCATTCTTGGCTCTGATCGCGGCCAATCCCCATCGTGCAGATTCATCGCCATTCTTGTACGCGATTTCAAGCGCCGTGGTGATCGCAACATCGAGCGCATTGTTTGAGTCGGTTTCAATATCAGGCGATACCCCGGTGCCTTCCCAGTTGGTGTGGCTGATCGGGTTGATTGCGCGGGCGATGGGGAGAACGACCATCAACTGGTCATCAAAGATGAATGAATCGACGGGGTGGGCACCCCCGCCGGTGGTTTCGCCGATGATGGTGGCGCGTTCGAGGTTTTTGAGGTTGTAGGTGAACTCTTCAGCCGCCGAGAATGTCCGATTGCTGGTGAGCACATACACCGGGACATCGGGCATCGCCAGTGTCGTGTCGAACTCGCTGTGTGTCCAATATTCGGTTGTGCGGTCATCGGGGCGATAGTACAGCGAGTTGAGATGGATGGGTTCTGATGGATCGAAGAGATACGACGAGATGAGCTGGACGGCTTCTGGATCGCCGCCG
>MAAC01013360.1_pt1 | contig 16118 bp, 14 predicted proteins | sample 1115981 | NCBI WGS metagenome assembly MAAC01 (sample SAMN04961126, study PRJNA320927) | seawater metagenome | isolation source: sample BD02T64 sea water enriched with oil for 64 days | place: USA:Gulf of Mexico | collected 2013-07-27 | reverse complement strand
CATTACGAAGCAGTCGAAGTAACCTATGATGAGAATAAAGTGTCTTATCAACAGTTGTTAGACCACTACTGGGTCAACATTGACCCCTTTGATGGGAGAGGTCAGTTTTGCGATAAAGGTCGGAGTTATTTGAGTGCAATATTTGTGGCAACGGATAACGAACGAAGGCTTGCCGAGCGGTCACGAAAAAAAGTGGTAGATGAATTTAAACGTCAAAAGGTGGTTACTCCAATCCTTAGTGCAGCTACCTTCTATCCTATAAAGGGTAATGAAAGTCACCATCAAGACTACTATAAACATAGTAGTAAACGTTATAAGTTTTACCGATGGAACTGCGGCCGAGACCAGCGCTTAACAGAAATATGGGGGGATAGGGTTACCCATTGAGTAGAGAGATATCGCCTACCAAGTATGATGTGATGTAAGCTAGGCTTGATGGAAGGAAATAACATTGAACCACTAACAATTAAGGGTATTAGCAGGAGCGACTTTAATCCTGTTAATGCCCTTTGTCGTGTTGCCGGTCGCCGCTGTAATGGTAGTGTGGTTATGCCTCCCTCTATAATAGACACTCTTGGCTTAGGAATTAAAATTTGTGAATCTAAAGGTCTTTGAAATGGCGCCTACCGTTCTTTGAACGATGTCGGAATTTAGTCTTGCTACCTTTTATTTGTGTTGCTCCTGCAAGGGTAGAAACCTCCTCTTTTACATTTCTAAAATTCGCTCTACGATTACTTGGGTGATGCTTGGCATGACGGTAATAACTCACCGGATGCAGATTCTGCTTATGGTTAGTAGTTTTATCAATCTGAGAGGAATCACTATGCATGCTTTGTATTTTTGCTATACGCCGATGCATATTCTGTCCGGCTGTTGCAGCTTGAGTAATACTCGCAAGTATCAATATAACTATTATTTTCTTCATGATGTTTTCTTCCATAAATTTAAGAAAAGTTAAATTAGGGGCTACCAACGTCAAATTATGGCAACCACTGAAAAGATTTCGAGTTAGGCGTCAACGTATATAACTTCTCCATTGAGGAACCCATCAACCGAACGCTCAAACGCTTTACCAACTAAGCTACCCGGCACAGGTTGGAATCCAGGCATCATGTCGCCATATACCCCCCAGGCCTCTTCGATAACCGTAGGGTTAATTGCATTTATACGTATTCCCTTAGGCATTTCATAACTGACACACTTTACAAAAGAATCTATTGCGCTGCTTGTGACCGCATCAGCGATTGCCAACGGAATAGGTTTTACATTAAGAATTCCGGAGATCAGCGTAAAGGAGCCGTTGTCTTTTACGTACTCCAGGCCAATGCGCACTAAATTAATTTGCCCCATCATTTTGCTTTGGACTGTTGTTGACCATTGATTTTCTGACATCTCAACAAAGGGTGCATACTCACATTCACCGACAGTGTTAACAACGGCATCAAAATCACCGACTTGTTGATACAAGTTTCTGATTGAGTCCTCGCTGGTAATATCAACGCTATGATCAGTGCCTTTACCAGAGCGGCTTGCCGTTATAACCTTGTGTTTGCCTAGGCCGCTTAGTGCTGCTTGACCCATCTTGCCCTTTGCTCCAATAAGAATAATTGTCTTCATGAATAAACCTTTTAGATGTAGTTAAGTTAATGAATATAAGAGAGTCATCAGGATGACAACCTTGTTTTAAGGCCCTTCCCGATAACTATGTGGCTATAGTAACGGTAGAGTGATACAGTTTAAAACAAGATGTCTTTGTTTGAGATACAATTATGATTGGTATTAATCAGCTGGAATTAAAGCAACTTCGGATACTTCGAGCGCTTCTACGTGAAAGGAATGTCTCTCGTGTGGCGAATCAAATAGGTCTAACGCAACAAGCCGTAAGTGATCAACTTAAAAAGTTGCGTCATATTTTTGATGATCGATTGTTCGTACGTACCAGTAATGGGCTAATACCTACTCCAGAGGCAGAACGATTAGGAAAAAAGCTGGATAAAATACTGGGCGATGTAGAAGATCTATTTGATGTTCCAGGATTCGATCCTGAAACCGCCAGTGGGATTTACACTATATCAGCGACAGATTATGCTCAAGTTGTTGTTATGCCTCAGCTACTATCGGCTATCTGGAAACATGCACCCAATTTAAAAATAGTCGTTCGAGATTTTGACATTGATTTGCTATCTTCCCAAATGATGACAGGCGAAGTGGATTTAGCGTTAACGTTTCCAGATTTTATTCCCAATTCTCTGCCTTATTTATCTTTGTTTAAGGAACATCATGTTTGTGTAGCTTCCGACACGTCACCCCTGTTGGGAAAAAAGTTAACACTTACTGATATCGCATCGACTCCTCAAATAATTGTGTCTTCTTCAAGTGCAAACCTAAGGGGATCTATTGATACATTGTTTGAGAAAAAAGGACTTTCACGAAATGTTATTATGTCAGCTCCTTGTTTTTCGCTGGTACCTCGATATATAAAAAGAACCAATGCTATCGCCTTTATTCCTTCACGCTCCTTGCCTGAAAAAGGTTTGAAAGAATTGGACCTGTCGATTAATACAATTGAATTCGAAGTTATTGCTGCCTGGCATACACGATCCAATAATGATCCTCTACATAATTGGATTCTTTCAATGCTAAAAGAGAGTACTCAATCTGAAAATAGTGATAACGATTCCTAGGAGGGAATCCATAAAACCCCAAAAATAAGGAATCGTATTAATACGATTCCTTATTTGTTATTTTCCCCCTTAGAATTATTGGTACCTTTAGGCAACAGATACCTTTACATTAGGGTAGCCCTATCGGGTGGCCGATAAGGAGGTGGGTTACAAATTTAAGTAGGTAGTACATGACAAGAATCTACTACAGCCCTGTACTACCAAATTACTTATACTTTGCGCTTACGGGCAATGGCTAAGCTAATAAGGCCTAAACCAAACAATGCAATGGTTGCAGGCTCACTAACGGTAATTTCATTAGATGCAAAGTTAAAACCATGCCAGTATTCACCGGGGTTGGTTGAGAAAGAGATCGAATCAAATGAACCGGCAAAGCTCAATATGCCGTTGTATTCACGGCCGATAAAGTCATCGCCACTAGTCGTAAAGCTACCCGTCCCCCAATAGTTGTTACCTGCGACCGACGCAGTGAAACTATCATTGAAGTCATAGGTCACTGGTAGACCCTGCTGCCCAACACTTACTAATGCCATCGATAAATCAGTTACAGTCTGATCAAACGATAAAGTAAATGAAGTGGGACCATTAACACGAATCATATCAGTTGGTGCCAAACCAAGGTAAGTGCCGGACGCTGAGGTGCCACCTGTATGAGTATTGTTGTAGTAGAAGTCACCGTTCTCGAAACTATGGCCAGGACTTGCTAAGGTGACACCGACACTTGTACCACCAATATCCATCGTTCCTGCTGACGTTGATGTCCAGTCAATCCAGCCAGCTGACGCCGATTGCATTCCGAGTAAAGCTACTGAACCTAATGTTAGCGCTGCTAAATTATGTCTAATTTTTTTAGTTAACATGTCATCTCCGTTATCACAATGTTTGTCGAATAAGTAAGTCATGTCTGACGTACTCATATTATTCATGTTAATAACAACTGATGGAGTTGGAGCAAAAATCATGCCTTTGATGTTATTTCAATGATTTTCAGTAGTTTAAGAAAAGCATCGGGAACGCAGGTAAGCGAGAATGTAAAGCTTCTCGACACGCGGGAGAATTAAGACGGTTTATTCTCAACAATGGTTTTCAATAATGCTTGATTGATATTTTGCAACGTTGTTGAGAGATCTTCCAGAAATTACGAAACAGGGTTCATTCACAATTTCTGGCAAAGGCTTTACCCGAAATTTCTTGATGGATGTAAAAATGAGGGTAGATGTTAGTAGGGTGGGTTTTTATTGGCCTATGAACTTGGCATCCTATACTCGATTTTATTCCTAAATTTATTTACTTGTGAACTGGTCGATTATTTTATGGTATTTACCATTACCTTTTAATCTATTTAAACCTGAGTTAAATGCATGCAGTATAGTCTTTTGAAATTATCAAGTGGTACTTGTTGATAGCAATTGGGTCGCCAACTGTTTTTAATGCCTTAGACGAGCCAAATAGATCACGCGCTAACATCCTACCTGTGAGTTCGTTAACTGAATAGAAATCTATATTGCCTTTATGTACCGCTTTTAGACAATGACTATCACTGAGAGGTCTCATATCTACTTGTACTAATCCCTTATCTAAAAAACGTTGAATTTCTCTCGTAGAATATCCAAGAGGAACACATGTACTTAGACCTTCTAAATCATCATCTTTAGAAAAAATAATCTTTGAATCGCTTCTTACAAACAGCCTTGCTTTCGCAGAAAATATAGCGTCAGAAAATAAATATTGCTTTTCTCGTTCTGGATCCTTTATGTAAGGGAAAGTTGCGGCCATTCGGTGGTTGGAGGTGTATACTAGGCCTCTTTTCCACGGTAAAAAATATAGATCTACCTCCTTATTATCCGCTAGAAACGATTCTGTTACCAACGCCGTAATCATACCTCCATGGGTTAGGTCACTCCCAGAGTAGGGATGGAATTCACCCGTAGCTATCTTAACCTGGCCGCCAAAGGCGTAGATGGAAAATGAAAACAAAGCTATAAACGTCAAAATCGTCTTATTCATGGGCCTGCATATATATGGTGTCTTCTTATTAGTGTAGCCACCAAAAGAGGAAATATCTAATGCCAGTAATTTTAGTTTGCGTGGAAAACGAAACATTAGGGGGTATCGGCAGCATCAGCTACTGTGAGCTGTGGTTGAATTTAATGGGGCAGCCGTATATGAACCAAATACCTGTAGGTACTTAAAAATTAAGGGCAATTGATAAGCTATAACTACGCCCCGGTTGTGGTGCCAGTGAACTAAAAAATCCTACAGGAATACCCGCAGTCTCTGTCTCCGTATTACCTCCGTTTGATGCTTCTTGCCCTGGAGCAAAGTATGTTTCATCAAACAAATTATTAACCTTTGCAACAAAAGTAACAGAGTCAAATTGCCAGTTAACGTTGGTATTAACAATGGTATATGCCTCTAAATTACGATCTATTGTCCTTAGAGGGTTTCGGCTGTATAACTTGGTTTTGCTATGGTAATTGACCCGTATGTTCCATGAAAGATAAGAGTTAATTGGCAAGTCGACACCCGCCTGGATTTTATGTGGGGCAACATCACCTGTATCAGATTGGCCATTTTGCCAGCCTATTAAATTGCCACCTGAATCCCGGTTATAGGAATAATTGATATCGCTTTGGGAGTCAGTATAAGTGTAGTAGACATAACAATTGATCAAATAGGCGTCATTAAAATAATTATCGAAGGAGAACCGCCCTCTGTATTCGAAGCCTGTTACTTTTCTATTTTCACTTAAACCCTCTGGAATTGGCTCCTCTTGAACCACATTTCGGAATCGACTCAAATATACCGAAAACTCATGAAGCCATTGATCTCTTTGGTGAATATATATGCCCTCCAGGTTGCTCATTTCTTCTGGTCCTGTTGAAGAGCTGGTGGTGCGTCCAGCAAAATCGGCAAAAAGCAGATTAGGTTGTGGTTCGTGAAATGCTTTCCCATAAAGTAATTTGATTGTATTCGTCGGATTCAAGCGATAGATGGCCGTTCCCCTCGGGTTAAAAGTACTGCCGTAAATGCTATTCTCATCATACCGAACACCGGCGGTGATTCTCCATTCACTATAGTCATAAATGACTTGCGCATATAACCCTTTATCAATGGTGTCGATAATGAACGTATCTGGAATATTACCGGTAACACGAGAAGGAAGTTCAAAATCGTTAGTGTCAGTCGCGAATATACCAGCTCCAAACCCTAGCTCACCGGGTATGGGCAACTGGCTTCCGCAATAGGGTGCAGAACTGTTGAAATAGCCACAGATCTCACCTGGGGCAGGAATAGCCTTAGTTTGGTACTTAATACCGCTGAGAAGCTGCCAGATGTCATTGAGCCGGTATTCGATGTTGGCCAAATATAAATCTGATTCTGATTCATTCAACCACTCGGAAAGTGACACATAACTGTTTTCAGCGGCTTCGACATAGAACCCGCGACTGTCAGTTTCACGGTGGCTCAATAGAGCATCGATTTTAATCTGTTCATTGATTTGATAATCAATTTCCAATCCCAACTGATCTGAAGTGTATGTCCATTGGCCATGAGGTTGAACAAAACGAGATAAATAGGTTGTGCCGTAGCCTGTGTTTGACTCAATTGAGTTATAAAATAGCCTTATGTCCTTATAGTTAATGCTAGCGAATATACTATGTTGATCGCCTGCATTGCTGTATTGGCCGTAAGATTCACCATTACTACTTAACTGTAATAATGGGCCAAAAATAGCGGGGTTAGCTAAGTCTATTTTGTTGTAGAAGTCGTATTGACCACCAAAATCGCTGATACTCGCCTCATCGGAGTCGTAAAGTTTTCCAGCAATATCATAGGAAAGTTCGTCGAATTTTCCAGCGACGCCGATTTCAACTTCCCGTGTATCAAAGCTGCCATAGGATAACTTCACATCACCACTGATTTTGTTTTCAGAAAATGACTGACTACTTTTGGTAATGATATTAATCACACCTAGAAACGCGTTAGGTCCGTAAGAGACTCCTACTGGGCCGTATAACACCTCTATACGATCAATCCGACTCATGGGGATTTGCCGGTCAATCATTTTGTAGTGTGTCGATAAGCTGTGCTGTGCTCTTCCATTGACCAACACCAATGTTCTAGAAAAAAACGGCTGACGATAGCCACGCTGTATAGCATTCACACTATGTAAACCCCGGGTAATGTAAGCGTCAAACCCCGGTAAATCTACAAAAATGTCCTCGAAATTATTATAAGCACGATTGCGAATATCACTGGCCGTTATTATTACCAAAGAGGCAGGCGCATCAATTACAGATTCTTCAACACCGGAAACGCTGTCGATTCTGACATCCAACAGTTGCGCTAAGGTTAAGTTGTGGAACGATTCAGCCTTATTCTCGTTCCTGTTTTGAGCTTCGGCATATGGCACAAGTAGTACTACGGCCATTGGAATATAAAACCAGAGATGTTTTTTAGGCATAGATCACATCGCTTGCGAAACTGGGCAGTTAAAAAAGCAAGAATATTTTAAAAGCTATGACGGCATAAACTACAATAAGAGTAGTCAAAATTGTTGTAATTTGCACTTGTTTTGAGGTGACGCGGTTGTAGGTTACGTCGTAAATAGCGTTACTGTTTTCGGGCGAAAGATAACTCGTTGTATTTTCATCATTTTGTTTTTCTGAGCATCGCTATAAGGTCAATACCAGCCAAGAGATTAACCAAGTGTTTTCTAATACATACTTAAAACCTGAAGGGGTGTATGAACTGCGTGATGGCTGGATGTAGCGAAGAAAAAGGAGGGGGAATTGCAACAAAGTTCTCTTTGAGGAAAAGTACTCCACATACTTTTATGTAGAAAATCGATTTAAGCCCCATAGCGCGCTAAAAACATACCAATGACTTCAGCCAATATATAGTCCTTCTCTTTTTTGCTAGGAGGAGGGAGGTCACGATAGAGTGTTTGATTCTGTGCAAATGTATAGATGGTACCAGCAAGGTAGTTACTTGCGAATTCGACATCAATATCTTTTAATTGTTTATCTTGTTTAGCGGCCAAAAGCCAAGGGCTTAAGCCTTCGTCACATCGAGACATGTTGTCCATTGCGCCTTGGGATAATTCAGGAGTGCTCAAGTATTCACTGAGTACAACCCTAGCCATATCGATAAAGCGCTTTGATACTAACAAATCCCATTCGGCAGAAAGAATTTCTTTTAATTGTTCTTCTAGCGAACGACTTTTTTGGTAGGGGAGCGACCTAACATCGAGCAATTCACTCGTTAATGATTCAATAATGTGCTGAAAAAGGGCTTCTTTAGTTTCAAAGTGGTTGTACACCGTTCTCTTAGAAACATTGGCCTGTTCAGCAATTCTATCCATGCTTGCGCCTTTGTACCCAAATTCTATAAAGACATTTTCCGCAGCTGTAATGATATCTAGGCGTTTTTGTTGTGATCTGTTTAATGGTGTTTTTTTGATTTCGCTCATGATCCCCCCCAATGACTGCTCAGTTTACACTAAACAGTGTACTTTTTCTCGCGATTAAGTAAACTGCACAGTGTAGTGTATTGCCGGGAAGATTAATTCATTAGAGGTGTTATGTGCTGGATCTAGGATAATTCACAATGAAAACAAAGATATAGAAAGATTAAAGGGCCAATATTGCATGCATTCCACCAATAGCACCTTATGGTGCTATTGGCTTATCAAGCCTGCTGATAGCAAATTTTTTGAGGAATAAATTTATGAAATCACCTATAAAGAAGATTGTATCCTCTATGCAGAACGTCCAAACCGGGTTATTGCTTAGTTTTTCGATCATTGTTTTTTTTGCTTTTTACCTCTCAAGAAGTAGCTTGATTGAGCCACAAACGTCGCGTGATCTTTTCACTCAGGTCGAGGAGTCGTCTAAACCGCAAGCGGAATCTGATCGTGGACCGCAACCAAAGCATGTGCATGCTCTATTGTTGCGGTTAGAATCGATTAGAAACGAGATCGTTGTTTACGGTAAAACGGGGCCTAACCGTATTGTACTTGTGAAGAGTGAAGCGGAAAGGAAGGTCGAGAAACTGTTCATCAAAAAAGGTGACAAAATCAGGTCAGGTGAAACTATCGCCATATTAGATCAAGGTACGCTGAGTTCACAAACTAATGCAGCAAATGCAAGATTTGCTCTTAGAGAGTCGGAGTATCTTAGTGCCATTTCGTTAAATAAGAATGGCCATATAACAAAAAACAACTTGGCTCATTCAAAATCAAATCTCGCAGACGCTGAGGAGAGGTTGGCATCAGTGAGGCAGCAAGTTAAAAATACAAAAATAAACGCTCCTTTTGACGGAATTCTCAATGATCGCTTTGTGGAAGTTGGAGATTATCTCAAAAAAGGGGATGTTGTCGCTGAAGTTTTGGATTTAGACCCCCTTAAAGTTATTGTTAATGTTAACGAAAATCAAGCTAACAGACTGAGAGTGGGACAGTTAGCACAAGTAGAATTTACAGATAATGATGATTGCTCCGCAGTTGTTGAATATATTGGATCCAACGCGATTAAGGGTACCAATACTTATCCCGTTGAGCTCACCATAGAAAATACTGACAATCGATTGCTGTCAGGTATGAACGTAAGTGTATCCCTGTTCACGACAAAGGAGGATGCGGTTAAGGTTTCCCCTGCGTACATCACAATTAGCGACAAAGGTATCGCTGGAATTTTTGTGATCGATGAAAATCAGCGCGCCAATTTTGTTGAAGCAAAGGTTATTAAATCTGACACCCAATACGTATGGATAAAAGGGGTAAAAAATAATTCCCGTATTGTAACTCAAGGATACCAAACACTTAGAGATGGGGATCTTGTTGTGGTCGAGAATCAAGTGCAACGTTACCCGATTATTGGGAGCTTATAGTATGAATAGATTATTGGCCTCTGTTATTCAACACCCAAGAACGGTTCTGATGGTACTGGTATTACTGTTGTTAGCAGGCGGTACCACGTATAAAACTATCGCAAAAGAGGCTAGTCCTAATATCACGCTGCCCATTATTGAAATCTCCATAACCTATGAGGGCATCTCCCCAGAAAATGCCGAGAGTCTATTGGTAAAACCTCTCGAGAATGAACTGAGGGGACTGGATCGACTAAAAGAACTCAAAGCAGTAGCCAAAGAAGGTTCAGCGCATCTCGTATTGGAGTTTTTTTCAAATGTTGATAATCGTACGTTAGTATCAAGAGTTACCGAGAAAGTTGATAGAGCGAAGGCATTGTTTCCTAAAGGTGCAGATGAACCGTTTATCAAACAGATGACCGCAGCAAATTCTACCCCGGTATTAACCGTTATACTATCTGGGGACACGAACTATCGATTGATTGTGGAACAAGCGAGAGAATTAAAAAGGGGGATTGAGGCGTTACCATCGATAATTGAAGTGAAGCTCATTGGAGAGCGAGAGGATGTTGTTGATATTGAAATAAGTCCAGAAAAAATACAAGGCTACGGATTAAATATTTCAACCCTTTCTCAACTATTGCAGCGTAGTGGCGCGATCGTAACTGCTGGCGCATTAACTACCGAGAATGGTGCTTTTTCTGTGAAAGTTCCTTCGATATTCAAAGAACCTAAAGACCTGCTTAACCATCCCATTGTAACGTCTGGTGACAACAGCAGCCTATTGGTTAGCGATATAGCTGATGTGCGCTTTGGATTTATGCCCGCCGATATTGATACGCGTTTTGACAATAAAACCAGTGTTGAACTTCAGGTTTACAAACAGTCTGGTGAAAATATATTTGATTCGGTATCAGCAATAAAAGACCTGGCTGCTCAGTTTCAAGGTGGCTGGCCAAATAGTACGAACGTCGATTACGTAAACGACACTTCTGTTGAAGTGTCAGATATGATCGCTGATTTGGAAGGCAGTATTCTTCTCTCAGTACTTCTCGTTGTTATCTTACTTGTTGCCACTCTGGGAATTGGTAGTGCCGTATTAGTTGCTATTTCAATCCCCACCTCGTTTATCGCTGGCATCCTAATACTAAATGGATTTGGGTATTCGGTTAATAGTGTCGTGTTATTTTCTCTGATTATGGCAGTGGGTTTGCTTGTGGATGGTGCGATTGTTGTTATCGAATACACACAACGAAAAATATCAGAAGGCCTTAGTGGCAAAGAAGCCTATATAGTTGCTTCTCAAAATATGGCCTGGCCAATCATTGCGTCAACAGCGACAACGTTGTGCGCGTTTGTCCCATTGATATTTTGGCCAGGTTATTTCGGCGAGTTTATGAAATACCTACCAATAACACTCATTGCCACACTATCGGCATCTCTTTTTGTGGCGCTCATTTTTGTACCAACGATAGGTAGAGTATTTTCTGGTAGAAAAAGAACGCTCGCAATAAAGCCTGAAGGCAAAGAAGCGGAGGAGGTTGGTGCATTTAACGGAATAGCGGGACGTTATATTGCCTTGTTATCAGGCCTTATTAAGCGACCATTGCGAGTAACGCTGGCGGTTCTGTCAATAGTTGTCGCGATTATATACTCCTACGGAGAGAGTGGTTTGGGAGTGGATTTTTTCCCAGAAGTGGATTCAAGGTTCATTACTGTTGTTGTACGTGACGATGGTGTTAGCTATTCACTAAGCGAAAAACGGGACAAAATCGCGGCAATGTATCGAGAAATTGCAGACTCGAATGTTGTTGATAACGTGCGTATCCATGCAGGAGGCGAAGGAGAAATTGGACGTCTCTATATCACCTTAACCGAATGGTATGATCGACCTCATTCGAAATCAATTACAACCCAAATCAGAAAACGCTTACTCCCCTTATCATCCACATTAGATGTTCTCAATGTTGGTGGCCCTCAGCAAGGTAAACCATTTCAACTCGAATTTAGTGCTGATTCAATAGTAAGTCTAAAAGAAAGCACGTTGTGGGCAAAAGCGCTTATCCAGAAAGATCCGAGATTTGTTAATGTTGAAGACACAGGGCCTGCAGGCGGCGTTGATTGGAGCATCGATTTTGATAGAAACCAAATTGCGCGCTTTGGTGTAAGTGTTGACGATATTGGCACAATGGTTAAATTAGTGACTAATGGGGTGTATGTGGGAACTTACCACCCACCGCATCTGGATGAAGAGGTGGACATTAGGTTACGTTTCCCAGAAAAAGATAGGCATTTAACGCAGTTAGATCGATTGACCGTTAACAGCGATAGAGGGCCAATACAGCTCAGTTCGTTAATTCAACGAAACCCTATTCCTAAAGTGAACAGCATTAATAGGGTTGATGGCCACCGATCGATGTCAATTTTTGCTGACCTAGCGGGGAAGACTCAACTTAATACTGTCATTGAAGAACTCACGCCAATGCTCGATGGGCATGCAAAAGAAGCGGGTGTTTCTTATCGGTTTTTGGGAGAAGCAGTGGAGCAGTCTGAAAGCGGTGATTTTTTGATGGGGGCTTTTGTCGTTGCTTTGTTTATGATGGGAGTAATCCTGGTGACTCAGTTTAATAGCTATTTCCAAGTAGGGCTGATATTAAGTGCGGTATTATTGGCTGGTAGTGGCGTATTGATTGGTTTAATGGTGAAGCAGCAACCCTTCAGTATTGTTATGTCTGGTATTGGAATGATCTCCCTGGCTGGGATTGTTGTTAATAATAATATAGTACTCATCGATACGTTTAATAAATTTGTCGCCCAGGGACTCTTAGTAGAAGAAGCAATTTTACGTACAGTTTACCAACGAATTCGTCCAGTAATGTTAACAACCATTACTACGATATTGGGGTTGATGCCGATGGTATTGGGTTTGAATATTTCATTTTTTGATCAATCAATTACTGTGGGTGCACCTTCATCTGCCTATTGGAATATTCTAGCGACGGCAATTGTTAGTGGGTTAGCCTTTGCGACGGTTATAACATTGTTACTAACACCGTGTTTATTGGTATTAGGAGATCGTGTCATGGGGCGTAAAAGTGCAACGGTTTCCAGGGAAGTCGGTTCAGCCATATTCGCCGACGCGATTTCATAAAATTACATTGTAGAATTCTATCCAGGCCTATTATTTGGTTTTTAAAAAAGGGGTGAAAAGATGGTTGCCAGATAAGAGGATTGCTAATTTCATCGACCGACAAGGTAAGGGCCAAATCGTGGGAATCTATGTTGCCGTTGTGTACAGGATTTGATCAGTGACTATCACTGAGATCAATAACCATTTATACAAATTACTGATGGAACCGAAATGCCAGAGGAAACCTTAGCGTCAGGGTTTGAAACCACATTGGACTTCCCACAGTTTATGTGCCTATTTTCACTGTGGTCAACAGCCCTTTTTGTTATGTAGATCACATTTTGTTGAATTCATCTATAATAACCTAATAAACTAATATTTTTTCTTGTTAAACCAGTGATTCGAAGGAGATTAGATGAATGTACAAGGTTACGATTTGGTGTTTAGGGGCAAGATTCATGGTGATATTTCATTAGAGCATGCTAAGGAAAATCTAGGGCGACTGTTGAAAATTGATGCTCAAAAGGTGGAAGCGTTATTTTCTGGCAAGCCCTTTGTTATTAAGAAATCACTAGATGCTTCTGTAGCCGAAAAATACATAGGCCATTTAAAAAGGGAGGGGCTCAATTGTGAATTAGTCCCGATTGAAACTGCTACGTTGGAAATCGACTCACTTTCATTGGTGCCGATGGTGGGTGACACGAGCAATGAACAGGCCCTAGAGGTAGAGGCTGTCAAGGCCGCAAGTGAGCTCGAGATCCTTCCAAATGAAAATATTGTAACAACCAAAAAAATAGAACTAAAAAGAGATACGGCGATTCAAGATGATATAGCGAAAGATAATGAGGGAAACGAAGACGACTTTTCAGTTGAATCAACTGAGTCTTTCTATCTTTTGGTTTGGGGTTCTTTTGCACACCCTTTACGGGGCAAGGGTTTGCTAGTTCTTTTGGTGGGAACATTTCTTTTTATCGTTATGTCCTTTGCAATGAATGCTCCATTTTTTCTGGGTTGGTTCGCAGCCGTGTTTGCTTTTGGCTATATGAGCAATTACATGATGGAAGTTCTTTTAAATAGTGCCAGTGGGGAAGAGGGATTACCGGGTTTTCCGGGTTATGAGGACTTTTTCTCTAGTGCTGTCCAGCCGTTGATGTTGGTGGGAGGAAGCGCACTTTTTTGTTTTCTGCCAGCGCTTGCTGTCTATAATAGCGATATTGAGTCACTCCCTTTACTTGTAGGTTGTATCTTTATTGGAGCATTTCTTTTACCTTCATCACTAATTTTAATTACCTTAACCCAGTCTTTAATGTGCCTTAACCCTTTATCAATGATAAGAATCATCACGACCACATTTAAAGACTACATTTTTGCGGTACTTATGTTGTTTGGAATCGTTGGTGCTAGCGTGTTGATAGAGATGCCCGTGACATTAATAGGGGTGTTGGTTGAGGTGTTTATTCAACTGTATTTATTAGTGGTTGCTATGAAAATCATTGGGCTGATCTGTTATTGTAACTCTGAGAAGTTATAGTTGTTTTAGGTGCAAGCATGGGTGTGATCATGAGTGACAGTAAAAGGGTGTTGTTGTTAGTCATATTTGTTGTGATTTTCCAACAATGGGACTCTATGGTGAGGTTCGTTAACCCACCGCCAAGTAGGGAGGCGCTGAACAATGGAGCAGTTGTACTTTATTCAACGTCCTGGTGTGGGTATTGCGAGAAGACACGAGATCTATTGGATAGTAATGATATCGATTTTTACGAGTATGATATCGAGCATTCTACGGATGGGTTTAATCAATATAAAGCGTTAGGTGGGAATGGAGTGCCTGTATTGACAGTGGGGTCTGAGGTGGTCAAAGGGTATGATGTTAGTGCGATGAAAACAGTTCTTGGCTTGTAATTACAAAGGAGTGCTGGTTAGCAAATCTCAGGCAGGATTGGTATTCACTGGAAAGCGACTAAACTGTCAAATCATAATTTCTTAACCGCAAGATACTCGCAATCGATCGCCCTAAGAAATAAGAGCGCGATGTTTTAGATAAGAGTTTTCATTTTTAAATTTCTGCTGTTCGATAAGCTGGCTTACACGTCTTGCAGGAAAAGAATCATACCTTAACGCAGTCCTCGGTGTGCCGTAACCCCTATCAATTATAAGAATCATCACGATGACATATAAGGACTCACTGCTGTCCCACAGTTTCATAGAATGGACAGCTGCCTATATTTATTTGGATCGTCATCAATTGGTGGCGAGAACAAATCGTACAAATTTCTCCGATCAAAAAGGTTCAATTGAAGCAATCGAATCATTTCAGAAACGGCTTTAGTTATTCTGCTGGTAAACTTAATGTACGCCATTAACAAGTATGTACACATGGCGATCCAAATTTGTGTAAGGACTGCATTTTTTGATGTTCCAACAAAGCTTTTGATTTTTAAATTTTGCTTTATCCATTTAAAAAATAGCTCAATCTGCCAGCGTTCCTTATAGATCGACGCAATCGTTTTGGCTGATAGTTTCATGTTGTTCGTCAGGAAGAAATAATGATTTCCTGTTTCTGGACAGATATAACCTATACGGCGTAATTGACCTTCATACTGAGCGCCTTTTTTACTGGTTAGTTTTATTTCCTGGTCAGAGGTTAGCCCTAGGCTTTTATTGACAGTTCTACGTTCAATTACTCGGTATTTTGAACTCTTCTTTAAACGAGTGACGATAAAAATACCCTTGTTATTCATTGAGTTAAACCATTCGTAGTCGTTGTAGCCTCTATCTACTGCAAGAATGCTACCAGCGGGAAGATCGACCTTCCGTGCTTCGGTTATGTCATGACAATTACCTTCTGTTACTGACATAAACGCCGGTATAAGACCGTTGTGATTAAGCCCAACGTGAATTTTTACTGCCCCTTTCTTTTGTCTGAATTTAGCCCAGGGGAACAAGGATAATGACAATTCAATGGTTGACGCATCCATCGAAAACAACGGATTCTTAAACTGAAATTTATGTTTCGGTGAGTGTGGTTGGCATTTGCTGAGAAGTTTCCCGAACAATGCCTCATACAATGTATAAGGTTGCTGTTCGTTAACTCTCGCCAGGCTACTTTTACTGACTTTTCCTACACCAGAATGATAAAGTTTCTGTTTCTGCGCATCTAAATTGCTAACAATATCACGTAAACTTTTACGTCCCGAAACTTGCCCAACAAACATCGATACGAATTGCCCCCAGCGTGTCATTTTACGAAGTGCTTGTCCCTTATGATGCTGTTTTGCCAATGTCTCGAATTCATGTCTCGATACCAAACTAAGAAGCTGAGAAAGAACTGTGTTATTATGTGCCAAGGCCTAATTTTCCTTTTGTATTACGTTGTTTGTTCGCACTTGCATTGTAACACTTATCGAGAATTAGGCCTTTTTTATGTCAAA
>MAAC01006742.1_pt1 | contig 16125 bp, 15 predicted proteins | sample 1115981 | NCBI WGS metagenome assembly MAAC01 (sample SAMN04961126, study PRJNA320927) | seawater metagenome | isolation source: sample BD02T64 sea water enriched with oil for 64 days | place: USA:Gulf of Mexico | collected 2013-07-27 | reverse complement strand
ATGGGTGGCCCGAGCCTCATAGAGCGCAGAGGTCCAGAAGACCTCTCGGCCGCCGAATACAGCGCAGCCGGCGTGGAGTAGCGTTGCGGCGCCCGAATGGTCGCCCCACGACATCATCATCATCGCCACGCGACCGATCACGTCGACGAGCTTCGCGTGGTGCCGCCATACCGCGGGCGGGGCGAACGGTCGCCTACGGGCATCGGCGAGCTCAATGATGGCGTACAGGCGATCGGCAAGGTCTCCCGTCGGGCTGACGTCGTATAGGCCGGGAGTGGCGTGCCGGAGCATCGCCAGCCAGCCGTCCAGATGCAGCCAGGCGCCGCTCTCCTGACTTAGCCAGTCTCCGGCGAAGCCGCCGAGGCTGTCGCAGTCGTCCAGATCGGACTCGGCCGCCTCTGTGATGGCCTCCCCATGGGCAGCATATGCCGGCCCTGGCGTGATCCAGGTGTACGGCGCGGTGTCGGTGGGGCGCTCCCATTGGGCGACCTCAGCGATAGGTTCGTCACCCTCGCACAGGGTGCGACCATCCCAGCGGCCAATGTGGGCATCCCGGAACGCCTCGTAGACGTCCTCCAGATCGATCTCAAGGACGTTCGCCAGAGCGGCACCGAAGAACTCCACGTCCAGGTGGCCGCGATAGGTGATCGCATCGCTAGTGGGTTCACAGTTGCTGAGGCCGCGCGCGCAGGTGGCCAGCTCGTTGTAGGACGGCGAGGCGGAGAGCGTGGCTTCGACCCAACGGTCATAATCGTTGGCCGACGACCAGCCCATCGCAACCAAAATCTGCTCACGATACTGCTGGTGGGTCCGATCCCCGCGGGTCCGCGTCAGGCATTTGGCGAGGCGCGCGATCTTCGCGGCGAACGCTGCGTGGGCCATCTGGGATTGGGTTTGGGCACTCGGGGTTGGATCTTTGACATCGTGATCGCCCGTGTGGGCACCGCAGCGCGGCGGTCGGATAAATGTAGGTATTGTCATTGCGTAGCTCACTTACTGGCGATCGGACGCGAGAGTTCGGTCGCCGGGTTGAAGGGGACTGCAGATGTCAGACGAGCTGTTCCCCGATCGTGAGCGGGAGGCCTGATCAGAAGGCCTTGCTGCCAAGCTAGCGGAATCCCGGAGAAAGTCAAGCTCCAGCGAGCATAGAGGCGGTCACCAGTGTCTCAGGTCAACCGCTACCCGCTGCCGAACGCTCCTGGTTGAGCGCGAAAAGTCGCTTAAGGATCGCGTCATCGGACAGCGGCCATTCCCAGCCGTAGGCGGCGGCAACGGCTACTCCCCCGCCACGCCACTTGCTGATAAGCGCATCTGGGGCCATGCGGGGCTCCTGATCACCTTTCGCTTTTCCGGCAAGCCTGTTTTTGATTTTTGGCAAACACAGATGAACCTGATCGGTTACTCGCGCGGGCGCACGCGCTCGCACGCACGCGCACACACCTAACTAGAAGGAGTAACCATCTTCATGTGCAATGCGTACGCATTGCACGTCTAAAAGCGGTTAACGTCTATAGAGGTAGTTTAATAGATGATACAGACAAAAAATTTGTTTGCAACACGTTGTTTTTTATGGATTTTCCTGAAAATCGACTCGTTATCTTTGTGATTTCTTGTCAAGAAGCGTGGGAGAAAACCCTATGAAACGTGGGAGAAAACCCCACTAACCTAGATTACCCCTCATCGGGCTCTTCATCGATTGCAGTGCACATATGATTTTTTGCGCAAAATGTAGGTCACTGTTTTTTATGGGTTTTCCAAGGCATCAAAGCGGTAAAACGTGGGAGAAAACCCCACTAATCCTGATTACCCATGGTGGATCACCGCGAGATCGTGTCCCAAGGTGTCATTTTTGGGGTGCTGCTGATGGGTCCATGCGACCCGCGGCCCTCGATGCGTGCAAAGTGACAGGTATGAATGCGAAAAAGCATCGTAACCTTATGTTTTTACTGAAAACATATTTTCAAAGCGTGGGAGAAAACCCTACTAACTTTGACCCTTTAACAGGGGTTTTGGGCCGCCATTTCGATGCTCAGTCGCCATCAGCGGGTCGATGCGAGACCGCGGGCGCCGGATCGTGTCCCGAGACGTGGTGTAGCTCCTTGATCTGACGGTGGGCTACTGGCTGGTCTGGATTCCGGGGTTTAGGCTGCCACAGCGGGCAGATTGATGGCAGGAGGTTCGAGCATTTCGTTCATCGTCTCTCGTGTCATGTAGCGGGCTCGCTGGACGGCCCATTCGTCGTTCTGTTCGAGCAGGATGGCGCCGACGAGCCTTGTGATCGCAGCTTCGTTGGGGAATATCCCGACGACCTCGGTTCTGCGTTTGATTTCGCCATTGAGCCGCTCCAACGGATTGGTGCTGTGGAGCTTCGTGCGGTGCGCGGCCGGGAAGCTCATGTAGGCCAGCACGTCAGGCTCGGCCTGATCCATCAGTGCCGCCAGTTTGGGCACGCTGCTTCTGAGCTGATCGGCGACATGACGCCATTGGGTTCGGGCAGCTTGGGCATCGTTCTGGGCAAAGGCGGTGGCGATGAAGGCTGAAACAACTCGCCGCCCGCTCTTGCCAGCATGGGCCAGCACGTTGCGCATGAAGTGGACCCGGCATCGCTGCCAGGTGGCGGTCAGAACCTTCGATACAGCCGCCTTGATGCCCTCATGGCTGTCGGAGATCACCAGCTTGACGCCGCGCAGGCCCCGTCTTGCCAGTTTGCGCAGGAAGTCCTTCCAGAATGTCTCGGCTTCGGACGGGCCGATGTCCATGCCCAGCACCTCGCGGCGGCCATCGGCATTGACGCCCACGGCGACGATTACCGCTACGGATACGATCCGGCCAGCCTGCCGGGTCTTTACATAGGTCGCGTCGACCCAAAGGTAGGGCCAGTCGCCTTCAATAGGGCGATCCAGAAAGGCATGGACGCGCTCGTCGATTTCCTCGCACAGTCGGGACACCTGGCTCCTGGAGATCCCGCTGCCGCCCATGGCCTGCACCAGATCATCGACTGAGCGCGTGGAGATGCCTTGGATGTACGCCTCCTGGATCACTGCTGTCAGTGCCTTTTCCGCCATGCGGCGCGGCTCCAGAAAGCCCGGGAAGTAGCTGCCCTTGCGCAGCTTCGGGATGCGCAGCTCGACCGTGCCAGCCCGCGTCTGCCAGTCCCGCTCGCGGTAGCCGTTGCGCTGGGCCAGACGCTCGGCATTCTTCTCGCCATAGGCAGCGCCGGTCAGCGCGCCAACTTCCAGCTCCATCAGCCGCTGGCTGGCAAAGCCGATCATCTCGCGAAGCAGGTCGGCGTCCGGGCTCTTTTCCAACAGCGCCCGCAGGTTCATCATCTCATCGGTCATCGGTGGTTCCTCAAGTGAAGGTTGAGTGTCGAAACCCAAACCTAAACCAAGAGCCTCCGGTGACCTTCAGAACCTACACCACGTTGTGGGACACGACCGGCGCCCGTCACGGTTCTGTGAATACCGCCGCATTACGCGCCACCAGGTTTGCCGAGGCCAAGAACGACGCTTAGCCTCGGTGGATTGTCAGGAGATACAGCGTTGCGCGATAAATATCCACGATCGATCGCCACACCCCTCCCCCGTCCCTCTGCAGCGCAGGCCCCGTCTGAGGGTGCTCTGTTGGCCGTCAGTGACAGCCAGGCGATTTCAACGTGGATCGCGGAATACGCAGCCTCTGGAGGGTCGCCGCATACCATCAGGGCCTATAGGTTCTACGCCGATCTGCTGCTGGGCTTCTGTGATCAACACGGGCTCGCTCTGGCCGAGCTCAAGCGTGAGCACATCATGGCCATGGAGCGCGGCCTCTCAGATCGTGCATCGATAGAGGGCGGCCGCGTGAGGCAGATGTCTCAGAACAGCGCCGATCGGGCCATGAGGATCCTCTCCCGTCTGTTCTCCTACCTCTGCGATGCCGGCTATCTGCAGATGAATCCGATCGCTGGGCGGCGCGTCAGGGCGGGCGCGTCCAGCCGCTCAGAGCCCTCAAATCGTTCATTGGGCCCCCAGCTTTGGACCGATCTGCTGGCCTACGCTCAGGATGGTTCCCTGAGGGCCAAGACGCCCCGCCAGGCGTGGCTTGCGGAGCGGGATCTGTGGTGCCTCAAGCTGCTCGGTGGCCTTGCTCTGCGCCGATCAGAGGCCGTATCGCTCACGTTGGGCAGCTTCTCGCTCGACGACCATGGACGCTGGTGGGTCAGCTTCACCGGCAAAGGCGGCAAAACAGCCCGGCTGCCGGTCACAAGTGAGCTCACCAACGCGCTGGCGCGGTGGCTGCACTCCAATCGCTGCCCATCGCTATCCCTCACCAGCGCCATCGACAGCTTTCCCCTGTGGCCAACCCTCCCAGCGTCGGTCACCGCCGACTGGATGGGGAAGATGCCCGATCACATCAGCGACTCATGCCTGTACCGCAGGGTGACAGATGCCTTCTGCGACTACGCCTCGAAGATCGAGCGGACCGATGCGCGGTCAGCCAGAACACTGAGGCGCGCCACGCCACACTGGATCCGGCACACAACTGCATCGAACCTGATCACCTCCGGCGTGGATCTCGTCCAGGTCAGGGACTTCGCGCGACACGCGAACATCTCCACCACCTCACGATATCTCCACGCTGACGAGGAGGCCCTTCACGCGGCGATCCAGAAAGCAGCAGGGGCAAACAACTGATGGCGCGCCGGTACCGCAGGAGAAGGTCCGTATCTCTCGGCCGCCGGATCATCCGACTGCTCTTCGGCCGCATGTCGCTGATCGCGCTCTTGCCGGTGGGCTCCATCCTGATCGTCTCCCTCCTTCCAGAGGAGCGCATCCCCGAGCGTGCCCGCGCGGTGATCGCTGCCACCAAGACCATAGCCGCCCAAGCCGGCGGCTCCATCCTGCCGGGCGCCGAGGGCGGGATGCCTCAGAGCTTCGAGCAATCCAAGCAGCTCTTGGCAACAAGGATCTACCACGACCAGCGCGAGGACCGTTACTGCGGCTGCCGATACGACAGCAGGCTCAACGTCGATCTCGACAGTTGCCCGATGAAAACCGACCTGTTCGCAGACAGGCAGTCCCGGATCGAGATCGAACACATCGTTCCGGCCTCAGACTTTGGGAGGCAGAGACCCTGCTGGCGTTCCCCGCCGCCCGGCGAGGACGGGCGCAAGCACTGCGGACGCGTTGACGACACCTACCGCCAGATGGAGGCCGATCCGCATAACCTGATCCCGGTCATAGGAGCGCTCAACGCCATCAGGCTCAACCATCGCTTCGGCATGGTCGCTCAGGGTCAGGAGGATCCCGTGGTGTCAGGCTGCGGGTTTAGGGTCGCGCGCGACGGCGGCGGGCGCTTCATCGAGCCCCCAGATGCCATGAAGGGAAAGATCGCGCGAACCTATATGTTCTTCGAGTGGAGATACGGACACCGCATCGGTGGATCACAACGCAGACTCTTCGCCGCATGGGACCGCCAATACCCGCCAGAAGGCTTCGAGCTGGAGCGCAACCGCAGATTGTTCGCAGCGACGGGAGTGGCCAACCCCTTCGTCGAGAACCTCGGCGGTGTAGGAATCGCAGAACATAGGTGAGATGTTCCACGTATTACAATGTCGAAAATGACATTATTCTGGTGATCGCTGCCCCGGGGTCTCGCTCTGGTCCTGCAGGCCTCGGCGACGGGCAAACCTCACCTCGCTGATATGGCGCACCGTTGCAACCTCTGACTCAAGCGGGCGCGCAATCGATCTGTCCTTGCTGCCGCTGACCCTCCGAGCATAGTGATTGGTTGCGGTCATGTCGGAGGCGTGACCCATCAACGCCGCCACCTCAGGCAGTGGGAGTGCCGACTTGGCATCGGCCGCAAACTGGTGGCGGGCGGTGTAGAGGCACGGCACCCTGTCGCGTCGAGGCCACAACACCCTCGCCTCCCTGGCGATCAGGTAGGAGATCGCCTTGTGCAGCCGGTTGAACCGATCCTCCAAGGGCTCCCCATCGCGCGCCTCCACTTGCATCCAGCGATCCCGAAGATCCAGGTTCACCTCAATGGCCAGCACCTGATCCTTGCTCGCAAGACTCAACAGGATCGTCCGGTGCGAGCCGTTCGCCCTTCCATTGGTCGCCTTTGCGTTCTTGACCACCAAGCGTGTGGGGTTGCTGCCCCTGCCTCGGATCAACACCGCATCCCGCCATTCAATCGGCCGCAAACCCGTGTAGAGAGTGGCGGCCATCCACGCGCAGGCATGAGTGATCCGGTCATCAGATAGATCCTGAGCCCTCCTTGCCATGCTGGTGACCAACTCCTCCAGCATCCCCCTCGCGCCCCCCTTCATCTTCTTGGCCGCCCCTCTCTTTGGAGGCTTCACCAACAACAGGGGCTGACTCACCGCACGGATCCGGTCCGCCAATTCCAGATCCCGATGCTCCATGGATTCAAAATGAGCCACCAATGCCGCCCGGTAGAGTCGAAAGGTTGGCTTGCTCCACCTCTGGCCCTCCCTCCTGATCCATTCGTCTACCCCCTCATCGGCTCTCAAGTCCCCGGATCGGTTTTCCAACAAGCGGGTAGCGACCTGTTTGTAGTGCTCAAGCGTCTTGGGCGTCTTGGTCTGGGCCTCCATGATGTCGAAGCCCAATTGGCTGTTTAGATCTCCAATGGTTTTAGCGGGCATGTTCGACTCCAACGCAGAGAGTGATAACTGGTATTGCTTGGCTTCTTAGCTTACATATTATTTTCGTTTGTGCTTGGCTGCCTAAGTTAATACTAATGAATTGATTAGTGGTAACGCTTTCATGAATTACGTCGTAATCGACATACTGCCGTTTGCGACATTTTTTCTCTCCCATAAATCGTCAATATCGGCATATTTTCACGCTGGCGATGAGGTAATCACGCATAGTCGTGTCGATTTCGACACTATTTATTTTGTCGATCACAGCACTATGTAGAAATCGACATTCTGTCGTTATCGACATCTCAACAAGATTCGTCAGAATTATGTCGACAACGACACTCAAAAAAACGTCGAGAACGACACATATTGATCCGACGACTCTTGGCGACACGGATACTGCCGTTTCCGACATTCTTTTGACGTCATATTTTGTCGTTATCGGCAATTCAGCAGGCAACATCATAGTTTTGTCGATAACGACACTTCACAGGATGTCCGCGACGACATCTATACTTCCCTGGAGTCACCGGCGCCCGAGAACTGTCGTTTACGACATTCTTTAGGGCCTGACATTTTGTCGTTCTCGGCAACTTCGTTCTACGCGTCATAATATTGTCGATAACGAGAATTCATAAGATGTCGAGCACGACATCTATGGTTCCAACGACTCACGAGCTGACATCTAATGTCGCTTGCGACATTTTTCTGAACCTCAAATTTTGTCGTTATCGCCATCTCGGGAGGAACCGCTGTAGTTATGTCGATAATGACGATTTCTTTAATGTCGTTTGCGACATCTTTGTTCCCAAGGCGGCCATGTGGCTCGAAACTTGTCGTTTCCGACATTTCTCAAGGCCTATAATTTTGTCGTTATCGACATCTCCTTGAGTAGCATCGGACCTATGTCGATAACGACACTTCACAAGATGTCGTCGCCGACATCTCTACTTCCTCGTGGTCACCGGCGCCCAATAACTGTCGTTTGCGGCATTCTTTAGAGAATGACATTTTGTCGTTGTCGGCAGATTAATTGGACGCGTCAGCGTATTGTCGATAACGACATCCATGTTCCGACGACTCCCGCGCTGAAGCTCTTGTGTGCAGGAAGTCCGGCTTAAGTTGGAGTCACCCCTATCCCTCAACCCTGCTGAGTAGGTTTGAGGAACGGACAGGGCCTGGCCAAGGACCGAGCGCGGATCGTCACCCTGTTTGCACTGAGCAAGATCTCCAGGACTGTCATCGGACCACTGCACCTCCTCCGGCGGGCCGACCTCAACCTCCTGGGCTGCAGACACCCGCTGGTTCGCCGTCCTCACTGGAAGAGAGCTAACGCGCGCGCTCCCGAGATGGTTGGCGGCACTATGGCGCAAATATTCACGCGGTCTCTCGCTGATGTCTGTTCAATTTCGTCAACCTTTACAGAGGCTTAACTGTCAGAAACGACATTTTTCTCGTTTGTTGTTGCCGTCGACAACTTTTTCTTAGTAATCTGCGGACATTGATGTGTTCCGAGATAAGTAAATGTCAGCCAGGACGCTGCTTGCCGCAACGGTTGCTTCGACACTGATGTCCGCATGTGCCACCGCCCCGGTGGCCGCGCCAGCGAGCCCGGAGCCAGCACTGTTGGCGATCGCCAGATCTGCGGGAGAGATCCAGGCGAGCTGGAACGAGTTGGGCGCGATCGAGAGATCTCGGAACCCCGCCTACCAACGCTACGCCAATGACTTCGGCGACACCCTGCCCCTCGCGCTTTCCGCAAAGGCGGTCATCGACTGGAACGGCCCGATAGAGCCTCTAATTCGTCAGATCGCAAAGGATGCTCAGTTTGCATTCCGCGTTACAGGCAGGCCCCCGACGATCCCCGTCAGTGTGGCAATCGTGACCGATCAGCCCACTCCCCTCGCCTTCCTGCTTCGAGATGCCGGTTTTCAAGCCGGAGATCGTGCGGGCGTGGTCCTTGGCCGTGACTACATCGAGATCAAGTACCCAGAATGATACGGGCTCGCCACATTGCCGCCTCGGCCGCCGCGCTGTTCGGAGCATCCTGCGGCCCGTTGTGGGCATCGACCCCGGCCGAAGGCCATGTTCTGCGCTATCAGCTTTCGTCGCCTGAATCACCTGCCGCGCCCGCTGACCGCCAAATAGCGGCCTTCACCAGTGCGCCAGACGGCGTGCGGGATGCAGAAGGGTTGCTGAATCTTCTCAAGATTGAAGGCATCCAGATCGACCCGTCGCTGGATGAGGGGGTACTGATCCGGCGAGATGCCATCCGTGAGGTGGGCACCAACGCCGGGATCAATGCCGGGCTGGACTGGCGCTACAAGCAGATCCGCGAGGCCCTTGAGGCCAACGCCACCTATCTCGAAACCGTATTCAACTTCTCTAGGCTGTTGATCGACGGCATGGTGATGCCGCCCGTAATCGACCGCGCTGAGAACCTGAAGAGAAAGGTCGACGACAACACTGCGGCCGCGACGGGTGTCCAGTATGTGTTGGCGGCGGACGCCCGGATCGTGACCGAGGCTCCGAACTGGCGGGACTTCCTGATCAAAGACTTTGGGGTTGCTCCAGCGATCCCTCGCGTTGCGCTGCCCAAAAACAAGGCCGAGAAGGAGATCTGGACAGAAGCGGTAAATGAAGGATGGGACATCGGCATACGACATGCCGATGATCTGTTCGACGCACATCTGAATCTGCTCACGAAAACCTATCGCGGGATGCTCACTTTCTCCCGCCTGGAAGCCGAGGGGATCGTCACCATGCCGCAGCTCGCCCGCAGTGATCTCGGTGTCGTGCGTGATGGGCGAACCCTGAACATCAACGATCGTCTGTACCGCATCACTGCGCCAACCGAATTTGGCGACGAAGCCGATTGGCGCGTGATCCCTCGAGATGCGCCGTGATAGATGCTCTTGAGGCACTACTTGAGTACGGAATCGAGCCTCCCTATCGGGACGGTTGCGAGCCCTTGCGGATTCTCAAGCCAGATCTCGATTACCTGCTCACATGGGCAACCGAGATCAAGGCCAGCGACATCATCTTTCAGCCTGGTGAACCACCGGTGGTGGTCTACCGGGATGAGACGGTTCGGGTGATGAAGCGTCTCCTCTCCACTGATGAGGTGAATGACATCCTGGTGATCGTCACGAGCCCCGACGCACCCGCACGACTGAAGGGCGCAAATGACATCCCGTTCAGCTGGCAGGTCAAACAAGATCGACTGAGCACCCTGCGATACCGAGGGCAGGCCACCGCCATTCAGTCACCTAGCGGCATGGATTCGGCAGTCGAGGTGGTGTTCAGAACCATGCCCGCCGCACCGCCAACCGTAGATGAGATCGGCTTGCCGCCAGAGATCGTGGACGCAGCACTTGCTAAGGATGGCTTGATGCTCGTGACGGGTCCCACCGGTTCTGGCAAGACCACAACGCTGGCCGCCATCCTGCGCAAGGGACTTGAAACAAAGCCTGGCAGGCGACTGATCTGCTACGAACACCCGGTGGAGTTCGACTACTACTCAGTTGAAAACCGTCAGGGCACGGTGGCCCAATCTCAGGTTGGGGAGCATGTTCATAGCTTCCAGCATGGGGTGACCATCGCGCTCCGTCGCAAGCCCGCGCGAATATTGTTTGGCGAGATCCGCGACGTGGAGACGATCGAGGGCGCCTTCGTGGCGGCGCAAACCGGGCATGCCGTGTATGGGACGCTACACACCAACTCTGTTCCGGCGGCCGTGCCGCGCATGGTCAACGAGTTCCCTGCGGCCTCTCGCTGGGCTATGGCTCGGAACATCATCGACTCATCACGCCTGATCATGCACCAGAGGCTCACGAAGTCGTCCTCGGGGTCTCTTCTGGCGCTTCGGGAATACCTGATCTTCACTGAGGCAGTCCGCGCCCGAATTTTGAGCGCTGGAGAGCTGGGCTATGTCGGGGAGATGGCGGCGATCTTGCGCGAGAACCGGACGCGTCTGATCGACGATGTGAAAGACAAGCACGATGCCGGGCTTCTATCCGAGCAGAGCTATCTGGAATTCCGTCAACAGTATGCCGCCGAGCTCACTGCTCTTGCCGCCGAAGCCGGGCCCGGCGCTCGCTTTTCTACCCAGCTATCGGAGGATGCCGAGGTTCTGAGGCAGAGCGATGCCGACTCTCTGGAGATGATCCATGGCGATTCGTAAAAGCACCTGGTTTGTCACCGCCCTGACGCCGCGTGTAGGGCCGGTCGACGCCAGAGTCTTCCTGCTGCTTCCGGTGTTCTTCCTTTACATGAGGCCGATCACTCTGATTCTGTTGTTGACCGTCGTTGTGGTTTTCACCCTCGTCGATTTCGTGGTTGGTCACCGGCTGCCAACAGTGATCACTGCGATCAGAACCAAGCTGGCGACATTGTTCGGTCCAAAGCTCGTCATCACCCAACAGCGCCTCACGCGTCGCTGAATAGGATAGTCAAACAAATGTCTGTCACGCCACTAAAAGAGTCATTAGGATCTCATATGGAAAACAATTCCCCTGCGCCGTCAAAGGTTGCTCGGCTGCCCAAAGGCGCCGCGCCGACCGTTGGCGTCGACGATGGCTACGCATACATCAAGCTCGCCTGGATGGAGGGGGCGACCATCAAGATGGCGGCGATCCCAAGCCGTGCTGAGGCGGGCGTCTCGGTTTCGGCAGCGAACGGTGTCCCGGTTGGCGGCTATCAGGCTGACGAGGACCGATATACCGTCAACGCCGTGTTGTCTGGGGCAGACACCCGGTTCTCAAGCTATCCCACATCCACCCTCAATCGAGCTCTCGTGCAGCACGCGCTCATCGAGGCCGGATTTGGGGGGCGCCAATTGCGGATCGGCACCACGCTCCCTCCGGGCAACTTTTTCCGGCGCAGTGGAGTGAACGACAAGCTGATCGAGGCAAAGCGAGCGAATCTGCTTGCGCCGATCCAGTCCCTGTCCGGGGCGCCTGTGGCAGAGATCATCGAGCACGAGATCTTCCCGGAGGCGACCGCAGCCGTCACTGACTACCTGCTCGGCGATGACGGACGGCAGGTGCGTGAGTTCGAGCGGCCGATCGCGGTCGTCGATATCGGCGGACGCACAACGGACGTGGTGGTGATCCTACCGACGCAGGACATCGATCGGGGGCGGTTGAAGACCGAGGACATGGGTGTCCTGAACGTCATCGACATCATCCGCGAGGGCGTTATCGACGAGTTCGACATCGACTCAGCAGACGCTGAGGGGATCGACTTCGAGAAGGCACTGCGAACGGGAACTCTGTCCATGCACGGACAGGCGCATGACATCGCAGCCCTGCGAGCTGAGGCTATCAACGAGGTTGCCAAGCGGATCCTGCAGATGGTCAACACCCAAGTTGGCGGTGGTGCCGCCCTCGACGCGATGTTGTTCGTAGGTGGAGGCGCCGAGCTGATGAAGGACGTCATCGCGGGCTATCGAAACGCCGTTGTCCATCCTTTCCCGCAGTACGCCAATGCCCGTGGCGTACTCAAAGCGCTGACCTGGGGTTAATCAGATGACAAAACGTGGCGAGGCACCGGTCTACCGGGTCGCGCTGAGGTTGCCGAAAGACAATCCGGCACTCGCGGAGATGATCGAGGAGTACGACGGCATCCGAAACAACCAAAGCAAGGCCGAGTTTCTTCGGCATTGTCTGTCGGCTGGGTATGCGCTGCTACGCGCTGGGCAGGCTCAGGGCGCGGGGCAGATCCCTGCCGTCAGGGCCGCGCTTGGCGGACAGAGCATTGGTGTTCCCTCATTTGATCTGACGCCAACTAGGGGCGATGCCCCTGCGGGCTCGTCGAGTGGTCCTGATGACTCTGATCAGCACGATAGCGGGGACTCAGAGGTAGATCACGACGTAACGCGCCGCCAATCGCTGATTGGAAAACTCTCGGGGAGATCCTAAGTGAACAATGTAAATCAGACATGGCGACGATCATCCGTTGCCGCAATCATCACAGCGTCGATGACGCCGGTTGTTTCATGGGCCTATTTTGAGATCCGGGAAATGCCGCCCCTGGCAGCCGAGACCGCTCATGTAGCGCCAGCGATGTCGCGGGACATCGGATCAGTGGACTCGATGCGGGTTATCGCAAGCACCAGAGAGACATTCTTTCGATCCATCGGTGTGCCCGGGCGGCCAGAGAGGGTGGAGGGCTTCGGTGACGACATCCCACTCGATGTGGCGATCGAGATGATCATGCCCAGCGGCTGGGTGGCCGCGGTGCCTGATGCCAGCTTTGATACATCCGTGCCGGTGTCATGGGCGGGCGGTGAGGATTGGGTGGACACATTGAGATCGTTTGCCGTGCAAGCCGACGTGGCGATGGTTGCAGACTGGGATCGTCGTCGCATCACCATCGGCTCGCCAAGTGACGATAGCGCGATCCGGCGGGCGGGCCTTGTGCGCCAGATTGAGGGCGACGTGATGCTTCCCCGTCTACCGCAAACAGCGATGGTCGCAGAATCGGCAGATCCCAACATGGTGCTGTCCGATGGGTTGGAAGTAGCGATGGCTCAGACCCTGAGCGAGCCGGTGCTGCGAATCACTGAGGCGCCGGAACCCGCGATGACCATTGAGCGCTTCATGCAGGAGCCGATCAACGTCGATGTGCGTCGGGCCACCTTGCAGGAGGTTCTGGAGGCCATGCTGCCGCCGGGGTGGACAGCCGAGATGGTCGACCCAAGTGCAGCCGTCAGCGGCAGGCGTATCGACTACACCACCCCCGAAGGCGAACCGCGCGGAGCAGCGATGACGCTGCTGGGCCGTGAACTGGGCGTGTCGATCACCCCATTCCCGCATCTGAAACGAGTTGTCGTGACCGAGATCGCTCGATAGGAATCGATGACTATGAAATCCGTGAATATCGCCATGTGTTTGATCGTCGCAACAGCGTTCGCTGGCTGCGCAGCGATCCCCGAGATCAACCAAGACAAGGTGCTGATAGAGAAGGACCGGGTGCCTGACTTTCGCACGGCTCGCCCACCTCCATTCCTCCGTTCATATGAGTCCCCTGACACGGTCTCAACCGAGCGAGTCCAAGTATCAAACGCGCCACTGTTCTCGGTGCTGAAGGCGGCGATCCCCGGTGTCGTGATCACGCCCGTTGACTCCAGTGTCGACATGGCAATGCAGGTATCGATGATGTCAGAGGCCATGACGGTGCCTGACTTTCTTACAACGCTGCAGTCGATCACAAACCTTGAGTATCGCTACAAAGGAAATGTCGTTGAGGTCGCCAGTTTCGTGACCAAAGAATGGCGGATGCCCTCATATACCGGCAACGCAAACTCCCAAACCGGGGTCAGCGGCTCCGGCAGCCAAAGTGGCGGCTCCGGGGGATCTGGCGTGCCGGCGTCACCTGGGCAAGGCGCAGTGGGCGGTGGTGGTGGTGGGAGTGCCGGCGGTGGCAGCAATCGCGGCAGCAATCGCGGCAGCAATCGCGGCAGTACGCTTACCACCGAGCGTGAGAACGACGAGTGGGAGGGTCTGATCGCTACGGCCGAGCGCTACGCTGACAACGTTATCGGCGTGCGGTCACAGGGGCTGATCTCAGCCACCGGACGTCCACTGGCGATGCGCGAGCTCGATCGTATGATGCGAACACTCCAGAGCAGCGGGCAAACGATCATCGCACTAGACGTCAGTGCCTTTGAGGTCTCCCTGAATGACAGTCGTGCGCGCGGCATCGACTGGTCGACCCTGTTCAATCGGGAGCTGAACTTCGTCAATGGAGTCTTCTCAACCGCTCTCAACGCATCATTCCCGGCGACGCTATCGGGCAGCTCCGGCGGAGGTCTGAACATCTCGACATCAGGACAGATCGGCTCTAGCCCTGTCGAGCTGATGCTGAACCTTCTCTCTGAGTTCGGAGAGGTCGAACTCTCCCAGCAACCGAAGGTCACCACCCTTAACGGGAAGACCGCATTCGTCGGATCGGGAGAGGAATTTGGCTTTCTGAGTGAGGTGCGATCAACCGTGAGCGCCAACCTTGCCACTGTAGAGCCAACCATTCAGCGAATTCTCATCGGGGTCGAGCTGTCGATCACTCCGGTACTTCTGGATGACGGAAGGATTATGGTGGAGGTGACACCCATCATCAGCAACTTTCGGGGTTTCGACGAGTTCTCCGTCGGCGGCAACCAGTTTTCGCAACCCAGAATCGCCTTACAGCAGCTCTCCACGACAACCATCGCAAGGGCGGGTGAGCCCATTCAGATTGGTGGGCTGATCCAGTCCAGGCTGACCCGCGCATTGAACGGGCTTCCCTTGGGGCAGAAGGACTCGCTTGGCATCGCGGGTTTTCTGTTCGAGTCAGAGGCGGCAACACTGTCGCGCAGCGAGCTCGTGATCATGATCACTCCGACTCTTGTGGGTGGCTGAGAATGCTTCCCGGTCAGCTGATAAGTCTGCGTGACGGGCAGGTTGTCCTCATCGAGGATGGCATAACTGAGAAGCGGCCGAGCATGCTCAAGCCGCTGCTACTAGAGGAGGCCACCCCTCGGTGCGCGCGAATCTGGTACGCGGAGGATTCGCTAGCAACTGCTCGCAAGCTACATCCGAAAGCGCCTGCGTACGGGGTCTGGCAGACCCTCATCCACAACGGACTGGCTGACCCCGCAAAGGGTGACCTTTACGCCTATCCGCTGATAGAGCAACGCTGGGCCTACGTCTACTCTCAGGACGGCGTATTCACTCGCAGTGGGACCGCGATCGGGGATCTGATTCCCGCGCTGCCTGGTCTTACCCGCGAGGATGCGATCTTCATCGACATCGACGCAGCGGGCTTCTGGGGGGGTTTGAGAAAACCGGTTGCCTACGGCGTTCTGCCCTCAGAGCTGCAGGTTGCCGAGAAGAGGGAGCGCCGCATCCGGATGGCAATCGGCGGGGCCGCCTGCGGGTTGGCGCTGTTGTCTGCCCCGGCGATCGACTCGATCCTGGAGGCGCGTCATCAGGCGCTGGTGAGTGAGCACACGCGACTCACTCAACAGCTCAGATCGGCGCAAGGCGCGGTGGGCTTCGAGCGGGCGCGGCGACTGCCATTCTCAGCTGACGCGATCGAGCGCGAGCAGCGGATATTCAACCGGCTAGTCGAGGTGTCGCAGTACGCCAATGAAATCAGCAATCAGGCGATCTCGATACACGATGCCTCAGAGATCAGCGTTGAGGTGGGCAGCATCTTGCCTGGCGCGAGCTTCCCGTGGTCACTTGATGTAGGCCGAGACGCCACGATGACTGTCACCTTCTCGGCTGACGCGGTGGATGAGTTGGCCGAACCTGATGAGAGAACGCGAATACTTGAGCAGCAACAAGCCGGGGGTTTCCGTGTCCGTTAGAACCAGAGCAAGTGTAGGAGAACGGGTCAAGGCGTGGATCCCGGCCATTGCTGCGTTCTCAATCATCTCGGGCATGAGCGCCGCTTATGTGATCACCAGCGAATCTGATCGCAAGGCCCCG
>MAAC01013348.1_pt1 | contig 16127 bp, 8 predicted proteins | sample 1115981 | NCBI WGS metagenome assembly MAAC01 (sample SAMN04961126, study PRJNA320927) | seawater metagenome | isolation source: sample BD02T64 sea water enriched with oil for 64 days | place: USA:Gulf of Mexico | collected 2013-07-27 | reverse complement strand
ATGAGTTCAGGAAGCGTTCTGGTTAACACTCTTCCGTAATAATCATACGTCCACGTAGTTGTACGACCTTCCGCATCAGTTTGGGTCAACTTGTTACCGACTTCATCATAGGTGTATGAAGTGTCAGGTACAGCCACATCATTGATAGTAACTTCTGGTGTGACAGCTTCCAAACGACCTAGGTCATCATAGCTGTAACGGGTATGACGACCTAGTTGGTCAATCTGTTTAGTACGTGCTCCCATTGCATCATAACGTTGACCTACAGCTGCTCCATTATGAAATTCGGTAGAAATACGCTGATCGAATTCATTAATGTTATACGTTGTTACACGCAATAACGGATCCGTTTCCGTATGCAATTCCCCATTTGCGTAATAGGTATACTCATGACGAACTTTGTCCGCACCAATATGACGAATCACTGCCTTACGACGACCATTTAAGAAGTATTCATATTCCGTTAGGTTGCGTTTTTCATCCCACTCAAACTGCACCCAGCCCTGCAGGGTGTATTTTGTTTCAGTGTAGACGCTGTTAGTGTAAGCGCTGTTATGGAAAGTTGTTTTCCATAATCGAGCGGCATCGTCATATTCATATTGGGTTTCGCGGCCCATACGATCTATGACTGACGTCAACAACCCTTCATTGCTATAATCACGAATCTCTGTGGTTTCATCAACATAGGTAGTAAGTCTTAACCGGCCATACGCGTCATAATCAAAGTCAGTCCAAACACCAAAACGATCACGCTCTTTGTCGATATTTCCGGCAAGATCGTATTCCGTTTCTGTATAGGTTGTATCTGGGTAAGTAGTTTTAACCAAACGATTTCGATCATCGTAGTCATAACCCATCATTTCAGTCACAACGACACTATTTACTGTCCGTTCACGCACTTCAGTTTTAACGTTATTATTATCGTCATAGGTGTAGGTCATTGTACCGGAATCTTTATTTGACTCAGTCCATTTTTGCCCCGCCCACTCATGCCCACTAGGATAATAATTATAAGTCGTAATTGAACCCCTTAAATCATCCGTTCGTTTCACCTTCCCATTGATGATAACTGTTTTAGCAAATAAGTTACTTACTTCACCTGTATCTGGGTCTGTAAGAGATGGCATATCAATCTGATAAAGATTGCCAACTACATCATAGTTCATAACCGTTTTACGGTTTAACTCATCAAAGATCTCACCTTCCTGACCTCTAGCGTTATACTTTTCGTAACGAACACGATTATCTAGCGGATCATCTGCATAAAGCTGATTATTCTTATCATCAAACTTAGCCGTCCATATATATGCTTCCCCACCAACTTCTTTCGTTTCCTGATTATTGTTGGTGTCATAAGTATAATTGGTGACAATATCCGATGCATAACTCCCATCTTCGATAATTGCAATTTCTCTAAGTACATTGCCATTATCATCATAATCAAACAGCTTTTTGCGCCCATCAAGGTCCGTCACCAATGATGTGCGATCAGTAATCGTGTGAGCAAAGAGTTTAACAATACCATCTCCGTTTTCTTGACCATTTAAACGACCATTTTCATCATAAAGATTTTTAATTATCTTACGATCAAGAGGATCAAATATTTCAAGTAACTGATGCTCATCATAGGTATAACGAGTTTTCGCAGTAAGTGAATCTACACTTGACTCCAAATCACCCGCAGTATCGTAAACGTAAGTCATTACGATATCCCCAGAAGGGTTCTTTATGTCGCTTATTCTGCCTTGTGGATTTCGAATAAACTCAATTGATTTCCCAGAAGAATGACTAATCCCATCATCTGAATACGTTAACGTATGTCCATTGGGAGTTTTAACACTCTGAATACCTACATCTTGATCCAGTAAATATTCAAACCCACTTTGTGTGGTCAATTTATAATACTGGGGATCTAGCGCACCAATAAACTCACCTGCCTCAACAATTTCCCCATTGAGGTATCGCCCTTCGAATTCATCAACTGCTTCTAGCGTTGACTGAGTATCACCGATAGGAGTAAATACAAATTTCACATCAGGAAGCGCGACTCCAATATTACAGTGCGGAGATGCCGACACCTCAAAACGCTCTAACTTCCCGTTAGGTAATGTCACTGACACCTCTGGAGCACCCAAAGGTTCAATACAAAAACTAATCAACGTACCTTCGTCATAAGCGTTTCGAGCCCATCCTTCACCAAGCACTCTAGACTCATCAACGCTCACATTTTGATAATCAACACTCCAGCCATACCCAAAGTCTAAGGCTTCTTGCTTTCGCCTGCTGTCATAGGTACGAGTTACACTAATGGGTATTCCTTCAACCGGTATTTCAAAATCAAGCATGCTGAAGCTAAAGTTACCAACCTTAAGATCACCTTCAATCACAATATTGCGTTTTTCAACCGAAACAGTGCCGCTAAGATCTGTGGCTTGCAATGTCACGTTATACAAACCGTTGATCATCGTGGTCGGGTCAATCGTCGCGAGTATAGCGTCTGTTTCCGAAGTGGTTCCTTCAGCCAACAGCTCTGGGTTACCATCATGACCTCGCTGTAAATACAACTGCCAGCTCTCCAGCGCACTATCATAAACACTACCCACGATACTTTCAGGTGCAGTGATAACCTGTAGTTCAGTCGGATTGTCCAATGATACTGTTGGTGCCTCAGTGTCAGCAGGGTCAATAACGTAGAATATGGTTTGCGCGACAACAGTCTCCGTACCATCACTAACACTAACCTCAACTGTGTGCGCCCCAAGCTCGTCTGATGAGACGAAAGCATGCCCCACAGAATCGACCGGGATATCCACACCGTCCAACGTCATGGTGTAGACGGCAGTAGCATTTGCACCCATAACTTGAGTGGCAATTGACGTATTTTCTCCTGCACTAATATGAAGCGGGTTAGCACTAATGGTTACCGACAAAGGCTCTGAAGAATCTTGAACATGAATATTCCAACGTCGATAGACCGAAACATATCCATCAGTCGCATAAACGGTGGCTTCAAAATCACCAACGCTACTGGGTGTCCAACTAATTAACCCACTATCAGCGTCAATGATCATACCGCTTGGACTACTAGCAGCTAAGCTGTAAGTAATACTATCGCCATCAGCATCACTTACATCAACATCATCGTTAAAAACAATACCCGAAAGGGCAAAATGATTCGGGGCAGATTCGAATTTCGGGATTTCATTTTCTGTTACGGTAAAAGTTACTACTTGGCTTATAGACGCACTTTCATTATCTTCCGCCACCACGGTAACAGGATGAACACCGACCTGAGTTGCGACCGGTAACCATTGAACAACACCCGTTTGAGCATCAATAGACATACCTGTTGGTATGATACCGTCAAACTTATAGGTGATTGAATCCCCATTGCTATCCGTTGCATCAACATCAAAGCTGACAGCATTACTCACTCTAGCGGAAACACTCCAATCGACATTACTAAACACCGGTGCGTGATTTATTTCAGCGATAACTTCGAGAGTAAAATTTTGGGTATTCGTTAATAATCCATCACTCACTTCAATGGTGATTTCATGCGACCCTATATAAAAAGAGCTAGGTTTCCAAAAATAAACTCCATTTGGATCATCAAAAAGTCCCTTACCTCCAACCTTTCGATAACTAAGGTGATCAGCGGGATCTGCATCCGTTGCCACAATTTGATAAATGTAGTCGGTGCCTGCTTCAATAACTAGTGCCGGTGGTACGCTGGTAATAACTGGCGCTTGGTTAGGGCTTTGTGCACTAATCACAAGAGTAAAGTTAGCGTGTGCCACACCGCCATTGATATCATTTACTTCCAATTGAATTGGGTATTCACCTACGTCTACGTGAGACGGAAATAGTGATAGAACACCCGTAACCTCATCCAAGGTAGCCATAGCGGGTAACGTTAAAACCGTATACGTTGGTGCATCACCATCTATATCAGAGGCCTGAAACTGAAAGTCATACTGCTGATTAACGTACGCCTGCTCTAGTGATAAAGATTCAATCACCGGAGGTGTATTACCTTCACGCTGAATCCAGACTCGAGCAGAATCTATTGCTTCACCACCACGATTATCATCCACTCTAAAATGAATAACCGTTAAACCAATGTCACTTTCTCTTTCTGGTATCCAACGAAATTGATTATCCAATGGCCCAAGGTTGGGGTAACTTAAATCACTCGCTGAGTAGTTAACGCTATACACCAGTGAATCACCATCAACATCGTTGCCGGTGACATCAAAACTTAATTCTTGATTTAACTCACTTTGAAAGATATGAGCAGGTATAGAAATCGTCGGCGCATTATTTTCACCTTCAGGCAATGTCACATCCAACCGATACCAATGAAATAACGATACATTTCCATCTTTCACCCAAATGTAATTATCTCGCCGAGCTGCTTTTTCTGTTCTTGGCTTCCATTCGACTATACCCGTCTCAGAATCGATCAGAAGAGCGGTATCAAACCAATTACTACTGTCAAAATTACCAACGTAATACGGATCCATTGCTCCATAGACCAGTGAATCACCATCAGGGTCAGTAGCATCAAGATCATATTCCCAAGTTTTTCCATACAAGAAGGCGGTGTCAGGGATCGACGTTACCACCGGCAAGTGATTGGGGACCACAACATTACGCCGGTACAATGTCTTATGGACTTGTGTATCCGTTAGGCCTGTCTCATCAGTTACCGTAAAAGTAAACTCTAAATCACCTGGAGATACGGTTCCCAAGGTATAGTTCATTAAACCTGTATGTTCATCAAACTCAATTTCACCCCTGTGCCAACTTATGGATGGATAAGTACTATAACTGTATGTGAGCACCGCATCCTGATCTGCGTCTACAGCCTTTACCTGATATGTATACACATCCCCTGCTCGAGTTATTGTTTTCGGCGTAGAGATTATTATCGGCGTACTTTGCCCTCCGTCAATCTGCAACCACTCAACACTAACACTTTCTTCCACACCCTCGATGGAAAAAACCAAGGTATCAGACCCACTCACAGAACCATAATAACAATACTTAGCACTGCCGGTCCGATCCGTATTAACAACCGCCGAAAGACTGTTTACGCCGCTAATATCAACCTGAACAGTTTGGTTACTCAACAATGAATCCTGTGTATTAGTCGCTGCTGATAGTTGTGTCGTCCTACAATATTCATTACCAACGAAATTATTCGTATCACTATCTGGTGCAGAACTTAAACTCCATTGCGTCGGTTTTTTGTAATACGACGCCGCCGAGTACCCATAACCTGCATAATGGTCATAGCCATAAACATAAACAGCAAAAGGTCTTTTTGCATCAAACACATGTTCGCCAGGAATGACTTCTATCTGCAAACTAACAAAATCACTACCCAATATGGTCGTAACCGGCGCTATCACCGCTTGATGGTCCATCGTTAACGTATCAACCGCGTCTGCGGGGACAATCACATTAATATAATTAACGCGATAGAAATTCCCTGGAGTCGATACCCGATAATGATTGGTCAATTGCTCTGTCGGGGTAACAAGCATCATAAACGGGTCAGCGTAGTATGTCTGATCTGCTGGTCGAGAACTGGTCTGAGTATCATAACTAGCACTATGAGAAAATTGGCTAACAAGTACCGCTGCGGTTGTTTCGATTGTTGCGCCATCGACTAATATTGATTGGTGATATTCGCCTGCTGAAAGAGTTGCCACTGGCTGGCCATTTATGGAAACAACTGTACCATCAACCGCTGCAAGCACTCTGAAGGTATCTCCTCCAACTCGGGTAGCAAGAGGGGCAGTTAAAAAACTACGCCCCCACAAATTAGTAGGAGGTATCTGTTCCACCACAGCGTCACAAGCCGATGCTTCACTGATTCTAATGCAAGGATTACCTGAAAACACGGCGATAGGTTTATCGGCAGTTACTTCAAAGCCTGTATAGTCAGCAAAAACATGATCATGGTAAGCCTCCCCCCGATCCAGTATAACCTCTACAGGATCGACGCCTGCAGCGCTGGATACAGCATTGGGAATTATCTGTAATTTAGTATTATCCTCAGTGGCAACTACACCCATATTAGAGTATCCCACACTCCCTGTTGAAGAAAACTCATCCAAATAAGATTGCAGTAAATAATGGGTTCCCAATTGCTCTGTGGGTAACACCAAAAAACCATCGCCGGTGGCCCGTCCTATATTCGCAGCAAATACGGTAACCACCTTGTCCGTCGTGACATGAATACCTTTGCCACCGTTCTGAAGATCCCGTAAAGCAGTGTATGCCTCTACTGGCAGTGAAATTTTCTCTGGCTCACCTGGGCTCACCTGAAATTCATGAATCAGTCCTATACGTGGAATTTCCATCACCCCTTGTGTCGGAGAGTCTGCCGTAATATAAATTTCTAGCAAAAATGGATTGGAATTAGTACCAATATACATCAACCAAAAGTCGTCCCCTACATTAGAACTACCTGTGCGAATCACATCCAAAGGAAATGCATGCGTTGTAACTGCGCCTACATTATCCATGATTTCAATTTCAATATCATGAAGACCTTGATCCTGATAACCAGGAACCCAACTCACCTCACCCAATGCCGAAACCGTCATCGTTCCGGGGCCATCATTTAATTGATAGGTAAGAGCACCGCCTTCTGGGTCCAAAGCATTGATCTGGTAATTATATAAATGATCAACCTCCGCCGTAGTGACAGGGGAACCAGAAATTATTGGCACCCCATTGTTTCCAGCAATGACGGAAAGCATATAACTGTACAACAAACTGCCACCAGATGAATCCAATACCAGTACCTCCACTGGATCATCTCCAACATCTGTGCCGGTAGGCATACCATTAAATTGGCCTGATTCATTATCAATGCTCAACCATGCAGGTGCAGCAGCCAGCGAATAACTCACGTCTCCACCATCAGGGTCAGCCGCAATAATGAAGTAATTATAGTTTTCTCCTACCCCAATTTCTGACACTGGCTCGCCAACAATAACTGGCACTTGATTCGTATTTTCAATCGTCAACGTAAAGCTCTGCTGAACACTTTGTTGGCCATCAGAGACTTCAACTACAACCAATTCTTCTCCAGAATCATTAAAGCTTGGCGTCCAAGTAATAACACCCGGTAACAAACTAATATTCATATTGGCTGGGGATACTGATAATGAATATGTTAACGAATCGCCATCGGCATCCGTTGCAATTACTGGGTACTGATATTCTTGCCCCTCCGCAATAGTGATAACCGGTAGACTGGTAATTTGAGGTATTTGATTATTATTAATGATGTTAATGGTAAACGTAGATATATCACTATTAATACCGTCTGTTACTGTAACAGTAATTAGCCCATAATTTCCTGCATCATCGTACCCAGGAGCTATGGTGATTTCTGCACCATTAAGACTCGCAAAATTTGGTAACCCTACAACGCTATAAGTCAACGCATCGCTATCAGCGTCTATGGCACTTAATGAAACGGTAATCGCATTATTTTCTACAACGGTTTGATCTGTAATTGCCGTTAGTACAGGGGGCTGATTGGTGTTATTAATCGTTAGAGTGAAACTTTGCTGCACACTATCTAAACCATCTGTCACATTGACAATAACAAGTTCTGCACCAGAAGATGTAAAGTTTGGTTCCCAAGCAATCACACCTGATAAAGGGTTTATACTCATACCACCTGGAGCCACACTCAAGGTATACGTTATTGTGTCCCCATCATTGTCCACTGCTACAACGTTATATTGATAGCTTTGCCCTTCTGCAACAATGGTTACTGGTATGCTGGTAATTTCTGGGGGCTGGTTGTTATTTGTAATTGTCAGCGCAAACGTGGAGCTATCGGTATCTATGTCATCTGTTACTGATACAGTAATAGGGCCATAGGTTCCTGCAGCATCATAACTGGGTGCAAAAGTGATTTGGTTATTGGTGTAGCTAGCAAACGCTGGTAGACCCGTCACGCTGTAGGTTAACGCATCGCCATCGGCATCATTGGCATTTAAGGTAATAGTCAGTTCGTTATTTTCTACCAGGTTTTGGTCAGCGATGCTGGCCAATACCGGCGCCTGATTTTGATTGGCAATCGTAAGGTTATAACTTTGGCTGACGTCAAGCGCACCATCACTCACCTGAACCGTGACAGGATGACTACCGGCGGCGTTAAACCCTGGTAACCAAGTGATCACACCGGTATTGGAAATAGCCATACCCGTAGGTGATGTGGTTAAGAGAAAGTTGAGTGCTTCGCCATCAGCGTCACTGGCGCTAATGGCGTAATTATAAAGTTGGTTTTCAGTTCCGCCGGTCACGGGATTACTGCTGATGACTGGAGCTTGATTACTGTTGGTAATCACCAGGCTAAAGCCTTGTTCAGCGTAGGCTCCGGCGGTATCAGAAACCTCAATCACCACATCGTATTGACCTGCACTGTTAAAATCAGCAAACCAGTTAATGTCACCGGTAGCTGCATCAATGGTCATACTCTGTGGTGCAGTGGTTAGGCTGAAGGTTAAACTATCGCTGACATCTTCATCACTGGCGATCACCTTATAGTGATAAGTTTGGTTTTCTGCAGAAAGCGTCACTGGAGATGAAGTAATGACCGGCGCAACATTAACATTTTGCACGCCAAGCTCGAAACTCTGCGATGCGGTTAGTCCATCGGGATCGGAGACCGTAATCTCTACCGTATGGGTGCCGATGTCGTCAGCTACTGTGTTCCACTGTATTAAACCAGTAACTTCATCAATACTCATTCCTGTAATGGTACTGTTTAAGCTGTAAGTCAGTACATCACCATCTTCATCAATGGCAATGACCGCATATTCGTAATCACTGTTTTCATCTACCGATGTTATGGGTTGTGAAGTAATGCTCGGTGCTCGGTTCGGAGGAACAATGGGGTTACAACGTTCATCACCATTAGCCAAAATCGTTAGCTGGGTAACCTGAGTATCCTGTAAATTGGGCAGTCCGGTGCCGGGATAAGCTAATTCGGTATTATCAAATACTCGTAGAGCAATGGGGTAACTACCCAGTTCGTCGCCGCTGAAAAAAGTGCTTACATCAACGACCGCTTGGTTTGCATCATCAAATTCTCCGTCACCGTCTAAATCCCACAGATAAGCGGTAAGGGTATCGGGGGCGTTAGGATCCTCGCTATTGCCCTCATCCGGGTTCTGGCTACCGCTACCATCCACAGTCCACGGTGCATTTCCCTCACAAAAAATGTAGGGGCCATCCGTACTAGCGGTGGGTGGTAATGGACCTTGAGCAACATGGAGCTCAAAACTTAATTCGCTACTAACATGACCGGCATCGTTTTCACCAGAAATACGCACCTTAACGGTGTAGGTTCCTGCATTGGCGTAACGTGTGGTTGCGTTGGCACCATTGGTTTCATAATAACCGTCACTATCCAAGTCCCACTGCCAATCAGTGATACTACCATCCGCTTCGCTAAAGTGTGATGCGGACGCATCCAATGTGATGATTTGATTAACGCTAGCAGGGTTGGGTGTTGCTGTTATCACAGGAACCAAGTCACCCACGGGTGTTTGGTTAAGAATTTCTTTGGTTTTAACCGCCAATATGGCTTGAGTAAAAGCCGCAGCGTAACCACCACCGGCGCGTAAATACGCCAAATCCCACACAGCACCACCGGTGGCTAACGATAATTTTATATAATCTTTTTCGGTACTACCCTCAGCACGATAGGTGTAGGCGTTTTCACAGGTGGTATAACCTCCTTGACGATTATAAACATAACCAATCCCATTGGCATCTAAACCCAGAGCGCGCTTACCATTCGGGCAAGCAAAGATCGCATTAACTACAGAATTGAGCAGTGCATTTTTGGCTTGAAAGTCAGACAGTAATCCTTCGTAAGTTAAGGCGTTGTTGCGAATATCACGATCTTCATCGGTGATAAAAATAATATTTAACGCCGCCGCGTCACGGAAGCTATAGGTATTCAGCGCCGTATTAATGCCATCCCAACCATCTTCTTGAGATCCATACGCAATTAATTCGTCACTGGCCGTTTCAAATTCAGGGGCACCACCCATCAAGCCGTTACCGACATCGATTTGGCGAGTATCGTACATCCAGCTACCGAAACCGACTAACCCGTATCGGTTAGGCAATAATTCACTACCAATTCCTTTGGCTTTTAAACCTACATCCAACACCGGAATGGTTTCTCCAACCCAACGCTGCTCACCCGACATGGAACCCGATTCGTCGATAACAACCACAATATCAGCCGTTGCTACAGGGGTTTCAGCGATCCCCGACCCATAGCTATTCATTGATACCAAGCTAAAAATGGATGTCAGCGCAACCAATAGGCGCGCACTAACTTTCGTTGAATTAAACAACATAGTGCATTCTCACAATAATTTGAGATGGATAATTGGGTAGTGATGTTGATCGACCGCTACGCTGGGTCGAAAATAGGGATTAGTTGCTATTAATCATTGTCGCCTTCATCCGTGATTTCTCTAAGTCCACCAAAGGGTATTTAGCTCGCCCTCAAAACGCCACATCATATAGGCTTGGCCCCCGATCTCAAGTTACTTTATGTTAACAATTATTAATCAGGGGTCTCCTCGTAGTCATAACCAGACTTTGGTAACCAGCTCCCCCATATATACTTTAATGTTTCTGGTAACGTGGAAATATCGCCTTTATGTTTAAACACTGCATATAAATGTTCTGGAATTATTCTCGTTACCATTCCATCAGGAGTACCTTCTAAATTAGAACCCCCTACTGAACAGATATAACTAAACCCGACCTTGCCATCTTGCTCCATGTATTCTTCGTAGATTCCAAAAGCGTTTTCCCCTTTCCTATTTCGAATCTTTGATACAACTTCTCGAAAGCTGCCCCACAAAACCTGCAAATCAAGGTCATCCTCTGAATACCGACTAGATACACCAACAGTTTTAATTTCAGGCTTAACAAGAATTTGGGGTTCTCTTTCTACAGTTTCCTGCAGGTGTTTGAGCATTCGTGGACTAAACTGTTCTTTATAAACCAATTTCATTGGGTCCGTTTTATGTAAGCGTCCGGTGAAAAGCATCTAACCAAGCGTTATTCAATGTTGCATGATTTGGGTTTTCAATTGGAGAACCCTTATGAACACGACAACACTCACAGATAAACAGAAATCTTGGCTTCAGCATTTAGACGCTATCGAGAAATTCGATGGTAGGCTTAAACAGTATGCAGAAGTACACAACCTGGTTTTGCAGGATATCTATAGCTGGAAAAGCCAGCTACGCCAAAAGGGAGTGATTGAACCTGCGCCACAGTCACCCCAAAAGAGTAAGCCCGCTTTCGCGAAAGTGCAACAACCAAAACCGCATGGCAGCGCGAACTTTCGTGTGGAACAAAGCGGAGCATAGCGTATAAACAACCGTTGAACTAAACCGCCGCGACGAGTCTGACGCGCGTCTTATTATAGGGGCATGAAACCAGACATCCCTGTGATAAGCCGTATCTTTACTGCGAATTCATTCCTGATGGCCAATCATTGTACCTTACCGCCAATTTCGCTCTATTCCAACCTCATCCTTTGTCTGTGGTAGACATGTCCTACAGATAAAAATCAACAGATCGGTTAGTATTAGCCCATAAAGATATTAACAACAGGTAGCAAAGGGACCGAGAACTCTTGCTACAATCATTCCAGAGATAAAATAAGTCGAGGTAAAAATGGATTGTCCTAAGTGTAAAACCGTACATTTAAGAGCAACCAAATTAGAGCAGGGACTATCTGCCATGGGTTGTTCTAATTGCGGTGGTGCTGTTATATCCCTTCTCTATTATCGTGATTGGCTTGAACGCTCAGCGGTTATAGTTGATGAAGATGCTTTTAAGCCCTCGGAGATGTTAGAAGTAGATGAATCGCACTCTGCTTTAACCTGCCCGAAATGCAAAAAAATCATGAGTAAGTACAAAGTTTCTGGAGATTCAAATAATCGGTTAGATCTGTGTGCTAGTTGCGATGAGGTTTGGCTTGATGGTGGTGAGTGGGAACTTCTAAAATCCTTAGAATTAAGCAGAGATATGCCAAAGGTTTTTACTGAAGAGTGGCAACGAAAGTTACGTAAGCAAGCCTTGGAAGAGGTACGAGAACAAAGGTTACTAAAGGTTGTAGAGCAGAATGAAATTGAAGAAATAAAGAGAGTTAGAGAATGGTTAAATAAGCATCCGGCAAAACAAGAGATAATGTTTTTTCTAAATCACGAATAACCTGATCTAACTAACCGATGCAATAGAAGAGCATATGGAATACGAAACGATAAATTTGAAGAACAAGCTCTCAAAATTTTCAGAGCTTTGGTCCCCTCGAGTGATTGCGGAGATGAACGACTATCAATTTAAATTGGCCAAGGGGGACGTTTACCGCTGAAAATGACATTTGGATATAAACCAAAAATCTAAAGGTCCGTTGTTGCGCATTACACGCTCGCCACAATAACGGACCATTAGAGGGTTATTACTCATCTATGGTCGTTCCGCAAGCCAACTATCATGATATTTTGAGACCACAGTCAGCTCACTTTAATTTATTTGAAACAAGATCACTCAACGTTAACGATGCACCCATCACCCTCTTTTTCAAGAAACGACGTACCGGCTCCATTTTCTGAGAAATTTTCATTGATGCAGGCTGATAAAACACAACACTATCACCTTTTTTCACAACACCCTCTTTGATAACCGTAGCATAAACGCCTAAATGTCGTTCCGTATTTTTAACCAATGCCTTCACCACTGGAGCACTTTTTCCCAAACCAGGTTGAGGTTGTGCTGGCATAGAGCAACGTACTGTTCGTGTTTCAATTTTAATGCGCGTCTCACCGATAACAAGTATACCCCCAACCCAATTAAACTCAGCTAACCCTTGCTGATCATCTTCTGTTTCAATTAAAAAATTGGGTCGGAATCGTCGCGTATTAAAGTCACCATTGGCATCATGTTCCGCCATGGTATTCAATGAAGATGTTGTCAAAATATGCAATGGATAACAATCGTAATAACGACCCAGTGGTGTCGCAAACACTGCAAGCTCCAACATCAGCTTTAACGATATAGAAGATATATCCGGCGTTGTTTCAGTACCAAATTGATTTCTCAAATCCTTTGATGTCGCCAATTCTTTTAAACGGTAGTGTTTTAAATTCCACGTTGACTGTAATGGCCACACACTAACGGGTCGCTTTAAATACGTGGAAAGTTGCTCTTCACACTCAGCATCACCCGCCTTTAACATCTCGCCATTGGGTGTAGCAATAGTTACTTCGGGGACCCCACCTTTCACCGGTTCATTAACGTAATTTTTCTTACACCACGAATTTCATCGGCATCGTTATCCTTAATCGCCCAACCTCGATCACCGACAACTCCCTGTTTAGTGACATCGCACTGCGTTACTTGCTCTCCTTGCATTGATTTTACAGGGTATCGCCACACTTCTTTAACAGAGCCAACAAGTTTTCCATTTTTCATATACATCTCATCCCTACATCATGTTCAAACACTTATCGCGATCAACAAAACCGATCTTGGATACTACCACTCTTTCCTCAGGCAATAATATTGCTACCGTCGTCAAAAAACGCTATTTGTCCTCCCTTATCCTTTAACGTCATACACCTTAACATTATGCCGTTATTTCCGACTGAACCCTCTTAGGCAAACGACTAAGTGACTTTTTGTATGACCAATCGATAAGTTCCTTTAGGTAGTCACTATCGAAGGCATTAACGTTCACAATGGTAACCCAATGAAACCGAGCCATATAGCGAGCAGGTTTAACACCAGGCATATCCGTTAACTCTAGAAACCTTTCTGGTGTAACTCTGAAACTAAAACGCCATCTTTCCGGCTCGCTCGTTTTAAAATAGGTGAATTTTTTGTCTCCCACAGAAAAGGATAGAAGGTTTGACGGATGCCCACTTTCTCGCTCCGTTACGCCTGGAAATGACAGACAAAATTTCTTAACTTGATTGATATTCATAAACCCTGATATCCAAATCTCACTCGTTGGTAAAACCTGCTTAATATAACGCTCTCATCACCTCTCTCATCATCTCTCTCACCATGTAGCTTCCGCCAACCTTTGTGCCAATGCCTGCAATGCCTTTCCTTTATTGCTGATCTTCCAAGCAATAAAGTTGTCATTCGCAGGAGCTCCCAAATTCAATACCACTAAACGACCTTCATCCAAATATCGCTGTATACGAAATTTCGGTATATGGCCCAACCCTAAACCTGCTAATTGCGCTTCAATTTTCTGATCCATTGTTTGCACGTAAATGATTTTTTTCCCCATCGAAAAACCTGCGTTTCTCGTCACATCAACCAGCGCTGTATCATGAGTCACGACCGTACGCGTCATTGGTATGGCCTCCTTTAATGCTTCTGGGTCATTGGCCAATTTCGCTAACGGATGATCAGAGGCGATAACGGGCACCATTTCACTTGGGTTAATAGATACGGCACGAAAACCTTTTTGTAAAGGAACGGGGCCTGGCGCTCCAACAAGAAGATCAACGCGATCATGCTCTAACGCTTCCCAACCACCACTGAGCACACTTTCACAAACATCAATCTCCATTGCCTCATGTTCTGCCAGGAAGTCGCCCAATACCTTAAAAAACACCGAATGATCCAGCGTTGATTCTGCCGCGATTCGAATCTTGGGCTCCCATCCCGTCGCTAGTTCTTTCGCTTTATCGGCCAGCAATATCGTCGATTCGAGAATTTTTCGCCCTTCATTCAAGATCAAACGCCCAGCGGGGGTTAACACCGATCGACGCCCCTGACGCTGAAAGACAGAGATATCCAGTTGCTCCTCAAGCTTCTGTATACCGTACGACAAGGCAGATGTCGCTTTATTCAGATCTTCCGCCGCTTTTGCGAAGCTACCTCGCCGATCAATAGCATCAAGTATCTCCAACACCTCGATATTCATGGGGTTAACGGGCATTTCACACCTCAAATAATTGTTCTAATAATTAGATCATTCTAATCATATATTGCCCCTTATTCAAATTATCACAGCCATTACAATGGTCTTAATCGCAACACAGTCATCAACAAACATCATAAAAACCAATCACCACTAGAGGAAACCACCATGAAAGCACTATTCGACAAAATCATTAAAAGTGGCATTTTTGCAACGTCGCCAGGATTTGACACCTTACCGGTAAGACTTGCTGTCGGCTTTATCTTTACGGCCCACGGTGCACAAAAGCTATTTGGCTGGTTTGGTGGTTATGGCTTAGAAGGCACAGCAGGTTGGATGGCCTCCATAGGGCTTGAACCTGGCCTGCCACTTGCTCTTTTAGCCGGTAGCGCTGAGTTTTTTGGTGGTCTGCTCCTCATATTGGGTTTCTTGGTACGCCCTGCTGCACTTGCACTTGCGATCACTATGGTCGTTGCCATCATGACGGTACACATTAGTAACGGTCTGTTCATGAGTAACGGCGGTTACGAGTTTGGCTTGGCGTTACTGGTTGTGAGCATTGGCCTTGTTATTCGAGGAGCGGGTAGTTTGAGTGCTGATTATTCATTACATACTGCTCAAACCTCCAAATAGATTGATAACGCACTAGCGGAATAAAGATTATGGGTTTATTACAAAATGGCCAATGGGTTGACCAATGGTACGACACCAAGAGCAACAAAGGCGAATACCGCCGTCAAGACAGCCGCTTCAGACACTGGATCACCGCAAATGAAGAAGCAGGTCCAAATGGCGAACGTGGGTTCAAGGCAGAAAAAGGGCGTTATCACCTTTACGTATCCCTCGCCTGCCCCTGGGCTCATCGCACACTAATATTCAGAAAGCTAAAACAGCTAGAAGACTACATCGATGTCACCATTGTAGACGCTGTTATGTTAGAAAACGGCTGGCAAATGTCGGATCCATTGTATAACTTGGACTTTTTATACCAACTGTATTTAAAGGCCGATAACAATTACGAAGGTAGAGTGACCGTCCCTGTACTTTGGGACAAAAAAACAGAAACTATTGTTAGCAATGAGTCATCCGAAATCATCCGAATGTTTAATGA
>MAAC01011865.1_pt1 | contig 16127 bp, 21 predicted proteins | sample 1115981 | NCBI WGS metagenome assembly MAAC01 (sample SAMN04961126, study PRJNA320927) | seawater metagenome | isolation source: sample BD02T64 sea water enriched with oil for 64 days | place: USA:Gulf of Mexico | collected 2013-07-27 | reverse complement strand
TTTTTTGTGATGATAAATATAAAAAGACTATTTCTTGTTTGTGTAACTTTTTTGCTTTTTTTAAGCTTTTCTGATGCTTATGCTCAAAGAGTGAATCAGTTTGATAGTAATAAAAAACGCACAGGACTTTGGCGTAAATACCATCCAAATAAAAGAATTAGGTACACAGGTAGGTTTAAAGACGGTAAAGAAGTTGAAGTTGTATACGTAAAAGATGGGGTTACACACAGAGTTAATGCCAAACATTCAATTTTGGCTTGTTATAACCATATTGTGCGTTTTATATGTCCCGAAGCGCCAACCGAACAAAAAACAGCATTAGATTGGCCAGAAAAAGTGCCAGTTGTCTTTATCAATGTTGCACTGCGCAATTGGAAAGCATTTGAAAAATTAGGTGTAAAAAGAATTTATTCGCCGCAAACTGATTTTGGTACTTTCTGGTTAGATTTCCCTGTTAGCATGGGTGGACATGAATTTGCTAAAAACCCAGAAGATCCGATCATTTTACATATTCCCTATGTACCTTCTGTATCTGATAAAAACTTATCTCCAAGGGAGCAATTTAAAGCGGGGCGGTATAAATTATATAGTATGAGTTTTGATGACTTTGAAAGTAAAATTATTGATCAGCTTGATCGTATTCTAGGCCCTGGCGGTTTTGAAGCTAAACGTGATATAGCTGGTATAACCGTTAATCGCTGGTCTCACGGTTATACCTACCAATATAATGACTTACATGACGCACCACAAGGTATTTGGGGTGACAATGGTCCTCATATAGCTGGACGTAAGCAAATTAACCGTATATCAATTGCTAATGCTGATTCAAACGCCTCTGCTTATACGCAAAGTGCCATTGACGCAGCATACCGCTCTGTACAAGAACAGTTAAAACCTAAAAAGTAATACTTTTAAGTATTATCCATAAGCATTAACTTTAATAAAAGCGTTGAAAGTAGTGATATTAATCTGCTCTCAACGCTTTTTTTTATTGCAGTCTAATAGTAATTGAAATAAGAAGTTTAGCTCATTTAAATGTGAATCTGGTACACTAGCACCTATCAAATTTAAGGTATGGATAATCACATTAATGGCCAGTTCCCCCTCTCCCATGCGTAAACTACCTACCCAAGAACGTTCTAAGCAAAGAGTTGAAAAAATAATAGCTACAGCACAAGAGTTTATGGCTACTGAAGGTATTGATAGCCTTACATGCTCAAAGGTTGCTGAGCGAGCGGGTTTGCCAAATGCTACGCTCTATCAGTTTTTCCCCAATATGGAATCAATTTTTGAGGTTATTGCCGAGCGGTGGCTTTTTGCTAATATGCAAACCCTTACTAAAAACGATCCTAGTGATGGAAAATTTGGTCATTGGCAGGCTTGGATAGAAGCTTCGGTGGCAAACGATTATCTAACATATAAAAGTCAAAAAGCATTACTTCCTTTAGTAAGCGTAATGAATGCTAGTTCTCGACTACGGGAAATTGAGCAGAGTCATGATGTGGTAATAAAAAGCCATATGGTCAAGGGGATAGGCTATTTTTTTAACCACCTTGATGACGATACCTTATCAATGTTAGCGGAAATAACCATGAGTGTTTCACATACCTTATTACTTAAAGCAGCTGGTTCAGAGGAAGCACAATCTGTTGGCTATCTTAGTTCGCTCAAATATATGTTAAATAGCTTGTATCTCAAATATAGCTATTAATACCAACCCTAATAATTTATCGATCATCTTCTAGTGGTTTAAATATCCAATTTCTACGTAGCTCACATGGATGTGAGTACTTAGACTTTGTCTGGAAATAAAAACTCCCAATAACCCGCTATTGCCCAATCAAGTGCCTTGCCGATATGAAAGTAGGTAAATAGGTTTAGTTTGGAACAATAAATCTATGAACTTGAAATTAATTTTGGTCAATTTATTAATGGAACTGGTATGAAATTTACAATAGCCATCCAACTTTATTACTGCTTAAACACTTAATTTTTTAATATTAAGGACATAAAAAAGCCGCTAAAGTAGCGGCTAATTATCAATTAGTTAATATGATTAACTAGAAAGCAAAGGTAACTTCTGCGCCAAAGGTGCGAGGTGTACCACGAGTTTCGAAGTCATAGCCAAACTTGTCTTGTAGGCTTACAGTATAAGGACTGTACTCTTTGTCAGCAATGTTCTTAATCCATAGTGCAACTTTTAATGTTTCATCGGGATTAGAAAAAGATAAACGTGCATTACTTAACCAATAAGCATCTTCTTGTATACGTTTAGTATTGAAGCCATCATAAAATTGCTTGTCAATAAAAACACTGTCTACATGGGCTACAACTTTCCCCCAATCTGCGGTAATAACATCATAGTTAATAGCTATGTTAAAGTTTAGTTTAGGTGCTGATACTAATTCGTTACCGGCTATATCAATACCAGATAAAGTTGCTTTTTTATATTCACTGTCTAAATAACCCAAGCCTGCTGTCATTGTCATTGGTTTACTAATACGTGCGATTAACTCAAACTCAGCACCAAGGATTTGAGACTCCTCCGCATTCACTAGTCGTTGAAAAACACCGTTATCAATGTTTGTGAATTGCTGGTTTTTATAATCATATTGAAACACTGCACTATTTAATTGCACGCGGCCATCGAAAAATTGGGTTTTTAGCCCTAATTCCAACGCGTCGACTTCTTCTGGCTCTACATAGTTTAATTCACTCGGATCAAAAAATGCCTGACCATTATATGCACCACTTCGGTAACCTTCACTGTAGCTTGCATAAATAAGGCTGCCATCAGCTAAGGTATAGTCAAGACCTATTTTTCCGGTAACTTTACTGTCGTCATTCTTTTGATTTACGTTAACAATAGGGGTGGGTGAAGCGTTGAATGAAGGCATCAGGGGGACGGGCATTTCACTATCCGACACTAAGTCGTAATAAAATAATCTTGAATTTAGGTTCTTTATTTCAGCATCATCTTTACTATAACGTAGGCCGACAGTTAGTGTTAAGTCGTCAGTTATATCATAGGTAGTGTGAAGGTATGCTGCGATGCTCTCACGCTCTTGGGTGTAATCATTTTCAGCAGAACAAATTCTAAGCGCTGGAGAGATACAAGTAAAAGCAGCGGGAACAAAAGCGTTTTTTTGTAAATATCCAGCTGTTTCGTAACCAATAGCATAATCATTTTTAGCATCTAAATCTTCTGTTGAATAATAAAGGCCAGCAATCCAGTTAAAGCCATTATCGTACTCAGAGCTAATACGTAAATCTTGACTAAAAGCGCTTACATCAGAGGTAATGACAGTATGTAAAATAGTATTTGGGCTACCATCATCATCACTTAGAATATTAAGGAAACCCTCATCGTAACTTGTTATTGAAGTAAGGCTATGCTCATCGTTAATATACCAGTTTAGGCTTAAGCTTAGGTTTTCTACTTCGTGTTCACGCTTTTTAGTATAGTTTGCTTCATTGTCAAGGTAATCTAAACCTGCTCGGTCATAGCCTGTTGCTAAGCCGACACCGCCAGGTAATTCACCCAGAAATTCCAGCCCTTCTTGTATATAGGGCTCTCTAATGTTTGCTGCTAATCCACCAGCATGAATAGGTGTTGCTCTACTTTTGCTATAGGTGAACGTTGCTTCAAGGTCGTCATTAGGTGTATAAACGAAACTTACACGGCCAGCCCAGTTATCTACAGCACTTTGATCAGAAAAACCTGCTAATTTGTTGTCTACGTAACCATCGGCTTCTGCATAAGTGAATGCTCCGCGAACCGCTAAAACATCTTCAACGAGTGTTGATTCATATGCGCCTTTAGTTTCAATTCGGCCGTAGTTACCTACGCCTAGAGTTAAATAACCATTATTATCTGAGAAACTAGGTTTTTTTGTATAAAAGTTAACTGCACCACCTGTGGTGTTTTTACCGTACAAAGTACCCTGTGGGCCACGTAACACTTCTACTCTTTGTAGATCGAACATGGCTATCCCTTGTAGAGCAGGTGCTCCACGGTAAACTTCGTCAATATATAGAGCTACAGGGCTAGATTGGTTTTGACTGAAATCAGACATGGAAACGCCACGAACGGCAAAAACAGGTTGTGCATCACCAAAAGGTTTTTGAATTTGTACATTAGGGACTTGATCTGCAATTTCAGTACTATTGTTTAGTCTTAATGTTTCGAGTTTGTCAGCATTCATCGCAGAAATTGCAACAGGAACATCTTGCATGTTTTGTGAACGCTTTTGAGCGGTAACGACTATTTTTTCAACGCCTAAGTCTTGAGCGACTATTTTTTCTTGAACTGCCTCTTCTGCAAAGGTGGTTACTGATATCAAAGACAGTGCTACTGCCTGAGCGATCAAAGTTGGTAAGAGAACTCTGTTGTTTTTCATATTCGCTATTCCTCATGTCACTGACCACTGACTAAATTTGCCATGCGGCACTAAATATTTATTAAAATAGTTATTTTAGTGTTTAGGTTTAAATAAATTTTGGCGTACTGCTTTTGATAATTTTGATGTTAAAAGCAGCTACATTTAGATTAAATCGCTAATTTACTTTCTCCTATATCCTTAGTGTCCTTTTACATATCATTTGTGCCATCATGAAAAAGGCGAGTTACTGTCATAAGTGATAGTTATTAAGACGCAAGTGATATTTGTTTCAGCTGATGTTGTTAGTAAGCTAATTCAAAGATAATTTCAAAGTCATTTGTAATTACTCATGTACTTAACAAATATTAGGATAACTTTCCATGCATATGCCATCTTTTGACGATTTACATCAGCTCCCACAGAGAGACTTACCTTTTTCACTTGAGGAGTTCAGTAATAGGTTATTGAGTGTCCGTCAGCGCATGGCGAAAGAAAATTTTGATATGCTTTACTTAACATCACCAGAGAGTATTTATTACCTAACAGGATATAAAGCTTGTTGGTATGGTGCACAAGGTCCTAGTAGCTGGCCTCAATTTTATGGTATTGCGGTACATCGAGACCACGATAAAATAATTCATATTGATATACCTGCTGAATCTAACTACATTGATTACATCAGTATTCCCAGTGTTGATAAACGTATAATTCCACAACGTGCAGATCTTACTTTTATCACGAAAACTTTATTCAGTGAAGGCTGGTTAAAAGGTAAAGTAGGCATGGAGTTTGGCAGTTACCGGCCGAACCGCCTAGTGAGTGAAAAGATGGAACAGGCATTTGTTCATAGTGGCTGTAGTGTGGTCGATGCGACACATATCCTTCGTCAACAAAGACGTATAAAATCTCCTCAGGAAATCATCTATCATGAGAAGGCGGGTGAAATTCTTGATGCAGGTTACCGTGCGCTTGTTCAGGAAGTAACACCAGGTATGACAGAGTTGGAAGCCTTTGGTATTTTAAACTTAGGAATGCATAAAGCGGGCGGTGACCAGTGTGCTATGCCATATAGTTTTGCCTCAGGGTCGAGAGCTACAGCAGGGGGGCATTGCTTGCCAAGCAATAAAATCATCCAGCAAGGAGAGTTATTCGGCGCCGATCCTTGTGGTTCGTTTAATCAATACCATACCAATGTTTGTCGTGTGTTCTCTTTTGGTGAGCCACCAAAAGAAATTATGGATCAGTACAATATCATTGCACAGGCGATTAAACATGTAGAACATATTATTAAACCAGGTATGACCGTTAATGATTTTGCGCGAGATATGCGTGATTTTTATATTGATGCAGGTATTTGGGATCAACGTCATTGGGTAGGAGGGTACGAAATGGGCATCAGTTTTGCGCCCGATTGGGTAGGCGAATGGCTGTTTACTCTGGGCAATTTTACCGAAGAAGGTGAGTCTGATGAACGCACATTAGATGAGAATTTTGTCTGTAACTTTGAAAATGTTTTTAGTGCCGCTAGTGCTATTGATACCATCATTATCCGTGACAATAAGCCGCTTATACCCTCATTTTTAGATGGAAGCATCTATGTTATTGAATGAGTTATCTCTGTCTCTTATAACTCACTTGGGGGCGAAATGTATGGGTAAGTTTGTTCTTCTAGAATAGAATTGTCATTTGCTAGTGTTAATTTTAACCACAGGCTTAAATCATATACATTTGAAATAAGCCTTCACTTGGATTAAATGATAAGTCGTAGGGACGTTGCTCACTTTTATCTATTAACATTCCTTTGTACGTGGGAGGTGCTTCAGCGACATGCTCATTCGTACCATTGAAATATTTACTTTTTTTCATATGTGCTTGCATCAAAATATTATCATTAATATACTTTTCATAGTTAACGCCAGAAATAGCACTAATAACACTTCCTAAAATGTTAAAACCTGTATCACTATATTCAAATGTTTTGTTTTCTACATTATTGATGGCTGTTTTTTTACTAACTTCAGGTATGACTGTTCAGTCCTTTGAGCATCAAGGTTAACTGGTCTGACAGAATCACTTAATCCAGAAAAAATGAGTAAGTAGCTCTTTAATTGTAATATTGGTATTTTCGAATACTGATAAATATTGGCTAACATTATCATTGAGTCGTAACTTTTTATTTTCAACCAGTTACATAATAGCTTGAGCTGTAACTGGTTTAGAGATTGAAGCAATTCGAAATAACGACTTTTTTGTTGTAGGTTTATCTTTTATTTCATCAAGAAATCCAAAACCTTTAATATAAATTATTTCACCCGAACTTATTATGGCTACTGCCATAGCTGGGACATCGTTGTGTATCCGGATTTTTTCTAAGGTAACAGTTAGCTCATCATGGATATTCACTTTATTAGCAAGTACGTTAGAAGAAAGAGTTAAGAGTATTATTATAATTAATTTATACACTAGATTGCCTTATGAAATTTAACGCTAAGCTAAGCGGAAAAATACAGTTAGGTTAAACTGCGTGAAGTGCGAGCCAACTGTAATTTTTCCGTTTGAAGTTCTTGTTAGGGTAATAACTGCATACCCAAGCCAAGAGAACTAATTATTACACCGGTTAACGTCATATATTGCTGCGTTTTAACATTGACTAAAATCGGCGATTGCATGTCTTTAAAGGCAGACTTTAAAGACATATAAAATATTTTAGGAATTAAACCTGTGCTGAATAAAGTTATTGCTACTCCTGTTGAAACGATTAGATTACCTATACTGTTTCCTGAGTTAATATAGCCGTACCAGCTCGTTCCCAGAAAGAAAAAACTAGCTCCCCAACAAAAAGCTACAACTAATTTTTCTTTAAATAGTAAATTATCCACCTAACTCTCCTTGTTACCCTAGACACAATGACTTCCCACGAGGTGTTAGCCTCTGAACGTGGGCTAGTTTTACAAACCAGAGCCATATTATATGCGTCAACAATATAAAGCAGAGGCTAGCATGAATAACTTTAACATAATTTTTATTGGATTAGATACTCATAAAATATTTACCCAACTTGCTGTTTTAAAAGACGAACGAGGTGCTAAACCAGAATCCTTTGGAAAGATAAAAACCAACAAATCAGTCTTGATAAAATTCGCTCGGCAACTGCAGTCAAAATATCATAAGGCAACACTACATTTTATTTACGAAGCTGGACCCTGTGGTTATTGGATTTATCGACCATTTATGTACCGGAGGCAGAAGATGAAGCAATACGCGATTTATCTTGCGCCAGAGAAACCGGCATGAATGATTTAAAGGATGCAAAGTTTCAACTTAAAGGGTTATTTTTAAGAAACAATATTAATGCGCCGTGAAAGATAATTGGTCAAATCAGCATTTACGGTGGTTAACTGAACTTATTTTACCTCACCATAGCCAACAAATTGTTTTACAAGAAATAGCGATTACCGCAGGGTAAACTAACCAAAAACCTGTGGAACCTTTAGCCTTTAAAAGTGTGCAATCACGCCGACAAAAGCACCTTTAAATTCAAGGTCGGTATATAAATTGTCTAAATCTTCAAATTCTATTTTCACGACCCGATACCCTAAGGTCAGATTAAAGTTTCCCATCCTGTTATCAACTAGGCCATAACTTAAGCCGACTTGATAGTCATAAAGTGAATGGTCATTTATTAATAAAAAATCACCTTGGGCAAATACACTTAGACGCCTTAAGGGCAAGCTAATGTTAGTGGCCACATACAACATAGGCACAATTTCGTCGGTCTTTATTTTACCCGAAGGAGTAACAGAATCTGTTGTTGTTATACAAACAACAGGTTCTGATCCATAACAATATTCATCATAAATACCTGTTGTATCTCCTGTAACAGTGACAGCACCATTAAAATCTCTAGCGGTTAAACCAAAATCAAATGAAAATAAGCCGTTATCAAATAATTCGTAATATAAGGTGTAATCGACATAACTGACGTTAAAACTGGCATTAACATCATTACCAATTAGAAAAACTTCATCGTCGAAGCTAAACTCTTGCGTTAAATTAGTTTTACCTGTGGTATCAGGCGTGGTACTTGAAATGCGTACATTAGGGAGCAAAGGGTAAGGGTGTACAACGGCAATAAAGTAGTTACTTTGCTGTTCTTTTTTTAAATTAAAGTCAATTAGAGTGTTTTTTTCACCAAAACACCACTTGCTTCACTTTGCCAAATTTGGCCGCCCAGATATAAACCAACCGTATTATTTACTTGTGGGGTAAAAGTAAAAAGTACAGCGAATGTTGCTGCAAAAACCATTTTTTTCATCTAGTTATTATCCTTGTTTACGAATGTTCATGTTCCATGTTTATATACTCGCCATCACCTTTATAATCACAAGAGGTCATAAAAAGAGCTATTAATACAATAATCGATTTAACTCATACTTCGATTCAAGTTAAGAAAACCTAACGCCTTGTTATAAGCACCTGCCAGTACTCAAATAATGAACCCAATCATCTCTCCCTTGAATTTTTGCTGCATCAACTGCTTTCGAAATATCATAAGTCACTTTATGAAAATCGACTGCCCATTTATTATCAGTGCCCTTTAACAATGTAACGTAAGATGCTTTAGATGAGTAATTCTGCATCGAGTGTACATTTGGATCTTCGTCAGTGTAAGCTTGAAGCCCGACACTTCCAGGGTTAATAATTAACTGCCCTGTAGATAGTTCAACACATCTAGGTGTATGCGTGTGCCCACAAAGAACAACTGGCGACTTTATGCCGTTCAACAGTTTTATTATTTCATGATCTGTTCGGACTTCTGCTTTCCCTGTGCTTATATCTTCTAATAAATACACTAGATCATCGGTTGGTGTTCCATGACAAGCATAAATATCAGGTGTTACCTGTAAATCAAACGGTAACAGCTTCATCCACTCTAAAGGTGACTTCCCAAGGTCATTGAGTATAAATTTCATCGTTGGGTTTACATCTATTTCAGCTTGTGTCGATTCATATATTTGTCGATCTTGATTACCTGAAATAGTTAAAGCATCTAGAGCTCGTAAATAATCATAAGTCTCTTTAGGGGCTATCGGGCCATACAAAATATCACCAAGATTAATAAATGCAGTAACACCTCTGGATTTGGCATCAGCAACTACAGCTTTAAGTGCGTATACGTTACTGTGAATATCAGATAACACTGCTAATTTTTCCAACACTCTCTCCTTGTGCTTATAACTCTTTTACTAAACAATAAGTTGTATGACCTTTTGGATAATCAGGTAACTCACCAAATACTTTGTAACCTAGCTTTTCATAAAAAGGTTTTGCTTGAAAGCTCAGTGTTTCAGTCCGCATGTAGCCAAACCCTTTATCTTTAGCAAACTTTTCAGCTGCTTTTATTAAATTGCTACCGAGCCCTAAACCTCTCGTTTCTTTAGATAACCAAAGCAACTCAATAGTACAGTAGTTCCAAAATGCATTTGCTCTAATGCCTCCCAGGACTTTTCCATTTTCGTCTTTAGCAATGACAGCAAATTTGGTGTCTTTTTCAAAGCCAACTTCATCAGGTAGGTAATCTTTATTAAAGGATCCAATACCGACACTTAATGCTTTAAGATCTTCCTGAGTAGGTGAGGTTGTTACTACGAGATTCATATATTCCGACATCCGAGAGAGTTATAACGCCCAAATAATGGGCTAAAAATAGTTGGTTAAAATTAGCGGCGCAGGAGCAAAACCAACTGTTTTTAGTGATCTTCCTCCGATAAAATTGAGAGTGTCCATTTCAATTTTCTGCTAATTCATACTCAGCAGGTGTTTTATATCCTAAACTCGAATGTAGTCGTTGTCTATTGTAAAAGTAATTCAGGTAACCTTTTAATTTTGTGAGTAATTTATTCATCGTCTCAAACTTATAGCCTCTTATGATGTCAGCTTTAAGAGAATGGAAGAATGATTCCACTTCAGCATTATCAGTACAACAACCAGGGCGGTTCATGCTCGCTTTAATCTTATGTTTAATTAAAAACTGTTGTACTACATGCGTTCTATACTCCGCCCCTCGGTCAGTATGAAATAAAACCTTATTGGTGGGTCTTCTTTTCTTAATAGCCAGTTCTAGTGCCTTAAGGGTTAACACGGTAGATTTATTTTACCAAATGCTCAGCCAATGACTCGACGAGAGTACAAATCAATAACAACGGCCAAATAATGCCAACGTGCGCCGACCTTTAAGTAAGTAATATCTCCTGACCACTGCTGATTAACCCTTGTAGCTTTCTCAATATCTTTGCGGTGGTTTTTAATCGCTTTATAAAAGAACTTCACTTTAGCAGGTTTACTGTAAGTTTTTAGTGCACGAGCGCGTAAAGCATTTTCTCGCATTAACCGTGCTACACGTTTCTCACTGGTGAGAATACCTTCACGTTTCAATGCTTGGAGTACGGGAGGACTGCCATAAGTTTGTCTATTGGCGATGAAAACACGATTAATGTGTTCAAGTAAGTCTACATCTGCTTTTGCTCTTAAGGATAAAGGTCGCTTTAGCCATGCATAGTAACCGCTGCGAGAGACATTGAGCCAAGAGCAAAGATATTTAACGCCTAGTTTTTGTCCGTGTTGTTGGATGAATCCAAATCGCTCTGATGCACTTCCGCCAGATACCGTTGCCACTTTTTTAGTTGGTAGCTCACTCATTCATTATTGCTTTGATATCGTTGAGGGCTTTTAAGCTTCCCTTGTCGGTACTCTTTGCGCCAACGAGAAAGCATTAACGGGTGAATATCGAGTGCTTGAGCAACATCCTTTGACATGACATCGTCTTTCAAGCTTAGCTGGACTGCTTTGATTTTGAAATCGACAGGATAAAACCATGTCTTTTTAGGTTGGGTATATCTAGGCATTTTAGCCTCCTCAATGTGATGAGGAGGTGTCCACTAAAACGGGGGAACTACATAGTCCTGTTAATTTGCTTATAAGTCGCTTGAACCACTGTTATTGTACTGTTTTATAAAATGCATAACTTTCAATGCTGGTACCCAAATTCCGGTAAGAAGAACTATGGTTGGTAAATATAATCTCATGATTGAGTCTCCACTAAAATCGTAGTTTACATTACCTAAACTAGCTTGAAGCAAGAGCATTACCATAGCTGTTGAAGTAAGAGCGTATGGTAAAACTGCTAGCTCTTTAATTTCAGTACTTCCTTGAGACTTATCCATTCAATTAATCCTTTTGTGATAGTTAACCACTAGCTTTTAACTAGACTTATAACGCCAACTGTATTTTCCGTTTGAAGTTCTTGTTATGTTTACATGCTACTGCCATGGAATCCATGATTTTGGAGCATGACCTGTAACAGCAACTTTTAAAAATAACAGAAAACAATATGGTGCTGAAACCATACCTATTACAGTCCTAAGCTCTATACTATCAAAGATGATTTCACCTTCTTCTAATAATGAAAATAGTAACCCGCTGAACGCAACAAGAGCGCAGATAACAAATATAATTGCTAAACAACGCATAAACATATTCACTTTTTCACCGTTCCATGGTGCTTCCATGCGATACCTCAGTAAACATAACGAATGATATGGACTCCCCACTCGGCATCTTTCTCTAGCGAGTGTGCCATAGTGAAGTTGATAATAAGCTTCAAATGAGTAGAGTCCATCTGTCTTTAATTAAAGCTGCTGGCGTTTATTTAGTCAAACTAGTTTTTAGTATTCACGGAATTGATGCTCATGACAAGTGCAAATTACGTAAAACTATCAAAATAAAATGAAAAGAATGATGCCAATGACGCTAAGCATTTTGACACCAGTTGGTCATTTGCAGCATGGATTGGTTTAGTACCAAGACAATGCACCACAGGCGGTGTTGTTCGATTAGGTCGCATTAGCAAACGAGGTGAAAAACATATTCGCACCTCACTGATTCATGGCGCAAGAGCCGTTATTGCTAACTGTAAAAACAAAACTGATAGAACCAGCCTTTGGGTAAAAGACCTTGTTGAACGACGTGGTTTCAAGCGAGCAACGGTGGTATTGCCACTAAAAACGCCCGATTAATTTGGGCACTGTTACACTCAGAAAAAGAATATCAGGTAGATTATGTAAAGTAAGTTTAAGTAAAAAGGTTAATTAAACGGTTAACCCCACCGAGTCTGTGCATTGGCAATTATTGATAACACGGTCAGACCGAGAGCAAGAAAGCCTGTTTAATTGGGAAGTGTGTATAACACTGTTTAACGAATGAGGCATTGCTCAATGCGCAAACCATCAGGGCGATAGCGTAACATAGCTAATAAACGCCGAATGTAGAGCTGCTGTCAGATCTTCTTGTTGTAAGAAATGCTATTGCTTGACAAAGGGGAGTCCATGTAGCCGTTTTAAGCGGCAAATTGCAGTTGGCTAAAATAAGTGAGGCACGAACAAAAAGCCAACTGTTATTTGTCCTTTTGAATGACTTGTTAGCGCTCATTTTAATTAACGGAAAACTTTTTTGTATGCGCGCGTAATTTTTTACTAGCCCAATCGTAATGGCTCGGCATGGCGGATACACAATAACTACCAAGCGAGGTAGTCCCTGTCCAATCGAAGAATTGTTTGGTAAAAAGCTGCTCGTTAGAGAAGGTCTCCACTAATTTCAATACTGCTTCGTGGCTAGCTTTAAGCATTATCTTTGCATCTTCAAGTTGTGTGTTTTGGTGTTTTTCCCAAAACTCTATGTTCATTTTACCGTATGTTTTAAAGTTATATGGCTTGGGAATAAACGGCGATTTATTTCCCACTACGTTAGAATTGACCCAGCTTAAAAGTAATTGATGCCACTCGTAAAGGTGAATCAATACGTCTCTAAGGTTCTTATCTCGTCTCCAATGCGCTTCCTTTTTTTTAAAGTCACTTGAAAAGTCAAATTCCGTGTTTAAATAATCTTCTGGCATTGAGTGAATTATTTGCCATAATTTTTCAAAGTTTTTACTCGCCGCTTCGAATAATTCATCTTTCGTTGTAGGTCTTGTCATTTATACACTCTCCATTAAACGCGACTATCGGCTAATGTGTGCTAACGCCCAAATAATGGGCTAAAATTAGCGACGCAGGAGCAAAATAATGTTAATTTGCTTGTTATGTGTTTTTGCTAGCAACGTATTTTATAGCTTCGGGTTCACTATTTATTTGCCGCTCGATTATTTCTAATAATTTGGATTTAGGGACAAAAGAACTAAAGGAACCGCCATCAGCATTAACTAAGCCACCTATAAAAATACTAATGGCAATAATATCTAACATTGTATTATTTACACCCAATAACCGTAGGGCTATCCAAATAATCAACATTAGAATACACATAATTAAAATATTTTTTCTTACCTTTGATTGCCGTTTAGCCTTAAGGTAAAGATCGATATCTTTTTCGTAAATCATACAACTAACTCCATTTAATGATTAACACATAATGCCCCAATAACGGGCAAATAATAGTTGGTTAAAATGAGCGGCGCAGGAGAAAAACCAACTGTTATTTGTCCTTTTGAGTGACTTGTTAGCACTACTTGCCTGTTAAATACTCAAATATTTTTTCGCGTTGTTCTGATGAAAATGTGTAGTAGCTGAACTTTATATTAGGACTATTCTTCGCTTTTATTACCACCAATCTCGGATAACTATTTATGATAGAGAAAGTAACAAAATCCTGCCATATTATTGAGTGCCTAACCCCATATTTAATATAGCATATTTCACTATCAGAAATTTCAAAACCATACTCAATTACTTGACCATCACCAGAATTAAAGACAAACAACCAAAGTGTGATTAATATTAACAAAGCTATTAAAGCAACTAAATAATAGAATACGTCACTTATATGTTCACCTCTATAGATACAACCTATAAAAATTGGAAGAGCAAAGAAATAGTATTTGCACAAACCGATATAAAATCGATTGAATATATTTTGACTACGACTCTGAATGAAAAGCATAAACTCAAACCTCCATGTAGTGCTAAAGCCCATTTAAGGGGCTGAAAATGGCTGGCTATAATAGCGAGGAACGAGCACAGCCAGCTGTTTGTCCTGATTTAATTGCTTGTTAGGTTACATATACCTCAAACCAATTAGTATTGGCTCGAACGGATATCGACGGTTATTTATCTGACTCTAAACCTTAATAGTGAGCTAATTACTACCAACTACTTTTCGCCCGATAAAAATAACAGCGCCTATTATAAAGAGCAGGAACAATATTAAAACACTAAAAATAAACAAATCATTTCCTAAAACCATTTGGAAATATTGATAATAATTAGATGTGTAATAAACGCCTTCTATTAGAAACTCTTCAATCCCCCAAAATAATAAAAGAATCGAAAAGGCTATTTTTAAAATACTTCTAAAGTTCGAAATGCAATTAGTTCTAAAATCTTTAGTTCTATATTTATCAGAGACGTAATCTCCTAAGTCTGTATTTTCATTCAAAGTTTTAGACTGAAATTTGTTATATGCTTTTTCGCATTTAGGGCATTGCCAATGAGGATTACATTCGTTTTTCTTTCTTCGGTAACTGCAAGAAGGACACTGCATATTAGTAACCTAACGCCCAAATAACAGGCGAAGTTATAGTTGGCTAAAATTGCGAGGAACGAGCGCTAGCCAACTATTTAGCGTCCGTTTAAGTAACTTGTTATGCTTTCCTGCAATACTTTTGAAAATCCCATTCTTCTAAAATTTCAAAGCCGTTACAGTGAAGAGCTGGGGCGATACAATGGTAATATTTAGTAATTATATTTTTACCTAGAGCTCTGCTATTGACCATTTCCGGCAGGCTTGAAGGTAATTTACTTTGACATTTAGCTAGCTTTTTATCTATGTAGGACGGGCATTTACTCAACTCAATATTATAATCTTTAGCATTAATTACACATGACTTATGAGCTAGGTTTTCAAAATGCTTGATGTACTCAGAAGTTGGGACTGGATTATTATTTACATTAGCAAAATCGTAAGTGACGGGTTGCGAGGTGTAATAATAATAACCTCCAGCGATAAGAGCAATTAGTATAAGTTTATTCATGTTTACATCCTTGTAAAATTGTAGAAAGCATAACGCCGTTTTAAGCGGCTTGTAATTGTTTGCTAAAATGTGGAACGAAAACAGCCAACTGTTTTTTGTCCTTATTTATTAGCTTGTTAGGCTAATTTCACAAAAACTCGTAATAAAGGCCAACAAAATAAAAATAATATAGCTCCACAAACACTCGCGACGATATCATTTATATCGAATATTAAACTATCCAGATTTGTTTGATTAAACTCCCAGCCAATAACAATAGCTAGAGACAATAAAGTACAAAAAACAAACCATTTAAAAGAGTTTAAATTTCCGACAACTTTTTCAACTTTACTTTTGTAACCTAAGAAAACAGCTGGACAACAAAGAGCTGAAATAAAGTTAGGAGCAACACCTAATATCAAAGTTAGATCTGCACCCGTTTTAAAATTATCACGAATATAATGGACAAATAAGATAAGAAAAACACCAAAGACAACAATAAACGCTAAGTAATCACTTTTTTTGTTAGCAAGAATCACAACGCCTCCTTATCTGCCTAGACATAATGACTCCCCACGAGGTGCTAGCCTCTGACCGTGGGTTAGTTTTAAAACCAGAGCCATAATATATGTGTCAACAATATAAAACAGAGGCTAGCATGATAAAACATAACATACTTTTCA
>MAAC01010949.1_pt1 | contig 16127 bp, 12 predicted proteins | sample 1115981 | NCBI WGS metagenome assembly MAAC01 (sample SAMN04961126, study PRJNA320927) | seawater metagenome | isolation source: sample BD02T64 sea water enriched with oil for 64 days | place: USA:Gulf of Mexico | collected 2013-07-27 | reverse complement strand
CTTACTCGCGTAATTACATTATTGAGGTAACTATAATCAGACAGTGATATTGCCATCACTAATGCCGGCTTAGTTTTATGGTGCGTAATTGCTAACCAACCAGTACAGTTATCAATAACGATGCTTCGTTGATAACTTGTTGCTGTGACTTGTTCCATGCCATTGATTTGTCGATGTTGGAAAAACGCGAGCATTAATGACCAATCAAACGGTGGTCGATAAGGTAAATTAACCGTTACATGATTTGATATTGTTGTACTTTTTTTTGATTTTCGTAGGGCTTTTGGTGAACATTGGTAACTATCTTTAATTGCTTCATTAAAGCGGCGAATACTATTAAAACCACTGGCAAAACAGATGTCGCTAATACTTAATTCTGTAGTAGAAATGAGTTTTCTTGCCAGTAATAACCGTTGCTGCTGAAAATATTCACTAGGTGAAAGACCATAATGTTGTTGAAATAAGCGTTGTAATTGGCGAGGGCTAATTTGAAATTTTTCTGCAACATTTTCTGCTGTCACGACTGTCACTGGTGATGCTGGCATAGGAACCGACACATTGGTCGATGTGGAGAAAATTCGAGGATCAGAATTTAATGATACGCTGACTGCGGATGGAACTTATTCGGGAACATACGGAGATTTTAACGTCTTTGAAGGCGGTGATGGGGACGATAGTATAACGGGTAACGGCAATACGCGGGTGGAATACTTGAACGCAGATGGCGGTGTGGTGGTAGATCTCGTCGCCGGCACAGCAAATGCCGGCGGACTTGGCGCAACTAATGTCGGTTCAGATACTCTGGTTGGCGGTATTAACCGCATCGCAGGATCCCATTTTGGAGATTCTTTAACCGGCGGCGCCGATGATGATATGGAAAGTTTCCGTGGCATGGATGGTAACGATACCATCGATGGCTCAACAGGGTATGATGAGTCTGATTATTGGCTCTCTGCAGAAGGTGTTACGGCAACATTAACCACTGGCGGTTTGGGGACAGTCTCAAAAGCTAGCGGTGAATTAGATACCCTTATCAGCATTGAAAAAATTCGAGGAAGTGAGTTTGCTGATAGTTTTGATGCATCTGCGTTCGACGGCGGCTCCTACGGTCTCTTTAATGTTTTCGAAGGACTCGATGGCAATGATACTGTCGTTGGGAACGGCGAAACTCGCGTTGAATACCGGGAAGCAGACGGCGGTGTATATGTGGATTTAGCTACTGGCACTTCGCAGGGGATCGCGGGGTTCGATGGTGCCACAAACGTGGGTACAGATACCATCACAGGCGCTAACAGTATTGTGGGCTCAGCTTTTAACGACAGCCTTGTTGGCGGTGCTATCGATGATTACGAGGAGTACCGGCCGGGAGCTGGCGATGACACGATCGACGGCGGAACTGGTTTCGACCGCTTGCGGTATCATTTCGCAGATGCAGCCGTAACCGTAGAGTTTAGTGACGTGACTGAAGGCAGTGGCACGACATTTAATGATGGTGATGGTGGCTCGGACGTATTCACAAATATTGACGAAGTTCAGGGATCAGTTTTTGGCGACTCGCTAACTGGAAATTCTCAAAATGACAGATTTATTGGCGGCGCTGGTGATGACACTATTACGGGCGGCGCTGGTTATGACGTCGCGAGATATGATCGTAGCGATCAAGATTTCGCCGTTCATGTGGATTTATTTGATGGGTTTGCCTATGACGACGGCCATGGTGATGTAGATGTGTTGGCCGGTATTGAAAATATTCGCGGTGGTTCCATGAACGACTCCCTGTACGGGAGCGCTGAATATGAGAGGTTACAAGGCGGCGGGGGAAATGATGATCTTCAAGGGCGTGATGGTCGGGATACACTGGAAGGTGATGACGGTAATGATACTCTCAGCGGTGGTGATGACTGGGATACCTTGGAAGGCGGAGACGGCGTAGATAGCCTTGATGGCGGCGCAGGCAGTGATTGGCTAAACGGTGGAGCTGGTGATGACTTCATCGATGGCGGCGCGGATTCAGATGGCGTTAATTATTATACTGAAACGGTGGGTATTAATGTCTCTATGTCGAGTGCTGGTGCAGGCACCGTTACGCATGACGGGTATACCGATACACTGATCAATATTGAGCGCATCCATGGCAGCTATCACGCAGATTTCTTCACAGGAAGTTCTGACGCAGACCGGTTCTATGGAGAAGATGGCGATGACACAATGGATGGCGGAGCCGGCGACGATTTCATGCAAGGAGGCGACGGTGCCAACTCGCTAGAAGGCGGCCTTGGTAACGATACGGCTGATTATTACAGTGTGTCTACCGGCGTTACTATTGTCATGACAGGCGGCGGCGCTGGAACCGTCCTACATGATGGTGATACAGATACTTTAGGTGGATTTGAGGAGCTGGGCGGCAGTTACGCTGATGATAACATAACGGGAAGTGCTGATAGCGAGAATTTTTATGGGCACAGTGGAGACGACACCATTTTGGGTGGAGGCGGTTTAGACTGGATTCATGCCGGTATTGGAGCCGATATTGTGACCGGTGGTGCGGACGATGATTCCTTTTATGTAGATGCCGTGGAGGAAGCCACTATTGTTGCTCTCAATGGTGTTTTTGCTAGCAGTAGCGACGTTATTACGGATTTCACGACAACCTCAGATTTTCTTGTGTTGGGTAGCAGTTTTGCTTTCAGTGGATCATATGACGCAGCTGATGATTTTCTGACGACTATTGGCGGGAGTGCCTACGACGGCACGAATGCAGATTATACCGGTGGACAAGATACTGGGGAAGCCAAGCTGATTTTTGACGGCTCGTATTTGTACTACGATGATAACGAAAGTGCTGACGGGTATACAGTAATTGCCGAATTCACCAGTGGCACAATTGTTGGTGCTGATGTGAACGCAACCTAAGCTATCGTTTAGTTTGAGTTAAAGGCGGGCCTTATTCAGGCCCGCTTTTTTGTTTTAACTTAAGGGGCTAACTGCAAAAATTCTTGTTGGATCAGCGACGATAACCTTCGCATACCATCCCTAATATCTTCTTCATTGCAAGTAGTGAAGGACAGGCGGAGAGTGTTTTCGCCGCCGCCATTTGCAAAGAAGGCAGCTCCCGGGACGAAGGCAATTTTTTCAACAGATAGCGCCTTTTCAAGTAAAACACGAGCGTCCAAAGTTTCAGGCAATGTGAGCCAAACAAACATACCGCCCTTTGGCTGGTTAAAGGAGGCACAATTAGGCAGATATTGATGCAACGCATCAACCAAAGCATCCCGCCGTTTCCCGTAAACTGATCGTAGTTTTTCGATGTGATCTTCAAGCAAGTTTGCAGACAACTCGTAGGTTATAATTTGATTTAGCGTAGAACTATGCAAGTCATTGGCTTGTTTCAATAATACGAGCTTGTCCAGTATCACGCGCGGCGCAATGGTCCAGCCAACCCGAAGGGCAGGCATCAATGTTTTAGACGCCGTACCAAGCTGGATAACCAACCCCTTATTATGCCACTGGTTTGCACTGATATATTGGCTTTCAAGTGTAAGGAACGAAGGAGGCGGTGCAATATCGTAATAAAGTTCACGGTAGGCGGTGTCTTCCAGAATGATCACATCAAATTCATGGGCAAGCTTGATGATTTGAACTCGTCGGTCTTCTGGGATCGTCATTCCGCCAGGATTTTGAAAATCAGGGATCGTATACAGAAGTTTAATACCAGCTTCAAAAGCCTGTTTTACGCTCTCAACAATAAGACCATGCTCGTCAGTCTCGATTGAAATGTAGTTGGGGCGACGTGTCCCAAAAACCTGCAAGGCGCCTAGGTATGTGGGGTTTGCTACTCCGATAGGTGTCCCTGCATCTATAAATGCGGATGCCAATAATGTCAGAGACTGCTGTGCACCATTGGTGATTAGAATGTTATCTGCAGTCAGACCCAAGTTTGGTTCCGAAAATTTTTTGGCGACCCAGTTCCGTAAAGGCTGGTAACCCTCAGTCTGAGAATATTGCATAGATTGCCTATTAATGGCGGAATTTTGTTCTAGGCGGTCACGGATCCTCGCGACTTCCTCCATGGGGAATAATGCAGGGTCGGGAATGCCACCAGCAAATGACAAGATGGATGGATCTTCCAGAATTTTGAGCAATTCTCTAATTTCAGATGCCTGAATTGCTTTCGCATCCAGTGAAAATTTGTCATTCCAATTCATAGTTCGATCCTCATCGATAATTAATGACAGTATTATTGACCTATATTTTATTGCGTGTCAAATCAATATTATGACATTAAGTGTCTTCAGGTGGACCAAATTGGAAACTATTCGAAAAATTGGCTTGAAAATAGTAAGCCGCAAATCGTGAGTTATGGCAATTTGCGGCTGTTTGAGTGACTATCCGTTGCTTAGGAATTCTGAAGTCGAAACAACTTTGGCGTAGCTCATGGCAAGAGGTGCCATGATCGCAGCATGAACCATAGGGGCGGGAACGATTTCGCCGTTAAATTCCTGCTCTTTTGCACCGCAAGCATCCTCCACCACCGTAACGTTGAAGTCAAAATCAGCTGCCGCCCGAGTTGTGGCATCAACGCACATCTGGCTCATGGCACCGCAAATAGTGACATTCTCAATGTCTGCGTTTTTCAAATCTTCCAAGAGGGTGGTGTTTTTGAAACTGTTTGGCTTATTTTTGAGGATAATAGTCTCACCGTTCTTCGGTGCGACAGACGTATGAATTGCCGCACCGGGAGTTCCTGGACGGAAAAACGGGGCTTGGTCTGACGGGATTTCGTGCCGAATGTGAATGACTGTCGTTCCGTTGGATCGTGCATTTTCGAGTAATTTTGCGGCATTGCTCGCGGCTTGCTGCATTTGATGCACAGGCCAGCTTCCATTTTCGAAGTAATCGTTTTGGATATCGATAAGAATAAGAGCTGTTTTAGACATATTGGCTTCCTTAATTTGTGTAGGGATTAGTTATGCCTTCCAAGCGGCGCAAAAGAAATTGGCTGAAATGACAAATATTGTGCTATATACGCCAAATGAAGAGCAATCCTAAAACCGACCCGTGCGCAATCGCAATTGTCGCCTATCCCGGCGTTCAAATGTCGGCGGTAATGGGGCTTGACGACTTGTTCACTATTGCAAATAGCTATAGTGAAAATCAGGGTGCTCGCCAGCTTCAAGTGGTGGAGGTGACTGCTACTGGTGCAAATGAATTGCCCGAGAGTTCTTTTAAAGGGGTGATCTTGCCACCAACCCTCTCAGGGGTGCGCGGGAAAGAGGAATATGATCTGCAAAAATGGTTGAGAGCGCAACACAAAGACGGCGCTGTAATGTGCTCTATTTGCGGGGGGGCTTTTTGGCTGGGGTATAGTGGTCTTCTGAAGGGACGGCCCGCAACAACTCACTGGTTGCTTGAAGATAGTTTTCGCGCTGAATTTCCACAAACCCTGACAAATGCAGAAGCATTGCTAATCGATGATCATGATATTGTGACGGCGGGTGGATTGATGGCATGGTTGGATCTTGGTCTGTTTATCGTAAAGCGGTTTTTGGGGCCGCAGATTATGAGCCAAACAGCACGTCACTTGTTAATTGACCCTAGTGGCCGGGAACAAAAGAACTACCGCAGCTTTACGCCACCTCTTACTCATGGAGATCATGTCGTATTGCAGTTACAGCATTGGTTGGAGGGGAATGCCGCGGAGGATTTGACTGTAAAGGCAATGTCAGCAAAAACAAATCTGTCGGAACGAACGTTTCTCCGCCGGTTTAAAAAAGCCACAGGTTATACGCCCAGTATTTACACTCAGAATTTACGCATTGAAAAGGCACGAGGCCTGCTGGAACGAACAAGAACATCTGTTGCCGAGATTAGCTGGCAGGTGGGATATGGGGATGCGTCGGCGTTTAGCCGAATATTCAAAACCTATACTGGGCTGAGCGCGCGCGAATACCGAAAACGGTTTGGAGTGAGCGACGCGTAGTAGCGGCTGCTTTTCTATCCCCACTTTCGCCTGCGAAGTTCGGTGGCAGTGGCGCCAAATTTCTCTTTGATATGGCGAGAGAAATGATTGGCATTCTCGTATCCACAACTGAACGCGATTTCAGAAACCGACAGGCCGCTATTTCTAATGAGTTGAAGGGCTTTTTGAGATCTGATTGTCCATAGGTACGCGATGGGTGTTTGTCCAAGGTCGCGTTTAAAGACACGTGTGAGATATTGAGGGGTTGCGTTGGCGTATATTGCGATGTCCGTCAGTGTGCAATGAGTGGCGATATTTTGTTCCATGAATAATTTTGCCCGCAAGGTCGATTTATGAATAGGCTTCTTTCTCTGCAGGATTTGAGCCTGATAGACATATTCTTGAAATAAAGTGCGCCCGATAGAGGCTTCCATTATTTGTGCCTGATCTCCTTGTTCATATTGAAAGCCAAGTCCCATTCGGTGTAAGTCCAGCATTCTGCGAGAAACCGGCAATTTCTTGGGAAGCAGGGAAAGTGTTTCAAGAAGGTTCTGCGGATTAACTGGCAAGGTCGCTTCGCACCATGATATTCGGGTGTCGATATTTTTCCGAAAATCATATTGAAGGTGGGATTTACTGGGGACCAGCGCACTATAGCCTTCAATCAGGGAAATTTCGTCGCCGTCGATGTTGACGGAAACAGCGCCAGATTGAACCAGTACGAACTCAAGTTGGGACTGAGAAATTGGCCCGAACCGCCCGCCTTTAAGGTAGGAGGTTTCGCCAAATGTAAAAGAATTAAGAGTAGTTATAATATTCATTTAGATAAGTTGAATGCCTTGGCTGTATGAATTTATTGTTCAATATTGACATAAAATATGCCAAATATATTACAGAATAACAAATCTATAATTTCTATTAGTTCATTTGAGTAAGAAATTGTCCATTGGTGGATATTGAAATCGACGCCGCTGTCTGCGCACAATCTGATAGCTTTGCGGGTTTCCGTATCAACAGATTTTAATTAGTTTCGATGGACGTATTATGGATATTAAAGAGCGAGTGCGCGCAGGTGCGGGTAAGATTAAGTCAGATTTTGTGATCACCAATGGTAATTTGGTAAATGTCGCGTCATCTGAAATTTACCCTGCAGAAATTGCTATCAAGGGTGAGCATATCGTCGCGATTGGCGATGTGGAACACTGCAAGGGCCCTGAAACCACATATATCGACGCAAATGGCGGCTATATTTGTCCGGGATTAATCGATGGTCATTTGCATGTGGAATGCAGCAAGCTGTCGGTCACCAGTTTTTCAAAAATGGTTGTGCCGCTTGGGACCACAAGCATTATTTCAGGTCTTGATCAGATACTCGTGGTGTCTGGCCTTGAAGGCGTCCGCCACTTTCTTGATGAAGCAAACGCTGGTCCGCTCGGTATCTTCTGGGGCGCACCTTGTAAAACGCCGTATACGATGCCGACGTCTACAGTCGGGCATTATTTTGGGCCAGATGATCACCGGGAAACCCATGGGTGGCCGGAATGTATTGGTATTTGGGAAACCGTGCGGGAGTTCATTCAAGAAGAGGACGAGGACGTCTTTGAAGCCCTAGAAATCGCTGAGAAAAATAACCTTCCTGTTTTTGGCTGCGCGCCTATGTGCAAAGGCCATAAATTGGCGAGCTACGTAAATGCGGGTGTCCGGCTGGATCATGAAAGCTATACCCATGATGAAGCTTTAGAAAAACTTCGGAATGGTATGTTTGTTGTTGTTCGAGAGTCGTCTATTTCGCATTTCCTTGAAGAAAACATACAACTTGCCACCAAAACCGCCCCCAAAGCGCAGCACAGAATTAGCTTTTGCACGGATGATGTTGTAGCGTCAGATGTTTTAAAACGCGGTCACTTAGACAATATGGTTCGCATGGCAATTAACGCTGGGGTTGAGCCTGTGAGTGCCATTCAAATGGCTACGATCAACAGTGCGGTTGCCTATAGAATTGATCATAAGGTTGGCATCGTAGCACCAGGCCATATTGCTGATATTATCATAGTCGATGACCCCGCCACATTTAACGTAAAACAGGTCATTGCCAAGGGTAACCTCGTGGCAAAAGACGGTAAGATGATTACAGAGTTGGTTGCGCCGGCGCGGCCTTCATATCTAACTGATACCTTCAAAAGTACAGAAGTTACACCCGCTGATTTAAAGGTTCGCTCACCGTTTGAGACTGCCCGGGTGAAAGTGAAGGCATTACAGGCAACGGAACAAATTTTTGTCAGAAAAGGCCGTGATGCCGTCATGGAAGTACGTGACGGAGTTGTTGTTCCGGATATTGAAAATGATCTTCTGTATATGTCAGTCGTAGAGCGTTACGGAAAAACCAACAATAGGCCCACGGGAATTGTCTCTGGCTTTAATTTGAAACGCGGTGCACTTGCAACCTCCACATCGCCGGATGATAACAATATAGTTTGTGTTGGTACAAACAGTGAGGATATGGCCATTGCGGTTAATCATATTCGAAGTGCCGGTGGCGGGCAGGTTGTTGTCGACGATGGGAAAATTATTGAATTTCTAGCTCTTCCAATTGGTGGGATTGTATCGGATATTGATCCAGCGGAAATGGCGTTAAAAGAGGAGAGCCTTGATGATGCCGCGCGTGTTCTTGGATGTGATGTCCCGTGGCCGTTTATGTATATGTTTGTCTTGTCTATTACGGCTATTCCTGATTACGCCATGACGGACCTTGGTGTTATTGATTGCGTGAATTTGACTGTGATTGACCCTGTAGTTGGTCCTGTTCAAGATTAAGGAGAATAAGAATGGAAGAAATGGAAACCTTTATCGCAGGGATGCCAAAAGCAGAACTCCACGTCCATGTAGAGGGAACTTTGGAGCCAGAGCTGAAGTTTGACCTTGCGAAAAGAAACCAGCTTGATCTGCCGTATAAATCCGCAGATGAAATGAGACAGGCATATGATTTCGATGATTTGCCATCGTTCCTCAAAATTTATTATGAAGGCATGAGTGTCCTACTGACTGAGCAGGATTTTTATGACCTGACATACGCTTATCTTAAAAAAGTACACGGACAGAATGTCCTCTACGCTGAAATGTTTTTTGACCCGCAGGCCCACACTGTTCGTGGGGTTTCTTTTGAGACGGTTATTAACGGAATTCACCGGGCGCAATTGGATGCACGGGACGCATTTGGAATCAAAACACAATTGATCATGTGTTTCTTGCGGGATATGACGGCGGAATCAGCCATGGAAGCGTTGGTGCAATCATTGGCCTACAAAGATTGGATTGTCGGCGTTGGTCTAGATTCTGATGAGGCGGGCAATCCGCCTTTGAAATTCAAAGAGGTGTTTGAGGCCGCACGGGAGCACGGTTATCTCTTGACGATGCATTGTGATGTGGATCAAAAAGGCTCTGTTGCTAATATTTGGCAAACTCTAAATGACATAAAAACTGATCGCATTGATCACGGCGTAAACGCGCTGGAAGATCAAGTATTGTGTGATGAGATTATTAAACGTAATCTCACACTAACGGTTTGTCCCATATCCAATGGATATGTTACACCGAGTAAAAAAACGGCCGAAATAAAAGCAATGCTAACAAGGGGAATGAAGGTTACTGTCAATTCGGATGATCCAGCGTATTTTCCGGGATATATGACTGAAAACTTGATAGCAACCCAGCAGGAAGCAAACCTAACGAAGGACCAGGTGGTTCAACTCGTGAAAAATGCTTTTGATGGGAGTTGGCAACAAGCAGAAGAAATTGAAGCAATGACGTCGAAGTTGAGTGCGTATGTGGCTCAATAAATTGTCGAGACTATAGATAACAACAGGATGAGGTTTAAAATGAAACGCAGATTTATGCTGAAAACAATGATGGGTGCGATGGCAACCCTGACACTTCTAGGTGCTGCAAACGCATCGGCCGCTGACAAGCTTAAAGTGGGCTTTGTATATGTTGGGCCGATCAGTGACCATGGATGGTCTTACCAGCATGATCAGGGCCGTCTTGCTGTTGAGAAAGCTCTCGGCGATAAAGTTGAAACAACTTATGTTGAAAACGTTGGAGAAGGTGCAGACTCGGAGCGGGTTATCCGTAAATTGGCAAGCAGCGGCCATTCGTTGATTTTTACAACATCATTTGGGTATATGAACTCAACATTGAAAGTTGCTAAAGCATTCCCAAAAGTTAAGTTTGAGCATGCAACTGGCTATAAAACTTCTAAAAATGTCAGTGTTTATTCAGGACGTTATTACCAAGGCCGTTATATTATGGGCCAAATCGCCGGTAAAATGACGAAGACTAATAAACTTGGCTATGTTGCGTCCTTCCCAATCCCTGAAGTTGTTCGCGGCATCAACGCGTTTATTTTGGGTGCAAGATCTGTAAACCCAGAAGCGACCATCACTCCAGTTTGGGTAAACACTTGGTATGACCCAGGTAAAGAAAGCGACGCTGCCACAGTTCTGATCGATCAGGGCGCTGATGTTATTACACAGCACACTGATAGTCCTGCCCCGCTTCAGGTCGCTGAAAAACGCGGTGTTCTGGCATTTGGCCAAGCCTCTAACATGATCCAGTTTGCACCAAACACGCAACTGACAGCTATCGAAGATAACTGGGGTCCATATTACATCGCAAGAACAAAAGCCGTTCTTGATGGCACATGGAGCAAAGGTAACGTTTGGGACGGGCTGTCATCAGGCATGGTGAAAATGTCACCATATAAAAATATGCCAGCCGACATCCAAGCCATGGCAATGAAAACAGAAAAAGCTGTCAGCAGCGGCGCGTTAAACCCGTTCGCTGGACCAATTAATAAACAAGACGGTACTGTTCTTGTAAAAGCAGGCGAGGTGGTTTCTGAAGGCGACCTTGCAGGCATGAATACCTATGTTGAAGGCGTCATCGGAAGTCTTCCAAAATAAAACATAAAATCGAATGCCCCGGAAATTTTTCGGGGCATTCAACTTTTCTTCAAAACGATGAGTTGCCAGTCTTTCCGCGCTCACATATTCTCAGGATTATCTGACATTTCGAGATGCAACTGGTCTCCGGTGAACGGATGAAGGGCGAGGACATCTTCGTTAAGCTCTATTCCAAGGCCCGGTTTTGTCGGTGGAATGAGGCATCCGTCTTCCCATTGAATAGGTTCTTTTAGGACGGCAGCGTGAAAATCGCCCATGGTCTTAATGCTCTCCTGAATAAGGAAATTTGGCGTGCAGGTGCTCAACTGCATATCAGCCATAGCAGAGACGGGCCCGCAATACATATGCGGGGCAATTTGGGCGTAATATACTTCAGCCATTGAAGCGATCTTCTTGCCCTCCAGTAATCCTCCGACGCGGCCAAGTGCCATTTGCAGGATAGATGCTGAGCCATTTTGTAGAACTTTCGCAAATTCATATTTTGTACAAAGACGCTCCCCCGTTGCGATGGGGATTGTTGTTTGTTTGGCAAGTTTTGCCATTTCAGTTTCGATTTCGGGTGGCGTCGGTTCTTCGAACCAAAGGGGATCGTATTTCTCTAACCGGCGAGCGAGCCGGATCGCACCAGATGTGGTGAGCTGTCCGTGAGTTCCAAATAGGATGTCAGCCTTGTCTCCCACAGCTTCCCGAACGCGCGCGACCATTTTCTCTGAAATATCCATACGTTCTAACGACGGTTGTCGGGGGTCGAACGCAGTATAGGGGCCAACTGGGTCGAATTTAACAGCCGTAAAGCCCTGAATTACAGCAACTAACGCTCTTTCTGCAGCCATATCAGGGTCAAGATAGACATCGGCTTTATCACCATCCTCAGGGTAGAGGTATGTGTAGCTTCTCAATTTTTCATGAACCTGACCGCCTAGCAGGTTGTAGATGGGTTGGTTCGTCTCTTTTCCGATAATATCCCAACAGGCCATTTCTAAGGCGCTTAGAACACCCATCATTGAAACATCCGGTCGCTGAGTATATCCACTGGAATAGGTACGGCGCCAAAGTTTTTCAATGTTAAACGGGCTTTCGCCAAGAAAGCGCCGCTCGAAAACATCCCTGATCATTTGGGTGGTTATGTCTGGATGAAAAGGCACGGCATAAGCCTCGCCAATACCGCTGATCCCGCTGTCAGTGGTGATCTTCAAAAAGACCCAAAATTGACCTCCCCAATGGGGTGGGGGGGTGCCAACAACAAATGTTTCTAAGTCTACTAATTTCATCGGTAAAACCCTATTTTATTATTAACCGGTTAATTTATTTAAACGTAATAATATTACGCAAAGCCTTGTTGGATCTGACTTCTTCGATCGCCTCATTGATTTGATGAAGGGGATAACGACCGGTAACCAGCTCATCTAGTTTTAGACGTCCTTGTTCATAAAGGGAGACAAGTTTGGGGATATCAACACGCAGGCGAGTGGATCCCATTTTACTCCCTAAAATACGCTGCCCAGCGGCTGCCAGATTTCCAACATCAACGGAAATCGTCGCGCCCGTTGGCGGCATGCCGACAATGACCAAAGTGCCGGATAGAGATAGAAGCTCTAAGCCTTGCTCGAAAGCTTTGGGGCTACCGGCAGCCACGAACACATAGTCGGCGCCGGATCCATTTGTTAATTCCAAAATTTCATCGCATAAATTTGTCTTGGTGGGGTTCAAGCTGTGGGTTGCACCGAACGTCTTGGCGGCGTCTAACTTGGCATCGGCCAAGTCGACGCCAATAATTGGATTTGCGCCAACAAGAGTTGCGCCCTGAATGCTGTTAAGCCCGACCCCGCCGCAGCCTATGACAACGACAGAGGCTCCAAACGGGACGTTGGCTGTGTTGGTGACCGCGCCAAGCCCTGTAATAACGCCGCAGGAGAGCAGGCAGGCAACATCTAGCGGAATTGTATCAGGTATGGTGACGACTTGAGATTGATCGACGACAATCTCTTCTGCAAACCCTCCGGTCTTCAGTCCTTTGATGATTTTATTACCGCTGACATCTTGAAGGCTGACGTCTTCGTCAGATGCAAATGGTGCGGGGCAAATATAAGGCTCACCGCTTTCGCATGTTCGGCAATGACCGCACGATCGGATGAGGGTTGCAATAACCCGGTCCCCGACTTTTGCGTCATGGACATTGGCACCAACGTCAATAATTATACCGGCAGCTTCATGTCCAAATATTTGAGGTAACTGTCCGCCCCAACCGCCATCCATAAAGGTTAAGTCCGAATGACATATGGCGCAGGCCGCCAATTTTACATGGACTTCATTTGCTGCGGGTTTTGCTAACTTAACCGTTTCTATTGAGAGCAGTGCTCCGAACTCTCTGCATACAGCTGCTTGCATTGGATCTCCTTTTCAAAATGAGAAAATTCAATTTTTGTGAAACCAGAGTTAGAATAAAGGTGGCTTCCATTACTCTTTTCTTGTGCTTAATCGTGATTAATATTATAATAATATAAAGAAAAGTCGAATGACCAGTCTTGATCTGCGTTCCACGACATTTACAGAGCCGCCGTGCTCTGATTTCTAGATTTTCGTGTTCACCTTTGTTGATGTACTTATTTTGTGCCAATTGCGCGGGCATGCGGTGTGTTCTGTTGAAATTCACTTATTTTATGGAGATGGGGTTCTATGACTTATGGATTTAAAAACTTAGTATTTGAGGGCGGTGGCGTTAAAGGGATTGCGTATGTCGGCGCAATGGAAATCATGGAGGCAAAGGGTGTTTTAGCGAATATCACCCGTGTCGGGGGGACTTCTGCAGGTGCCATTAATGCCGTCTTGGCAGCTTTAAATTATTCCAATGCCGAAGTTCGTCAAATCATGGAAACCATGAATTTTAATGATTTTATGGATGATGATCCTGGTTTTCTGCGTGATGTAAACCGGCTAACCGACGATTTCGGGTGGTTTAAAGGTGATTTCTTCCTTGATTGGGTAGGCGATTTAATCGAAAAGAAATCAGGTAACCGGAATCTGACCTTTAAGGGACTAAAAAGCCACGAAGCGGGATTCCGAGATTTATATGTTTGCGCAACTAATCTATCGACGCATTTTTCCGAAGTTTTTTCCGCAGATCATACACCGAGTATCCGAGTTGCTGATGCGGTTCGTATGTCCATGTCCATACCTTTGTTTTTTAAAGCTGTGAAACAAAACTCCGGTAAGGATGTCTATGTTGATGGTGGTGTTTTACGAAATTTTCCCATCAAACTGTTTGATCGCCAAAAATATATTGATGAAGCCGATCAGCCCCAGTTTATGGAGCAGCCAGAAGCCTACGTCGAACAAACCAAAGATCTCCATGCAGCGCATCCGAAAAGCAGTCCATACGTTGTGAATAACCAGACACTGGGATTTCGCTTAGATACAAAGGCTGAAATAGCGACTTTCCGTTATGGGGAAGACCCAAGCCATTATAAAATCGACAGCTTCTTTGATTTTGCAAAACATTTGATGAACACAATGATGGACGCAGAACTTGCAAGGCATCTGGAATCTGATGATTGGAAGCGAACTATTTATATCGACACACTTGGCGTGAAAACCACAGAATTCGATATCGATGATGAGAAGAAAAGCAAGCTTGTGCACTCCGGAATGGTCGGCGCAGAGAAGTTTTTCGACTGGTATGATCAGCAAGCCAATGAGTGAGATCTATTGTCGCTTTAGCTTATAATTTTGGGCTGGCATTGTCGTTCATAAAATCATTGATGAGCCTGTCTAGATTTTGCAGCCTTTGGTCTTTGATTTGATCCCAGATTGTTTCTGCGACTTGTGGGGTCGCGTCATAAAATTTGTGACTGATCATAAAATGCCAATAATGCTGAGAGAAAGGTGGCTCTAGCGGAATGACTTTTTTCTCAAGCCCTTGTTGGCGCAAGAGAAGTTGCCCACCAACTTTCTCGATAATATGGCCATCCAATCTGCGAATGGAGACAAGCCGTAATGCTTCAACCGCTAAATAGGCGGTTTCTGCTTTGATGTTGTGTTCGTCTTTTAGGGTTGTGACGACAACATATCCGAGTGGTGCTCCAATAGTTGGGGGAGTGCCTTCTTTAAAATTTCCATCCCAGTCTACGGGATTACTTGCAGAACTGAATACTGAGTATGTTGCTTTGATTAAATGCCGGGATTTATCTTCTTTCCCATTAACCATTGGGTATCGGCCAATTGTTTTGCGGTTTTTTCGATAAATTGACGCGAATAATCCATCAACTTCGTTGCGTTCTAGAAGTTTGAGGCAGCGCTTCCACGGATATGCAACAAAAACAGGTTTAAGGCCGGCATTGGTAATAGCTTCAGTTAGAATTTTTGGAACAACTCCGATTAATTGTCCGGGATGGCTTTTGGATTGATCTGTCCAATAAGGGGGGAAAGGTGCTGTCTCATGGCAAATGAGGAAGTCTTTCGCCTGAGCGGGAGATGTTCCCATCAGGGAGCCAAACAATATGAAAACGAATGCAGCCAAGTTTAAAGGATAGAAAAACATGACCTTTTCCTTTCCGTCACAAGTATGTAATTTTTTATATTAGCATGATTTTGGCTAAATGTAACTGGTCCCGTTAGGCTTTTGTGTTTCTGTGGCTGCATGTGATTTTGTCATCGATATCTTGAATGTTCTTGTTTTGTTCTATATACTGTTCTGTTCACTTAAATTTAGAGAACGGGATTCTGGGCAGAATGCCAACAGACAAACGACATGTGATTAGTCAGCTGAAGGAGCGAATGGAAACGCTGAACGGATCCGTGCGTTCTGAAAAGGATCACTCCGAAGGTGCACCGCGATCACCTGACGATCTACCAAAACTGACAACAGGTGCTATCCATGAATTTGTTCCGGGCGATTACGCTGATTATCCAGCCGCTCTTGGTTTTATGATCTGTTTGTTGCTGAATATGAGAGAGGATAAAGCGACTCCTGTTTTATGGTGCAGTCTTGATGGGTATTCAGATTTCCCCACATTACCCTATCCGCAAGGGTTAGCCTCTCTTGGGTTGTCGCCGGAGAGCGTTTTGAATGTGAGCGTTCGCCGGGAAAAGGAAATGCTGTGGGTGCTGGAGGAGGCTTTGTCGTCTGCGGCCTGCCCCATGATTATTGGAACATATACAGCGGTAGAGAAGCTGTATGATTTTACTGCCAGTCGGCGTCTGTCCATGCGGGC
>MAAC01016662.1_pt1 | contig 16132 bp, 12 predicted proteins | sample 1115981 | NCBI WGS metagenome assembly MAAC01 (sample SAMN04961126, study PRJNA320927) | seawater metagenome | isolation source: sample BD02T64 sea water enriched with oil for 64 days | place: USA:Gulf of Mexico | collected 2013-07-27 | reverse complement strand
TAACTTTTGTGTTGGTTTAGCTATCTAAAAAATTAAAAAACATGTCAAAAATAATTTTTATTCCGATTTTATTATTGAGTTTTTTATTTTTAAGTTTCAATGACAATATATTTTATAATATATATGAAACATATTCATTACGAAAATCAAATACATACACACTTAAAAAAGCCTTAGAACAACTTCCGATTGATAACGCGAATGAGCTATTAAGTAATGAAGTCAGTTCAAAAGCTGGTAAGAATATCATTTTTCTATCTCTGGAATCTTTTGAGAAAGGTTTTATAAAGGAACGACCAGATTTAACACCTTTTCTCAACAAGCTTAAAAACGAGTATTATTATTATGATTTAAAGCCTACAATAGGTGGTGATTGGACAAGCGCTTCTGCATATATGGCTCTTACAGGAATGCCTGCTTATTTTGGAGAAGACGGGAACAATATTTTTCAGGGATCACAGAAATATAAGTTAAATACTTTGGGACATGTATTTGAAAGTGCCGGTTACAGTATGACTTACTTAATTGCTAATAAAGATTTTTCTGGAATAAATGACATGTTAAAAACTTTTGGTTTTGAAGTAAAGTCAGAGATAGACTTTAATGAAAAATACGAAAGAATCCCATGGGGATTACACGATAAGGATCTATTCAACGAGCTTGAGAAAGAAATACTCTTAAAGAGAAACAATAATTTTCCTTTTGTGATATATGCAAGCACTGTTGCAACACACTTTCCTGACGGACTATATGATGAACGTATGGAAGGCATAATTCCTGCACAAAAAACCGATCTAGAATTTATGATCGCTGCTGTAGATCATTATATAGGCGAGCTCTTTGAAATGCTCAATCGAGAAAACCTATTAGATAGTACAACAGTTATAATTGTTCCTGACCATCAATTTATGGCAACACATCCAGTGATTGACGACCTAAAAGAAAGAGGCTTGTTTGTGCTATCAACTGAAAAATTAGAAGAAGTTGAAACTAAAGAATTATTTCAAGTATCTATGCCTGAAATAGTGTTAGATCTTTCTGATATCCAAACTAGTGCAGTTTTTTTAAGCCATTTAATAGGTGATGATAAGAATCAATTTATAGAAAAATATCGAAGTCAACTGCGAGATGTAAATGTGGCTGCACTAACTACTATTAATTTAGACCAAGGCTTTACCATTACAAAAGATAAGAAACAGCTTAAAATTAATATCCTTGATCAAGAAATTATTGCTGCAAACTTAAAATTGGGAAACAGTTCAGGTATTTATAAAATAGATTTAGATGATAAATATAGAATTGTGAAAACACAAGAGATTGCACAAAGTGAATTAAAGCAAGCTGTGAAAAAGCCATTAACACTTACAATAGATGTTTCAATGGAAGATAAGATTTCCTCATTTTTTACAGATTTGGATGGTATCACATCTTATAAAAAAGGCGATACTCAGGTAGATTTTGAAGTCTATGATGTTGAATCAAAATTTAATGTAAAAAATACCAATACACGATCAATCGTGTATTTAGATCAAAACACAATTTCTCTTTTTCTAAAAAGCTCTAGTTTCAATTCAAAAAAACTTAGTTATGTAAAGCTAGGAGAACAGCAATTTTTACTTGACAGAGGTATCAACTTAATTACCATAGATGATTTAGGAACTTTATCAATTGAAAATTTTGACACTTATTTAATGCCTGAGTCTATTATAGAATTGTTAGAACACATCACTGCAGCGGTTAATTTAGATAAAAATGTTTTCTTAGTAGTTCATGATACTGCCGGAGAATCGTTTTCTAATTACAGTTCACAATTAAAAAAATTAGGACTTAATAAACTGATTGATCTTAAAAACAGACAGGCTTATATCGCTAACCTGAAAGAGAATAAAGCTGAGGAATTTGTAAATAATCTTATTTTAGAATTTAATTTTAATGTGCCCTATAAAAGAATAGATTTAATCAAAAATACTGATACTGCAATTGCCAATTTTACTAAAGATGTCGACCGCTTTATTGCGCATGCCGGTGGTAAAATAGATGGTAAAGTATATACTAACTCTTTAGAAGCTCTTGATTATAATTATAAAAAAGGTTTTAGAAATTTTGAGTTGGACATTATAAAAACAGTAGATAATCATTTTGTTGCAGCTCACGATTGGGATATTTGGAAAGAGCAAACCGGATATACTGGGAATACACCAGTTACTTTAGAGGTTTTTAATTCATTTAAAATACTAGATAAATATACAGCGATTGATATGGCTGCTATAAATCTTTGGTTTAAACAACATAAAGACGCCATTTTAATAACAGATAAAACTGGAGATGTAAAAGATTTTGGAAATCTTTTTATAGATAAAGATCGACTCCTAATGGAGGTATTTACAACCAAAGATGCTGAAATAGCTACTGCAAACAGTATAAAGCCTATACTCTCAGAAAATATTATTAATGAACTAAAAGACAGGTTAATTCCTTACATGAAAAAATATCAAATAGAACACCTTGCATTTTCAAGAAGTTCTATTCAAAAATTTCAAGTTATATTAGAACAAGCTAATATATTAGGATATAAATCTTACGTTTATCATGTAAACTTTCAAGGAGGTAAAGATGAAAAATATGTGGTAGACTATGAGTTAGGAAAAGTATACGGTATGTATGCAGATGAATGGGAGTTTAAATCAAAATAAGTAGTGATAAATGTAGTCTTTTTAGTAAATCCTATTTCAGGTAAAAGTGGGAATAGACTTGAGTACAAAGAACTTACTTCATACTTAAATGAACATAGTTTTCATCTTGATATCTTGTATTCTTCTTCTAAAAAGAATTTAGAGAAACTAACGCTATTATGTATTAAGAAAAATATAGATATAATAATAGCCGTCGGTGGGGATGGTACCGTGAATACCATTGCAAAATATCTTGTTAATTCTAAAATAAAACTAGGCATTTTACCTCGTGGATCCGGAAATGGTCTCGCTGGACATTTAGGGATTGTGGATTCTGTATTAGAAATGTGTAGGTCTATCATTGAATCAAGGACAGTCAAAATTGATTGTGGTGTAGTTAATAATCAGTTTTTCTTTTCAAATTTTGCGTTAGGTTACCCTGCTGAAGTAATTCATAGATATGATAAAGATTTGAAAAGAGGTTTCGTTACCTATTTAAAACATGGATTAAAAACATTTTTTGCAAATCGTAAAAACCAAATTAAAATAGAAGGGCATTCAGGCCTTAAATACTGTGTGCTAGTTTCAAACACAAAGTTTTTAGGGTATAAAGTTTCTTTAACTCCAGGCGCACAAATAAACAACGGATATTTAGATATGGTAGATGCTACATCTAGAAAAGACCTCACCTTTAAGATGAGTAAAATACTTCTATTTAAAAAAAATTATGCAAAGTCTATAAAAGAGCTAAACCTTAATTGCAGTAAAGAATGTCCAGCACAATTAGATGGAGAGCCAGCTCATTTAAAACCTCCATACAATATCATAGTAAAACAAAATTGCTTAGAAATCCTCATTTAAACAGTTACCGAGTCACTATACTAAATACTTACCTTTGTCACGAAAGAGAAAATATGCCAATAATAAACGTAGAACCACGCACTAGAGCCCAAGAAAGTACTAACGCTATAGAACGCATGTACATCACCATGCGACATTTATTTAATAGAGGTTTTTATAAACCTATGGGCGTAAGTGGTGAGTCTTTAAGAGAATCACTACTTACATTACGACCAGAGATTTATGGTTCTATTTCTGAAGAGAAAATAGAACTTAGTGGTTTACTTTATGTTATGGATCGATTGCCAGTAGGTATTGAAGAATGTACTTATATCAATCTTACTAGTGATGAAGGATATGAAGGTTCTCATTTTAAAGCTATTATTCCTAAAAAGAGAAGGCGCAACTGTTATAGAATAGACAGCCAGCAAATGAACATAGAAGTCACAAGAGGACGCTCAGAGATCTATGATATTTTAACGCACCTTACATTTCTTATGATAGAATCGCATAAAATCATGAAACAAGTCATGGTAGGCGATAACGGTAATACTACTCGAGACTGGAAATGTCTAGAAGACGCTATATCAAAGAAGAAACTTTCTCAAGAAGAAAAGGAGGTAGCCATTACTCATGTAGCAAATATACTAGGTCGTACTTTTGATGAAGTAAAGTCAGTCTATGCAGACTTTGCTACCGCTTCAAATCCTAATAGATTTTTAAGTGTTATTTATCACCTAGGAAGACTAGCTAGACAAGAAGTACTTGACGAAGAGAAGCGACTAGTTACCTTTTCACCAGTTCTTAGAGAACGTCTAGGTCATCATATTCACGGTGATATCTGGGCGATGCGTATCAAAAAACACCTAGTAGAGCAAGGTCTTTTTGATAGACCATTGCACATTATCAGTGCAAATTTACACAGTGTAATGAACTCTCTTTATGGGCCCAAGGCGCTTGCATCTCAAATGCAAAAAAAGAGTCGCATGGAGATCTTTGCAGATCTTAGTAATGACAGTGGTAAGAAAAACCGTGATTTGATTAAAAAGCATGCACTTGCTAATGGGATGACAGAGCTTAAAGATCAAAGTGGTACTAATATCGACGTTCAAATTTTTGATCTTTCTAATTGTGAATTTGAGAAAGTAGATTTTTGTGACATTCGCTTTCGCGAAAGCGAGAACAGCACAAAACCTGTTCTCATAGTTATGGACTACGCATTTGGTGAACAAGCCTATGAAACCATGGATGAGCTATTGAAGCCTTTTAAAGATGAGGTAGGAAAAATGCACCAGATGAATGTGCAGTCTATCAATATTATGGGTAAAGCTGGTATACTTGAAGGAGATAAAGGCGATATTATGGTGCCAGATGCGCATGTTTTTGAAGGTACAGCAGATAATTATCCTTTCAAGAATAGATTGAGTAAAAAAGATCTAGAAAGTGACGACATTAAAGTTGTAACCGGTTCTATGGTAACTGTTCTAGGAACTTCCTTACAAAATAAAGATCTATTAGAATTTTTCTACAACTCAAGCTGGAATGTAATAGGCCTAGAAATGGAAGGAGCGCATTATCAAAAAGCAATTCAAGCAGCTTCTCGTGTGCGACGTAGCATACGCAGGAAGGTAAAAGTAAGATATGCATATTATGCTAGTGATAATCCTCTTAAAACTGGACATACACTTGCCAGCGGCGGACTGGGGTTAATAGGTGTAAAACCAGTTTACGTAATTACAGAAAAGATTCTTGAACAAATAATGGAGAACAGTATTTCTACTCCAGAAGAAACAAGTGTAACTACAGATTCATAATTTTATTTATAATTCACCGTTTCAAAACAATTCACATAGTTCAAGTATATTTGAATCCTTAACAAAATAGTTTACATGAATAACCAGCCAGATCAAAATCAAGAACAAGAGGTCGATTTAGTACCAGTATTTGTTTGGATAAGTAATGGGTTTAAAAACTTATTTAACGGTATAGGTAATATTTTTAAAGGTATTGCACACTTTCTAGTGTTATTCTTAATCTTTATTAAAAACAACATTATTCTTTTAGTGGCACTGTTTATTATAGGAGCAGCTTTAGGAATGTATTTGAGTAGAGAAAGTAAAAAGAATTTTACTGCGCAATTAAGAGTACAGCCCAACTTTGAGAGTTCTAGCCAATTAATTTCTAATGTGGAGTATTACAATTCTCTAGTAGATCAAGAAGACTATGAAACCTTAGGAAAACAACTTAATATCTCTACTGAAGAAGCAAAGACATTTGTATCCTTTGAAATAGAACCAGACTATAACGATACAGAATTACTCAAGGAATACGATTATATGGCACGTCGTGCTGACACCATAGCGCTTGAAAATTATACTTTTGAAGGTTTTAAAGAAGCAAAAAGAGACATTGATTACCAGTTTTATAGAGTTTCTGTTACGTCAAAAAATAGAGCAGCACTAGAAAAAGCAGCATCAGGTATTGTTAAGGTAGAAGATAATCCGTTGATTAAAGCGCAAAGAATGGCGAGCGTAGAAACAACAGATTTTAATATCGCAAAAAGAGAATACCAGCTCAAAGAAATAGATTCCCTAATTAGTGCTTATCAAACCGCTATTAAAGATAAAGACTCTGACTTGTCCAATGGGACTAACGTTTTTGTAAATGGGCAAAATGGAATGGTTAATTTTGAAACCCTTTTTGAGGAAAAAACAAATATTCTTTATTTGCTAGAAACAGAGCGAGAAAAGAAATATGAATTTAAGAATACCGTGAATATCGTTTCTTATTTCATCAAAAAAGGAACGATTGAGAAAAAGCACTTTACGGTAACATTTGCCTTAGTATTCTTTGGATTTGGTCTTTTAGTAGCCTTAATTCCTATTATTTGGAGATTTTTAAACACGTACCAGAAAAAGGATTAAAATGATAATTAGTCATACTCCTCTTGTAGATTGTATCATTATAGAGCCTGCAGTTTTTCCAGATGCTCGTGGCAAGTTTGTAGTAGCCTTTGACAGTATCGCTTTCGCGAAAGCGGTTCCTAAACAAAAGCCGTTTATTACAACAAATGAAAGTACTTCTACTTATGGTGTTTTGAGAGGATTGCATGCCCAAAAAGGTGAAGCTGCACAGGCAAAATTGGTGCGTTGTATAAGTGGTCGTATTCTCGATGTTGTGGTAGATTATAGACCAGAATCACCTACATACTTGCAACATTACACTATTGAACTCTCTGGTGAGAATAACAAACAACTTCTTGTACCTAGAGGTTTTTTACACGGCTTTTCTGTACTCTCTGAAACTGCAATTGTTAATTATCAAATTGATAATACCTATCAGCCAGATATGGAAACAGGTATCAGATACGACGATCCTAAGTTAAACATAGACTGGCAATTACCTCGAGAAGACATCATCTTATCTGAGAAGGATGAGAAGTTAGGGTATTTAAAGCTGTAATTTACGGTAGATTAATAAATCGGTTACGTTAATCACACTTCGACAAGCTCAGTGTGACAAGCGTTTTAATTACTAATAGAACAAGAATGTCAGTCTGAACTTGCTTGAGTTGAGTTCATCGAAGTATCGAAGACGTGTTATTAAAAATGATTTAATTTGAAAAAAATTCTCATCACTGGCGCTACTGGAATGCTAGGAACAGCCATCACAGCTGCGTTAAAAGACTATAATTTATTTCTTTTTTCAAGTAAAGAACTTGACATTACTTGTAGTTTTCAGCTATACCAAAAAGTCAAAAATATACAGCCAGATTACATCATCAATTGTGCAGCATACACAGCCGTTGATCTAGCTGAAACCGAAAAAGAAAAAGCCTTTAAAATAAACGCACTTGCCGTTCAAAAAATGGCACAAATAGCTAATCAATATGATGCTACTTTAATTCATTTTTCTACTGACTATGTTTTTAACGGCGAAACAACAGCGCCATACAAATCAAATCAAGAAACAGATCCTATCAACGTTTATGGAGCCAGTAAGTTAGCAGGTGAGAAAGCCATTACTCAAATTGACGGTAAACATTACATCTTTAGAATCTCTTGGTTATATGCACCGCATGGAAAGAATTTCTTCCGCTGGGTTGCTGAAACAGATATGAAAGAACTAAATATAGTCGATTCTCAGACAGGTTCTCCTACCAGTGCAATAGATGTGGCTACTTTTATAAAACAGGTTATAGAAAACGATACTGCGACTTATGGGGTTTACCATTTTACCAATCAAGGTGAGATGACGTGGTACGCTTTCGCGAAAGCAATAAATCAAAAGCTGGGTTTAAGTAAAACGATACAAGCAGTAGCAGAGTTTAAAACAGCTGCAAAACGACCTTCTTATAGTGTTATGGATGGCCAAAAAACAGAACAAGTTTTCAATTATGTAATTCCATCTATTAGCGATGGATTAGATAGGGTAGTGGCTAGGTATAAGTCTTAAGGAAACCTTATTTTTACAACTTTACAATTAGCATATGTCTGAAAAGAATCATAAAGTAGCATTAATCACTGGAGTAACCGGTCAAGATGGAGCTTATTTAAGTGAGTTTTTATTAAAAAAAGGATATGAAGTACACGGTATCAAACGCCGTGCTTCATTGTTTAATACAGATCGTATCGATCATCTGTATCAAGATCCTCATGAGACTGATGTAAATTTTAAATTGCATTATGGTGACCTTACAGATACGACTAACCTGACTAGAATCATCAAAGAAACACAGCCAGACGAGATTTATAATCTTGCGGCTATGTCACATGTACAAGTTTCTTTTGAAATGCCAGAATACACCGCTAATGCCGATGGAATAGGTGCCCTACGTATCCTAGAATCTGTACGCTTACTCGGCATGGAAAAGAAGACTAAAGTTTATCAAGCTTCTACATCAGAATTGTATGGTAAGGTGCAAGAAATTCCACAGAGCGAAACCACACCATTTTATCCGCGTAGTCCATATGCCGTGGCAAAAATGTATGCCTATTGGGCAACGGTAAATTACCGTGAAGCTTATGGGATGTTTGCTTGTAATGGGATTCTTTTTAATCATGAATCTCCTGTACGTGGAGAGACATTTGTAACCAGAAAAATTACTCGCGCGACTTCTAAAATCGTAAAAGGACTTCAAGATAAAGTGTATTTGGGTAATCTAGATGCAAAACGTGATTGGGGACACGCCAAAGATTATGTGCGCATGATGTGGATGATCCTACAGCACGACCAGCCAGAAGATTGGGTTATCGCGACAGGAACAACTACTAGCGTGCGTGATTTTGTACGTATGGCTTTTCAGTTCGTGGGAATAGAACTAGAATTTAATGGTGAAGGTGTGGATGAGAAAGGAACCGTTAAATCCTGCTCAAATCCAGATTACCAGCTAGAAATAGGTAAAGAAGTAGTAGCGGTAGATCCACGATATTTCCGTCCTACAGAGGTAGATTTATTAATCGGTGACCCTACTAAAGCCAAAGAAAAACTAGGTTGGGTTCCAGAAATCGCCCTTCAAGATCTCGTTAATGACATGATGAAAAGTGATTTACATTTAATGTCTCGAGAAGAATATTTAAAAAGTGGTGGTTATAGAATCAATAACTATTTTGAGTAAAGAAAAACCACTATTTCTGTGATAAAAATGGCCTAATAACATTACACGTTAAAAATGAAGTGAGGCGTAGGGTTAAGCAAAAATCGTTTTAGTTCAGATATTATGTATTATAGGAAATATTAGTTTTATTCTTGAAGAATTTAAATATCTAGAAACTTTCTTTTTGCGCCGTAGCAAACAAAATTTTTAGTCTTAGGTTCTTAAGCCTTGATTTTTTTGTTTCGTTTTTTGACCAAGCAAAAAATGAAAGGACAGATTTTAAAACGAATGATTTTAAACTTTGAGTTACTTAATGAGTGCAACAAAAAAATGAATAAAGATTCAAAAATATACGTCGCTGGACATCGTGGACTTGTAGGAAGCGCCATCGTTAGTGAGTTAAAAGAGCTAGGTTACACAAATTTTGTTCTTAAAACTCACAAAGAGCTAGATCTTACAAATCAACAAGCCACTGCAGACTTTTTTACTACAGAAAAGCCAGAATATATTTTTCTTGCGGCGGCTAGCGTAGGTGGTATCGTGGCAAACAACACTTATCGAGCAGATTTCATCTATAAAAATCTCATGATTCAAAATAACGTGATCCATCACAGTTATTTGAATGGTGTGAAAAAGTTATTGTTTCTAGGAAGTACATGCATCTATCCTAAAATGGCACCACAGCCCATGCCAGAGGACAGTTTACTTACCGGTCCACTAGAATATACTAATGAACCTTATGCAGTAGCAAAAATCGCTGGTATCAAAATGTGCGAGAGCTATAATCTGCAATATGGCACCAACTTCATCTCTGTAATGCCTACAAATTTGTACGGTCCTAACGATAATTTTGATCTAGAGAAATCCCATGTTTTACCTGCATTGATTCGTAAAATGCACCTAGGTAAATTGCTGATGGAAGGTGATGAGCAAGCATTAATGGATGATTTAGGTGTTGATGATCTCGCTTTCGCGAAAGCGGAATTACAAAAACACGGTATCACAGAAAATGGCATCGCTTTATGGGGAACCGGTTCACCAAAACGAGAGTTTCTATGGTCACATGACATGGCAAAAGCCTGTGTGTACTTGATGGAGAACAAAGATTTTGCTGATGTAAAAGGAAGCGAAAAAGACATAAGAAATACACATCTTAATATTGGAACCGGAGAAGATATCGCTATAAAAGACCTGGCCCTAATGATTAGAAAAACGGTAGGTTATGAAGGAACCCTAAATTGGGACAGTTCAAAACCAGACGGCACACCACGTAAGCTTACAGATGTGTCAAAACTGCATGAATTAGGTTGGAAACACGAGGTTGAACTTGAAAAAGGTGTGGAGATGATGTATGAGGCTTATTTGAACTCTTAGGTACACAAAAATGGCTATTTTAGCGTTGGTCAAGGTAAGCTAACCATTTCATGAGTAGATTTTCTAAAAAACTTTCTGGAGAAGAAAAAATCGTGGCTAAGAACTATGGTGCGCTTACCGTTTTGCAGGCACTTAATTACATTTTGCCTTTTTTGATTATTCCTTTTTTAGAGCGTACTTTAGGCTTGGAACGTTTTGGATTGGTAATGCTTGCCCAATATTTAATGGCATTTTGTATTGCATTTGCAGATTTTGGGTTTAGTACAACAGCAACAAGAGAAATCTCTATTTTAAGAGAGAAAAAAGAAGATTATTCAACGATTTACTTTAAGGTATTTTGGGCAAGAATGATATTGCTTGTTATCGTCTTTGTTTTACTTATAGCTTTTGTTTTTCTTATACCTAGATTCAGAGTAGAATGGCATATTTATTTATTGAGCTATGGTATCGTTATAGGTCAAACTATTTTAGCAGATTGGTTTTTTCAAGGTATTGAAAGAATGCAGCTATTAACTGTGATAAACGCAGTGGCTAAAATACTTTTTACTGTTCTGCTTTTTGTTTTTATTTCATCACCTGAAGATTATTCATTCGTACCTATATTCAATTCTATTGGTTTCTTAGTCGCTGGGGCCATCATGTTTACTATTAGTTTAAAATATGTAAAATGGCAATGGCCTAATTTCAAAGATTCTACTGCTTTTTACAAGGAAAGTTTTCAAATTTTTATATCAGATATATCTTCTCAATTGACTTTTGCAGCAAATGGGCTTGTTCTGGGCCTTTTTGCAGGAGATTCTATTGTTGGAATCTTTAGTGCTTTTGACCGATTAATGATAGCAGCAAAGAAAATGTATCTTCCTATTTACCAGGCGATTTATCCTTATATGTCTAGAAAATCTAATGATGAAAAAAATAAGATGATGATGAAATTAATACCTGGTATTGCAGGCATAGGATTATTAGGTTTGTTAGGTATAGTTTTTTTAGGTAAATGGATTGTTGAACTACTTTTCAAAGATCCAGACATATATCAAAATGTCAATTTATTACAATGGATGGGGCTGATCGCTTTTTTCACAGGATTGAGTTTATTATTTACGAATCTTTATGCACCGTCTAGAAAATTATTTAAGGAACGAATGAATGTGATGGTAATAGGTACTATTTTTAATCTTGCTTTAGGTTTTAGCATCGTACCATATTTAGGTTTGAAAGGAACAGTTGTTACAGCTATTTCAACAGAATTCGTAATGTTTTTGGCAGCTACCTATTTTTATAAAATGGATATCAAGCAACTATTAAAAACATAAGGGTAAGAGTGGATTTAATGATATACCTTAGCTACAACTTGTATCAATGATTCTTAGAAACATATTCATTTTTATTTATCTGTTTATAACGGTATTGTTATTTTCAACTTTTGAGGCTACGCTAGAGTTATGGCTGGCATTTTTTGGTAATGCAGTTTTATTAACTTTTATTACCTACTATCATATTTTTATCGAGAAATCCTATAGTCCTTTTTTAAGTGCTTATATTGTATTCTCATTTTTGTTCTTTTTAGTCGCACCTGTGACGCAAGCAAATGTTTTAGCACCTCTAGAGAATGGATTGTTTGATCATTATTTCCCTTATAAAGAACATTTATTTCTCAAGGCAAACGGTCTCGTTGCGATTTTTCACATCTGTTTTTTCCTATTTTATATAGGCATTAAATCCTTAATTAAAAAGAAACCATCACAAGTTCCAATTCAAGAAATAAAAATTTCATCACTATTGAGAAATACAGTTTTAATTATTTTAATTTCTGTAATTATCGTTGTAATATCATATCCTTTCATTGTTGAAGAATTGGCAAGGCCAGAATACTTACCATCTAGTTTTTCTCCTGGCGCTCAACTAATCCAAAAGAAAATACTATTTGTCATCCCACTAGCTGGAATTGTTTTATGCAAATATTTATTTGATAAAAAAGGTATTTCTACGCAAATATGGATCATCAACCTTTTTATAATGTTGTTGCTTTTTGTGCTTCTTTTTTATTTTAAGAATCCTTTAGTTGAAAAGCGTAATGCGTTGGGACCAATATACATATTGCTCATTTTCTTATTCTTTCCAAAATTGCTAAATAGCAACGTAAAAATGAGCCTAACACTTTTTATTATTATGATTGTGTTTTTTCCTTTAGCCCAAATAATAACTCATTCAGATTATGGTATTTCTGAAATGCTAGAAAACCCTAGTCTTTTTTCTAATGTGATTGACAAAGGTGCCATGAGCAAAGGATTTATGTCGCTTAACTATGACGCTTTTTGTAACATGGGTATCGTTATTGAAATTGTAGAGGAACGAGGCTTATTTTATGGCTTTCAATTACTTAGTGCGTTTCTATTCTTTATTCCACGAGGCATCTGGGAAGGTAAACCAGATTCTTCTGGAATTATAGTAGGCGATTATTTGATCGAAAAATATGATTATTATTTTGCAAACCTTTCTAATCCGGTGATTGCAGAAGGTTACATGAATTTTGGAATTTTTGGAGTAGTTTTGATGGCGCTTATGCTTGCAATTGCAATGATATTTTTCATGACTTGGCTCAATAGCGCTGATTATTTGAAAAAGGCAGTAGCTTTTTATTTTGCTATGCACTTACTTTTTCTCCTAAGAGGTGATTTCACTAATGGTTATAGTTATTTTGTGGGAACTTTAATAGGTTTGTATGCCATTCCTAAATTAATTATGAAGCTATCAAATTTCTTTTTTGATCAAAAAGTATGGGTATCAAAGAAAAACTAAAATCTAATTTACCGCAGCTGCTTTATTACATGACAGCCCTCATGTTCATAATGCCTATTATTCCAAGAGGAGTTAGGCCAGTTCTAATAGGGATTTATGCATTGTTAGCCATCATTAGCAAGATTTTAGATAAAGAAAATTTTAAATGGAATTATTTTTTATTAAATTCTAGTTTATTCCTATTCTATCTCATTAGCTTACTATATACAGACGATTTTTCTTATGGAATGCGCAAAATCTCCACTGGAGCTGCCTTGCTTATTTTCCCACTTATAATTGCCAGTATGAGCAAGCGATGCTTGACCTATATACTTGCTAGACGCTATCAATTGATGTGGTATTTTATAGTTGCAACCTTAATTCTTTGTGTTGGTGCGTTTATCATTTTTAGCCAGCAGTATAGTTTTGATGAAGTGATACTTCATTTTATCAATATTATAAGAACAGATATTTCGGGATGGAAAATTCACCCTATCTATTTAAGCATGCATATAGGTGTTTCAATAATATTTTCACTTTTTTTAGTTCAGCAAAAGCTCAATTGGAAAAAACTATTACTGCTTATTCTCATTAATGCAGTGCTGATTGGATTCTTGTTAATCATGATTAAAAAGGGACCAATTATTGCCCTAATCTTAGTAGCAGCATATTTAGTTTTAATGTTTAAAAATAAGAATCTATATATAGTTTTTGGATTAGGATTAGCAGGGTTAGTTGCCACTATAATACTTAATCCCAAAGTAAATGAGCGTTTCTCAGAACTTCTGCAAGTTAAGAATGCAGATGCTTCACTGACTAATTCTACTAATATAAGATACTCTATTTACCAGTGTGTTACTAGTGTCGTTCCTGATGCAGGAATATTCGGTTATGGAATAGGTGATGGAAAAAACAAACTTGTAGAGTGTTATCAAGAAGATGCTCAATTTTTAGCCGATAACAGATATAACAGTCACAATCAGTTCTTAGGTATCATTCTCAATGTTGGTTATTTAGGATTACTATTCTTCGCATTATTTTTATTATATCATTTGATCCGAGCTTTCTACAAGAAAAACTATTTATTTATAGCCATATTGCTGTTTTATTGTATTGTCATGTTTTCAGAAAATATTTTAGAGCGTGAAAATGGTGTGTTATTTTTTGCTTTTTTCATCAACCTATTTTTAATGCTAGATCGTAATTATGAAAAGCAAATCTTAAAACCTGTAAATCAAAAAGAAATTTGAAAGACTTGTTTCATATTTCCGAGGATATCTCTAGAGCTAGCGGTGGAGTCCGTACGGTTGTAAAAGATATACAATCTCAATTTCCTGCATCACAGATTCTCACAACATTAAAAGATACTGACGATTTAGAAGCAAAAGCTTTCAATCAAAAAGGACCATGGCTTTATTCTCAAGAACTTACAAGACACTTGAAATCATTGCCAGTCGATTCCATTTTTCATCTTCATGGCGTGTGGATGCATGCACAATATATTGCTGCAAAAATTGCCGCAAAAAATAAAATTCCTTTCATTCTCACGCCACATGGTATGTATGAGCCATGGCTGTGGAAAGAAGGAACGCTTAAAAAGAAATTGTATTTTAAGATGTTGGCTGGTTCCGCTTTCGCGAAAGCGAGATACATTCATGCCATAACACCAGACGAGCAAAAAAACCTTCAAAAGCTATTTCCTAAAGCTCAAGTCGTTTGTATACCTAATGCAATTAGAATTGAAAACATAATCGAACGAGATAAACCGGTAAGACCCTATTTCCTTTTCTTAGGTCGCATTCATCCAAAAAAAGGAGTAAGATTATTAATTGATGTATTTAAGTCTCTGAAATTGCTTGATTTTGATTTAAAAATCGCTGGTCCTAAAAATGAACATAGCACAGAATTGCAAAATTTTGCTAAAGATGATCAGCGCATTCAATTTTTAGGAGCAGTGCGCGGCGAGAATAAACAAAAACTCTATAGAAATGCACACGCATTTATAGCACCTAGCTACTCTGAAGTAGTAGGTATGGTAAACCTAGAGGCCGCAATGATGGGAACGCCGGTAATTACAACGCATCAAACAGGTTTATTACCAGGGTGGAATAACAATGGCGGCATACTTATCGATCCTAATTTTGAGGAACTAGAAAAAGCTATTCTAGAATCTTCAAATTGGGACGATCTTCAACGAGAAATGAAAGGCAAATTATTACGGGACTTTGTTATTCAAGAGTATTCTTGGAAAGTAAATAGGCCTAAATGGCTAGCACTTTACAATTCCATGAAATGAAGAAATTTATTTTTTACTTTTTACTAAGTTTGGTAATAACTAGCTGCTCTAACGACAATTTAGATCAATACAGCTTGCCAGAAATTCAACCTTCTCAAAGCCTAATAAATGAGTTAAGATCTTCACGAAAGAAATTGAACAAGACCTACAATAAAGAGAATAGTACTGTTAAAATCCAATTTCATGGACAGTCTATTGTTTACTCTATAAAGTCTAGCCGTGTAGAAGCAACTTTAGAAGGTGATTTTTCAGATATTGATTTTGAAATTATAAATACAGCTCGTAGCGGTTTACAAGTCCCACAATTACTACCATTAATTGAAGAAGATATTGATGGCAACAGTGATGTACTCTTTTTCCACGCATATGGTGGCACAGAAGCTGGAGAACTTATTCAGTATTTTAAATATCTTAAAGATAATTTTAAAGGAGATGTTATTATTTTCAATCATCATTTATCTGCACCAGATGATCCAGAGCATCATCTGAAACTTACCGAATTAGAGGATAAAACTTCTGCTCAAATGGAAGAAATCGCAAGTAATTACAGTTTTGGTTTCATAGACGTAAGAAACG
>MAAC01006741.1_pt1 | contig 16136 bp, 7 predicted proteins | sample 1115981 | NCBI WGS metagenome assembly MAAC01 (sample SAMN04961126, study PRJNA320927) | seawater metagenome | isolation source: sample BD02T64 sea water enriched with oil for 64 days | place: USA:Gulf of Mexico | collected 2013-07-27 | reverse complement strand
TTAGTATTTCGCCCTTATGTGCAATCGGGACGTGTTTTTAAAGAAAAGGAAAGTCTAACTTTGTGGGTAAGTGATGATGATAATAAAATACCCATAGTAATAAAAGCAGATTTAATGGTCGGGTCGTTAAAAGCTACCCTAATTCAATTTAAAGGATTACAACATTCATTTAAAATAATAGTAGATTAATTATGGAAGATCAGTCAAAGAGGGAAGAGCTCTTAAAACAATTAGAAAATAAATTTGGAGAAATTGGTCAAGATTTAGACACGCATTTAGAAGGTCTTCTATACAGTGAGCCAATGACGTATTGGGATTATGTACAAACAGATGCATTATTAAACCTTCAAACACAAAGAACAACATTGCCAGATGAAATGGTGTTTATTATGTATCATCAGGTAAATGAATTGCTTTTTAAAATGATTTTATGGGAGATTGAGCAAGTAGCACATCATAAAGACCTTACTGCTGAATTCTTCTCTTCAAGATTAATGAGAGTAAGTAGGTATTTCGATATGTTGACTTCTTCATTTGCTATTATGCAAGAAGGAATGGATGTGGAACAATATTTAAAATTCAGAAATACATTAACCCCAGCTAGTGGTTTTCAAAGTGCACAATATAGATTAATTGAATTTGCTTCCACAGATCTTATAAATTTAATTGATGCTCGATTTAGAGATACTATAGACAGAAACACACCTTACGAGCATGCCTTAGATCATTTATATTGGCAAGCTGCAGGTAAAGACTTCGTAACAGGTGAAAAATCATATCTTCTATCTGCTTTTGAAGATAAATATAAAAACGAATTTATTGCTTTTACACAAGAGTATAATACTATAAATTTGTACGCGAAATTTAAAGAACTTCCTATGGATGTTCAAAACAATGAAGCATTACGAAAAGCGATGCGTCATTATGATTATACCGTAAATATTACTTGGGTAATGGCTCATTATCGAGCTGCAAATCAATATCTGTCTAAAGGAAAAGCTGAAGGAGATGAAATTGAAGCAACAGGTGGTAGTGATTGGAAAAAATATATGCACCCAAAATACCAAAGAAGAATATTTTTCCCAGATCTTTGGACAGAACAGGAATTGAAAAACTGGGGAGAAGACGTATAAACTAATTTATTTGTAAGCTTACATTGAAAAAAATAATTTTTATTATTCCCGCTTTTTTAATTTTATTTTCTTGTTCTAAGGAAGTAAAAGAAGATAAAACAACAACAAAAATAGCTGAAATTGTGAAGGCTCAATTTGAGTATGGCTACGATTTCAATGAATTTAATGTTATAAGAGACACCATACGTTCTGGAGACACCTTTGGTGCTATTCTAGATGCCAATCATGTTCCTCAAAATGAAATTTACGAAGTAGTCTCAAAAATTAAAGATAGTTTTGATGTTCGTAGAGTCAAGGTTGGAAACCCGTTTGTTTTATTAAATTCAAAAGACAGCCTAAATAAGACGCAGGTTTTTATTTATGAAAAAAATAGAATTGATTTTGCGGTTATAGATCTAAGAGATTGTATTACTTCTTATAATGATCAAAAACCTATAACTTTAGTTGAAAAATCTGCATCTGGTATAATTTCAAGCTCTCTTTCTCAAACCATGGACGAACAACATCTAAGTCCATATATGACAGATCAATTAGCAACTATTTATGCTTGGACTATCGACTTTTTTAGATTGCAACCTGGGGATCGTTTTAAAGTAGTTTACACCGAAAAGTTTATCAACGATACAATTCCAGCAGGTTTAGATGAAATAAAAGCAGCCATTTTCGAGCATCGTGGAAAACCAATCTATGCTTTTAGTTTTATTGGAGATTCCATTATGGGAATCACAGATTATTACGATGAGGAAGCGAATAATTTACGAAGAGCCTTTTTAAAAGCACCTGTAAAGTTTAGTAGAATTTCTTCTCGTTATAATTTAAAAAGAAGAATAAAGTATTATGGCAATAGAGTTCGTCCTCATAAGGGGACCGATTTTACAGCCCCTATTGGCACTCCAATAATGGCTACTGCAGATGGAGTTATTACTAAATCTGAAAGAAGAGGAGGGAATGGAAAATATGTAAAAATTCGTCATAATGGCACCTATGAAACACAATATCTTCATATGAAAAATCGCAATGTAAAAGTTGGCGAACATGTTAGTCAAGGAGATGTGATTGGTTGGGTAGGTATGACAGGGAATACAGGAGGACCACATGTTTGTTATCGTTTTTGGAAAAACGGCAAACAAGTAGATCCTTTTAAGCAAGATTTACCACTTTCTGAGCCATTACATAAAAAATATCAAGAGGATTATTTTACTCATATTAGTCCAATAAAACTTCAATTGGATAACATTGAATATTAATTTTTTTTAGTTTATAAGTCTGTTAATAAAAAGTTAAGAGACCAATAGTCTTATTGTCAGATTTTTACGATACTTGTATACTAGCATTTTTGCAAGATTTAATAGAAGGTTATTTAATATTAATTTAATGTTAAAAAACGATTTGAATATGTAAATTTGTTCCAACCTTAAAAACAATTATTTATGATGAAAAAAATTACTTTTTATTTAGTGGTTTCCTTTTTGTTTGTAAGTGCTCTATCTTTTGCACAAGGAACAATAACAGGAACTATTACCGATAGCGACCTAGGTGGTGCTCTTAATGGAGCAAATGTTATCGAAGACGGCACAGATAATGGTGCTATATCAGATTTTGACGGAAACTTTTCACTTACCGTAGATGGGTCTAGTGGAACAGTTTCAATATCTTATTTAGGATATTTAACCAAAAGTGTTTCTTACACTCTTACTAACGGAACGGCAAATTTAGGAGCTATTGCAATGGACGAAGATGCAAACGCATTGGCAGAAGTTGTTGTGATTGGAACAGGAGTTATTGATCTTGCAGCAGGTAGAAATACCCCAGTTGCTGTATCTACAATTTCAGCTCGTGATATTCAAGAAAAAGTTGTTGGAAATGTAGAGATTACAGAGGCCTTAAAAGGCACTCCTTCTGCATATGTTTCAGGACAATCTGGATTTGGTGATTCTCAATTATTCTTAAGAGGTTTCGACCAAAGAAATATTGGAATATTATTAAATGGACAACCAGTAAATGGTATGGAAGATGGAAATGTATATTGGTCTAACTGGGCTGGTATAGCAGATATCGCAACTGGCATTGAAGTACAAAGGGGTCTTGGAGCTTCTAAATTGGCAATATCTTCTGTAGGGGGTACTACCAATATTATAATGAAAGCTGCAGATAATAAAGAAGGTGGTTATGCTCGTGTTTTAGGTGCTAATGATGATTATATTAAAGGTACCGTTGCTTATAACACTGGTTTAAGCGAAAAAGGATGGGCTTTTTCTGTATTATTAGATTATTGGTCAGCACATAGAAAATGGTCTAAAGGTACTTATGGTCAAGGACAAAACTATTACTTTGCTGTAGGTTATAAGCCAAGTGACAAGCATTCATTTAATTTCTTATTAACTGGTGCACCTCAATTACACGGTCAAAAATGGTCTCAGTCTAGAGAAACTATTGAATTAGATCCTAAATACAACCAGCACTGGGGGTATTCTAAAGTAGATGGTAATGAATATTCTGATATAGAGTCGGAAAGACAAAACTACTACCATAAACCGGTAATGAACCTTAACTGGGATTTTAATATTTCAGACAAAACAGAGCTTTCTACAGTAGCATATGCTTCTTGGGGACGTGGAGGTGGAACAGGACCAAGAGGTAATGGTCGTATTAGAACTGATGATTATGAAAATGGATTAGGAGGTCAAATAGATTACCCTGCAACAGAAGCTAATAATGCCTTAATTGGTGTTGGTGGAGACTATGGTAATGATTTAGGAGCAGGTTACATTAGAAGAGCTTCTGTAAATAATCACTCATGGTATGGCTTAATTTCTAACTTTAACCATGACATAAATGAGAACCTTTCTGTAAATGTTGGGGTAGATGGTAGAATGTATACAGGAGATCATTTTAGACAAGTTGCAGATTTTTATGGCTTAACTGGATGGTCTAACGATAGACCAGATGATGCAGTAATAACTAATTCTTACGATGCAAATCCTTGGGCTTCTGTTTTTGATCATGCAGGTGAAGAAGATAGAATTAACTATGATTTTTCTGAAGACATTAATTATATAGGTGGTTTTGGACAAATTGAGTATACTGTTGAGAAATTCTCAACTTTTGTACAAGGATCTTATTCTTCTCAAACTTACCAAAGAGAAGACAGATTTCAAACCGATGAAAATGGAAATCAAATAACTGCTTCTTCTGAAAAAGTAACCAAAGATGGTTATAATATTAAAGGTGGTTTAGGTTATTCTATTGGTGATGGATCAGTAGGTGATCATAAAATATTCATTAATGCAGGATATTATTCAAGACAACCCTTTTTAGATAATATATTTAGCCCAGATGATAATATTGGAGTTATTAGTCCAGAAGTAGAAAATGAGATTATTAGAAGTGTAGAAGGTGGTTACCATGTAGTTGCTGGTGATCTTAGACTTAACTTTAATGCTTATGTAACGGATTGGGCTAATAGATCGGATACAAATACTGGAACTCAAATTGATCCAGAAACAGGTGATGAAATTGATGTTTCTATTATTCAAAGAGGAATTCGTCAATATCATACTGGTGGTGAATTCGATTTAACTTGGAGAGCTGCTACTTGGTTAACGATAGATAGTTATGTTTCTGCAGGAAGTTATGTTTATAAAGGAGAATCAGATTTCGAAACTTATAATCAGGATACCCAAGAATTGATTTCTAGAGAAGATGGAGTAAATAGAGATGGAGTAAAAGTTTCTTCTGCGCCACAATTCACAACAGGTCTTAGTGCAAGAGCTAGACTTATGAAAGGTTTAAGTATTGATGGAGGTATCAATTATAGAGCAAACCATTATGAGTTTACAGATGAAGGTGTTTCAGCTGATGAATATGTATCCTCTAAATTAAAGCCTTATTCTATTACAGATCTAGGATTAACGTATACATTTGACTTAGGATCTAACCCATTAACATTTAGAGCAAATGTTTATAATGTATTTGATTACATAGGTCTTGCAAACACCGATCGTTTTGGTTATTTTGCTGAAAATGGAACAACATTTAATGCTAGTTTAAGATATAACTTCTAAGTCTAAATTTTAATTTATTATATTAAAAGTGCCTTGAATATTCAAGGCACTTTTTTTTATTAATTATAGTATCTTTGAAATTCACTTAATCAATAAATCATGTATACTACACTTCAATTTATTCACTCTTATTGGGCTTATCTAACCCTACTTATTATTGTTTTAGCAACAGTAAATGCTTTAAAAGGATTGTTTGCAAAAACAGATTTTAAGCATAAAGACCTTCGAATTTCTCTTTTTGCTTTAATCGTAACCCACATTCAAATAATTATTGGCTTGTTATTGTATGTTTATTCTCCCAATGCTATGGGAGCAATTAAATCTGGGGGTATGGGATCTGTGATGAAAGATGCAGCACTTCGTTTTTCTAGCGTAGAACATCCGTTAATAATGATCATTGCGGTGGTTTTAATTACGATTGGATATTCTAAACATAAAAAGAAAGAAGAAGCTAATGCGAAGTTTAAAACACTTTCTATTTTTTATACCATAGCCTTACTATTAATTTTAAGCAGGATTCCTTGGGGGAACTGGTTTAATTAGTAGAATAATAAAATTAAAAAAAAAAGCATCCAACTATTTTTAGTTGGATGCTTTTTTTTCTTTAATTAAATATAGATAAACAGGAAAATGGTCACTGTAACCTCCGGTATATCCTTCTGCTACAAAACTTCTATATGGATAACCTTTATAACGTCCTTTGGAATTTATAAGATATTCCTTATTAAAAATTTCCGCTTTATAAAACCGATAACCAGTATAGTCTTTTTTAATTAATTCTGTAGATATTATCATTTGGTCAAACAAATTCCATTGATCTCTATAAGCTAATGTGCCCAATCCTTTTCTAGACATTTCTTCCATGGGGTTATAAAGCTCTTTTAGTTTTAAATCTTCTTTTTTTCTTTTTGCCTTAAGGATTTCTTTAATACTTGAATTTGAAGGGTCATCGTTAAAATCACCCATAGTAATAATTTTAGCATAGGGATCTTCACTAAACAAAGAATCTATAATTTGCCTATTCAGTTTTGCTGCATTTATTCGTTTGTGTCGACTTCGTTCTTCACCGCCTCTTCTAGAGGGCCAATGATTTACAATAAAATGAATTTTCTCCCCATCTAATATTCCACTTACTACTAATTGATCCCTTGTAAATACTCGTTTAGAAGAGTCATCATTGTCATAAATAATAAGTTCGTGAGCTTTATATTGAGTTGGTGTAAAAAGTTTTTTTCTATATAATAGAGCCACATCAATACCCCTTCTATCTGGAGAATCAAAATGGATAATACCATAATCTTTATTTAATAAAGGTTCCTGATTAACTAAATCTTCTAAAACTCGACGATTTTCAATTTCACATAGACCGATAATAGCTGGAGTAGTTTCGGTAACATCTTTACCAATTTCAGAAATTACCTGAGCCATATTTTTTAGCTTGGCATTATAAATTTCTTCAGTCCAATGATCTTTACCATTTGGAGTTCGATCATCGTCAAAAGTTAAAGGGTCGTCTTCAAAATCGAATAAGTTTTCTACATTATAAAAAGCAATCGTATTTATTTTATATGTTTTTGAATTCTGTCCAAAACTTACCGTTATTGAAAGTATTGATAGGAATAAATAAACGCATATCTGTCTCATTATGTAGGAAGTATAATTATTGTTTTTAAATATAATTGTAATTCAAAAGTAGTTATTTCAAATTTATTGTTTAATTTTAACACTCTTCCCTTTTTATAAGCAACATATAAATCTTAGTAAAAGTTTAATACAAAATGAGAAAAGTTCTTTTCACATTAGTTGTTGTATATATAAGCACTACCATTTTACAAGCTCAAGAAGCCGTAATAAAAGGAAGGGTGGTAGATTCTCATTCTAGTGAAATTGTTTCAAACGTACAAGTACACATTTTATCTTCAGATTTTGAAACACAATCAGATGATAAGGGTTTGTTTGAGATTTCTAGTACAAGCTTTCCTCAAGGAGAACAAGTATTGGTAATAAGTAAAACTAATTACATCACACAAAGTATTCTTATTACCATTCAAAATGGAAAAACTATTAATCTGGATCCTATTTTATTAGATATAGATTTTACGGAATTAGAATCTCAAATTGGTATAATCAATCTTTCAGATAATGAACTAGATGGAGATTTTGGAGGAGCTGCTACAAATGTGTCAGGACTGTTACATGCATCCAAGGATGTTTTTTTAAATGCTGCAGCTTATGATTTTAGCGCTACTTTTTTTAGACCTAGAGGCTTAGATAATGCGTACGGTAAAGTGCTTATTAATGGTATAGAAATGAACAAACAATTTAATGGACGACCCCAATGGGGAGATTGGGGAGGATTAAACGATGTGCAACGAAATAGAGAATTTACGATGGGTTTAAAAGCAAACGACCATACTTTTGGCGGTCTTGCGGGAACTACTAATATGGTGATGCGAGCTTCAAAATATAGAAAAAGTGGACGTGTTTCTTTTGCAGCTGCTAATAGAAGTTATAAAGGGCGTATAATGGCTTCTTATCACAGTGGGATTTCAAAGAAGGGGTGGGCTTATTCTTTTTTAGCTTCAAGACGTTTTGGCAAGGAAGGATATATAGATGGCACCTTATACGACGCTAATTCCTTTTTTGCTTCCATAGAGAAAGTAATAAACAGTAATCACAGCCTCAACTTCACTGCTTTTTATACTCCAAACCGAAGGGGACGTTCTACTGCTATTACACAAGAAGTAAAAGGTTTAAAAGGGATTCGATACAATCCAAACTGGGGTTATCAAAATGGAGATTTGCGAAACAGCCGTATTCGTAATATAAAAGAACCCGTATTTATGTTAAATCACTATTGGAAAATAAATGAGACAACAAGTTTAAATTCTAATATTGGCTATCAAACGGGGAGTATTGGAAACACTAGAGTTGATTATGGAGGGACACGTTTAGTAATTGTTGATGGACAAGAAACTTATATTGGTGGAGCAAGAAATCCTGCGCCAAATTATTACCAGTGATTGCCTAGCTATTTCTTACAAGATGAAAACCCAAGTCCAGGAGATTTTCAATTGGCATTTTTAGCACAGGAAAAAATTGTAATTGATGGCCAATTAGATTGGGAACAACTTTATAGAGGAAATTCAATTTCTACCGCTACAGGAGGGAATTCCATTTATGCGATACAAGAAGATAGAATAGATGCTACTCAGTTTACAGTTAATACTATTTTTGACACCCGTATTTCTGAAAACATATTGTTAAATGGGTCCTTAAATTATCGAAGTCACAAAGGGGATTATTTTGCGATGTTGAAAGATTTGTTAGGTGGCACAGGTTTTTTAGATGTAGATTTTTTCGCTGAAGAGGAGGGTTATAATACAATATTGGGAGATGTTGCACAAAGCGACCTAAGAAACCGTAACAGAATTGTAACTGAAGGGGAGCGTTATAAATATAACTATGAGATTAGTGCCAATAGTATATCGGGTTTTGCCCAATCTCAATTTAAATATAACAAAATAGACTTCTTTTTAGGGGTATTGGTATCGAGTACAAATTATCAAAGAAACGGATTGTATGAAAATGGGAATTATCCAGGAGACCGTTCTTTTGGAAAAAGTGAGAAACTAAGTTTTACTGATTTTGGTATTAAAGGGGGCTTGACCTATAAATTTACTGGCAGACATTTAGTAAATGCAAATTTTGCATATATAACCAAAGCCCCAACGATAAGAAATTCCTTTTCTAACGCAAGAGTAACGAACGATGTAATAATTGGTCTCGAAAGTGAAAAAATACAAAGTGTTGATATAGGATATATTTATAGGTCCCCTGTCATCAAGGGAAGACTTACAGGCTATTATTTAAATTTTAAAGAGGGCAACGATTTAGGTTTTTATTATACTGAAAACATTTCTGGGATTGGAATAGAACAAGATGCTTTTATTCAAGAAGTGTTAACTCATGTAGAAAAACAAAATATTGGAGTTGAACTAGGAGTTGAAGCACAAATAACACCAACTTTAAGATTAAAAGGTGTTGCTTCTTTAGGGCAATACATTTATAATAACAATCCAAATTTATATATAACCAGTGACGATTTTGAGGAACCTCTTTCATTTGGTGACGGTACAACAAAACTAAAAAACTATCATGTTGCAGGAGGTCCACAGCATGCATATCAATTAGGGTTTGATTATCGGGACCCAAAATTTTGGTGGGTCGGCTTTACTACAAACTATTATACTAATGCATATTTAGATGTAAACAACTTAGCAAGGTCAGATAATTTTAATTTAGATTATGATGGACAGCCTTTCAATGATTATGATGAAGAAGTCGCAAGAGAATTATTAAAACAAGAAAAATTTGACGATTATTTTTTAGTGAATGTCGTTGGAGGAAAGTCATGGAGGGTTAAAAAATATTATGTGGGATTTTTTGCAACAATAAATAACGTCTTAGATCAAGAATATAAATCTGGGGGTTTTGAACAAGGCAGAAAAACAAATTATAGAGACCTTAAAGAAGACAAGACAAGAGCCTATGGTTCTGTTTTTGGCCCACGATATTTCTATGGAAATGGGACCACTTATTATGTAAATATATACTTGAGATTTTAATAAAATAATAGGAATATGAAAAAATTAAATAGATTCATCAGCTTACTCTTCATATTGATAGTGATTCTTTCCTGTGTGAAGGATGATGATTACGAAGTGCCCAATACAGATCCAATTGCACCAGATATTGAAGGAAATATAATTACCATAGATTCATTGCTAAATTTATTACTTCAAGAGCAAAATGGGGATCCAAGCGTGTTTTTAAGTTTTATGGAAAGTGATTTGTACATTTCAGGTTTTGTAATATCAAATGATGAGGCAGGAAACTTTTTTGAAGAATTAATTATACAAGATTTACCAGAGAACCCTATAAGAGGAGTACGATTGTTAATAGATGTAAACCCACTTTTTACAAGCTTTGAATTTGGCCGAAAAGTATTTGTAAAGCTAGATGGCTTAACTGTTGGATATGCAAATGATGGAATACTTACCCTAGGAGCATTTGCATCTGGTTCTGTCATTAACAAAATTTCAGAATCTTTAATGCCAGAAACGGTTATTAGAGATGTTATACTTGCTGAAATTATACCCTTAGAGATGAATATTTCAGATTTTGAGATAGATAAAACTAATTTATACATACGATTAAATGATGCTCAATTTAATCGAAATGAAGCTACAGGAATATACCGAAAATCTTTCGCCGGAGAACCAGATGATGAATTTGATGGAGTAAGAGCATTAGAAAGTTGTAGCTCACCATCAAGTACAATTTTAAGCACCAGTACCTATTCAGATTTTAAAGCAATACTACTACCACAAGGAAGAGGAGTTATAGACGGGATATTAACTAGGGACTATTATAATGAAAATTTCAATATCGTTCTAAACACACCAGAAACCATCTATTTTGATAATGAAGACCGATGCGATCCTGAGTTCTTTATCTGTACTACTGAAAGTGGTGGGGGAGATGTTATTTACAATGAAAAATTCGAAACCTTTAACTCCATGGAAGAATTTGTAGAAGCAGGTTGGACAAATGCTAATATAAATGAAGGGAATACCCTTTGGGAAATAGGGGAATTTAGCAATAGCAATTATGCTCAAATAACTGGGTATAATTCAGGAGAAGATGAAATTGAGGTTTGGTTAATAACACCAAGTATTACTTTGGAAGACACTATAAATGAAGAATTGTTTATAGACATTCAATCTAGTTACGATAATGGAACCCTATTAAGTGTATTGTTTTCTTCTAATTTTATTGGAGACATAACCACAGCAACTTGGGATTTATTAGATGTTGCTATTCCAGTAGGGCCTTTTGATGGCTTTGGAGATTTTGAAACAGTTGGGCCTATTAATATTTCCTGTTTAGATGGTTCTATTAATATTGCATTTTTATACGAGGGCTCAGATCCAAATGCTACAACAAGATACCATATAGATAATATTAAAATCACAGGATATTAATCAAATTTCCCCCTTTTATTTAGGAATAAGGAATGAAAAACGACTGGCATTTTAACATAAAATTTAAATTTAAAAAAAAACACTAACTTTAAAAAAAAAATTGCCATCCTTATTACTTTTTAAAACGTGAAAAAAACACTACTCTACATCCTTTTGTTGGTGCCATCTTTTTTATTAGCCCAACAAGTTCAATTATTTAGTCAATTTAACGGAAGATACGACTTTACAGCCTTTGGTAACACTTTAAATTTCCAAGAAAATGGAGCAGGAGGATCCTGTGATATTCAAACACAGAGTAGTGCAGATTTTGCACTTGGACCAACTCATACCCTAGTATCTGCACATTTATATTGGGCAGGTTCGGGAGCAGGAGATTTTGACGTTTCTTTAAATGGGAGTCCTGTAACTGCACAAAGGTTTTTTGCACTAAATTCTAATGGGCTTGACTATTTTGCAGCCTATGCTGATGTTTCATTTTTAGTTTCTATTAATGGAAATGGGACCTATACCCTTTCTGATTTAGATCTTCTGGCTGACTTACCTAACTATTGTAATGGAGGTACAAATTTTGGAGGTTGGGCAATTACTATTATATACGAAGACCTTTCTTTAACATTAAATCAAATAAGCCTTTTTGACGGTTTAGAATTTGTATCAGCTGCAAACCCAGCAGTAGAAATTATTCTTGATAATATTGATGTTGCTTCAGAAGACTTAGCGAAAATAGGATTTTTAGCTTGGGAAGGAGATCAAGGTATAGCTGTAAATGAAACCTTACTTATTAATGGAGTTCTTATTGATAACCCTCCTCTAAATCCAGGGAATAATGCATTTAATGGAACCAATAGTTATACAGGTGCTTCTGATCTATTTAATATGGATTTGGATTTTTATAACATCGAAGACGTTGTACTTCCTGGAGATACTAATATAACAATTAATTTAACATCGGGCCAAGATTTTGTAATGGTCAACAATATTATTACCTCTGTTAATTCCGAGCTTCCCGATGCAACAATTACTTTTGAGGAGGTTGGAGTTATATGTGATAATAATAATCTTGATGTTAATTATACAGTTTGGAATATCAATAGTACAGATCAACTTCCAGCTGGAATTCCTATCGCCTTTTATGCAGATGCAATTTTAGTGGGGCAGGCAGTAACTAATAATATTATCCCTATGGATGGTTCTGAGAGCGGTACTATTACTTTAACTATCCCTGTAGGAAGTCTTCCTCCTATTTTTACCCTTACGGCTGTAGTAGATGATGACGGAGCAGGAGTTGGTATTGTAAGTGAGACGAACGAAGATAATAACGAATTTGAGCAAATAATTGACTTGTCTGCTATAACTTTGGATATAGGAGTGGATTATACCGTAGCCAATGGTAACGCACCCTGTGATGGAGATACTGTTACCCTCGGAGTAGGGCCTTTTCCTGGTTATACTTATCAATGGTATGTTTTTGATATAGCTACGGCAACTTTTGTTATTCTACCTGGAGAAACAGCTTCTACTATAATTATTAGCACTCCTGGAGAATATCGTTTAGAACTCGTAACTGCTTCTGGTTGTATTGCCTCAGACGAGGCGATAGTGGAATTTTTGCCAGTACCAGTAGCTGGTATTCCTAGCCCTTTAACCATTTGTGATGATAACAATGACGGCATTGCAGACTTTACTCTTACCGATGCAGATGCGCAAATTATCGCTGGCGCAACTGGGGTATTTGTTCAATATTATATTTCCTTAGCTGAAGCAGAAAGCCCATTTGGTATAGCACTGATATCTCCTTATACTAATATCACCAACCCACAAATTGTATTTGCCAAGCTTGAATTTACAGCAACAGGATGTTACGATATCGTTGAGTTAGAACTCATTGTTTACGAAACTCCTGTACTAACGGATCCTATACCAGACTTTATAGTTTGTGACGACGATGCCGATGAAATAGTAATATTTGATTTAACTACTTGGAATGGACAAGTAACCCCCGACCCAACTGGGCTCGATATTACTTATTATGAAGTTCTTACAGATGCCAATACTGGCACATCACCCATTACACCAGATACAGCATATAGCAACACCTCTAACCCACAAACCATTTATGTTCGTTTAGAAAATACCGACGGTTGTGTTGCAGTAGGACAATTTGATTTGGTAGTAAACCCACTTCCATTATACACTTCACCTTTAGATTACGAGCTTTGTGATTATGATGGCGTTTTGGATGAAAGTACTCAATTTGATTTGAGTTCAATTACCACAGCCATGACGGCAGACGATCCTTTATTAACAGTTTCCTATTTTGAAAGCCTTGCAGAAGCTCAGGCAGGTACCCCAGCATTACCATTACTTTTTAACAATACCATAAACCCTCAACAGATATGGACTCGCATCCAATATGTGGCAACGGGTTGTTTTGTAATTGATTCTTTTAATCTCATCGTACTAGATACTCCTTTCGCAAACCCACCTATTTCTCTTAAAGAATGTGATACAGATACAGACGGTTTTGCTGAATTTGACTTAACTGAAGCGGATGCTGATATCATTGGAGGACAGACCGGGGTTTTTGTAAATTACTATCTTACATTAGCCTTAGCAGAAGCTGGAGATCCTACAACGGCATTGGTTTCACCTTATACCAATACTTCTAGTCCACAAACTGTTTATGCACGTATTGAAAATACCATCACAGGATGTTATGATATAACAGAACTAGATCTGATTGTTATTTTGGCGGAGGCTCTTCCTAACTACGAACTCTGTGATGATGATATAGCTGATGGCTTTACGGTTTTTGACCTTACTCTTTGGGATTATCAAATAGCTGACCCTCCAACTGGTTTAATAATCACTTATCATGAAACTGCTGCGGCCGCCTCTGCAGGAACTCCTGCAATTACACCGGCAAATGCATATACTAATACTTCAAACCCCCAAAATTTGTGGGTTCGGGTTGTTAATACAGATGGTTGTGTGACCATTGGTATTTTTGATTTGGTAGTATTACCATTGCCTGTTTTTAATTCTCCAACACCATTAGTACTTTGTGATGACGCTGTCCCTGATGGCTTTACTCCCTTTGACTTAACAACTAAAGATTTAGAAATTACTGGCGGAAATCCTGATTATATAGTTAGCTATTATTTAACATTGGCTGAAGCAGATGCAGGTACTCCAGCTTTGGTTTCACCTTATACCAATACAAGTAATCCTCAAATAATTTTTGTTAGAGTAGAAAATATTAATACAGGATGTCATGATACTACAACCCTAGAACTTGTGGTAAACCCATTACCTGTTCCATTCCCGCCAACGCCCTTAGAACGTTGTGATAATAATGCAGATGGACAGGCGTTGTTTGACTTAACGTTGGCAGATTCTGAAATTATCGGTGGTCAAACGAACGTATTTGTAAACTATTACTTAACTCTTGCAGAAGCACAAGTTGGAGATCCTACAACAGCATTGGTATCTCCTTTTATGAATACAATAACTCCACAAATTGTATATGCACGTCTCGAAAACATTATAACTAACTGTTTTGATATTGTAGAACTAGAACTTATTGTACTACCAGCAACTGATATTGGCACTTTTCCTCGATATGAGCTTTGTGACGACCCTATAGCTGATGGCTCCACCACTTTCGATCTTTCTACTTATAATACAATTGTAGTGCCTGATCCAACAGGGCTTACCATTACTTACCATATTACAGCCGCTGATGCTGATGTAGGTGCATTACCCATTACACCAGATACAGCATATAACAACATAACTAATCCACAGACTATTTTTGTTCGGGTTGAAGATGTGGATGAGTGTGTTGAACGAGGAGATTTTGAGCTTTTTGTGATAGCTCGACCCTTATTTGATGTTCCATCACCATATGCCTTGTGTGAAGATGATAATCCTGATGGATTTACCGAATTCGACTTGACTGTTAATGATGATATTATCATAGGTGGAAACCCAGATTTTTCAGTCGCATATTACTTTAGTGAAGCCAATGCAGAAGCTGGAACTCAACCATTACCAGACATTTATACCAATGTTGTTAACCCTCAAATTATATATGTTCGAGTAGATGATGCCAGCACTGGATGCTATGGAGTACAGCCTTTAGAGTTACGCGTGGTAGCTCCTGAAGCTATTATCCCCTCTATTTACCATCTATGTGATGAACTACCAAACGATGGTTTTGGCACTTTTGATTTAACAACTAAAGATGCTGAAATAACAGGCGGTAATCCAGATTTATTGGTGAGTTATTTTTTAACCCTTATTGAAGCACAAGATAATATTAACCCTATAACTCCTCCAACTATTTTTATTAATACAGTACAAGGATACCAAGTTATTTATGCCAGAGTAATCGATATTGTATTACCTGAATGTTACACCATTGTTCCATTAGAATTATCGGTAAATGACTCTCCTACGCTTACTGATCCTATTTCTGATTATTTTATCTGTGATAATGATCAAGATGGTGTAGAAATATTTGATTTAACCTCTAAGGAAGAAGAGATTTTAAATGTACTAATAGGCGTTACTTTGAGTTATCATAATACCCAAGGGGATGCTTTTGCTGGTACTAATCCGATTGCTACTCCAGATAATTATCCTAGTGGAGGGGAGACAATCTGGGTACGTGGAGAGAATATAGTAGATTGTGTAACTGTCGTTCCCTTTGATTTGGTATTGGGCATAGTACCTATTTATGTAGAGGTGCCATTATTTTCTCAATGTGATGATGAGATTGTGGACGGCTTTACAGAGTTTGATTTAAACACACAGAATGCTACTATTATAGATGGCGACACAAATTTAAGTGTAACGTATTATGCGACTCAGGCGGATGCCGAGGTTCC
>MAAC01009978.1_pt1 | contig 16139 bp, 11 predicted proteins | sample 1115981 | NCBI WGS metagenome assembly MAAC01 (sample SAMN04961126, study PRJNA320927) | seawater metagenome | isolation source: sample BD02T64 sea water enriched with oil for 64 days | place: USA:Gulf of Mexico | collected 2013-07-27 | reverse complement strand
TGTTGGAAGTCGAAGGTTTTGTATTCTGAGTCAAAATATTTACAGGCATTGAAAGATAGAAAATCACCACTTATTGCAAATATTTAGTTGACTGAATGCCTCAGGGCGTGAAGCTGCCGTTCACATCCAGTCTATGAACGTTAGCTATGAGCTTGATATAGTCATTAATTGAATTTGAGTTCAAAATTTCTTTTTGTGAAAGAGAGCTGCAACTAAGCTCAAGTTACTGAATTACATTTGATACATCATATTATAGATAGGATTAGTGTAGTTCACTTTGTCTACAAGTGAACATTTAATAAATCCAGTTTATTGTTCTCAGCTCTTGTTAATAACACCTGCAACTATAGATCTATGTGAATAAGAATAAGATTTAAATTTTATGGTTAAGTCAATATTTTCAAAGTGTTAACTGTTGTTTGGTACTAATGATCTCTTTGAGAGCACGGATAAATGTATTTATTTCTTTATCATCGTTGAAATAGTGTACAGAAGCACGTACTAAATCAGGAAGCTTTCGCTTAGTAGCATCAATCAAAGTGCTTGACGGGCAGCTAGAGCTTACATTTATATTTTTGCCATGAAGCTGCTCAACTATGTAAGGTGCTTTAAAACCATCAACAGTAAAAGTGATAATTCCGCATTTATTTTTTCCTATGTCTCGTACGGTGATACAGTGAATGGTAGATAACATTGTACGCACCTCTTCAGCCAGTAGGGTTACAGCACTTTCAATATTTTCAATACCGATATTGAGAGCATAATCGACAGCAGAGCCGAGACCAAGTTTTGCACTATAATTATTCTCCCAGTTTTCAAATCGGCGAGCATCATTTCTCAATTCATAGCTGGAGGGGCTAGTCCAAGTTGCAGACATCAGATCAATCATTGGAGGATGCAGCTTTTTAATAACGCTTTTGCGTACATAGAGAAAGCCAATTCCTCTCGGTCCTCGCAGATATTTTCGACCTGTTGCAGATAGTACATCACACTGAATGCTTTCGACATCTAAAGGAATTTGTCCGGCTGACTGACAGGCGTCTACGATATAGAAAATGTTATTGCGTTTGGTAAGGGCACCTATTTCTTCCACTGGATTGATCAATCCTCCATTGGTGGGTACATGTGTCACTGAAACTAATTTTACATGTTCATCAATCATTTCCTCTAGTGATGAAATACAAATTTCTCCTTCAGTATTTGAAGGTATTACCTCTATTATGATCTCTTTTTGCTTTGCAACTTGAAGATAGGCTAAATAATTGGATGCATATTCAGCTTCACAAGTTAGGATGCGATCCCCTTTTTTAAAAGGAATAGAGTAAAAAGCCATCATCCATCCGACAGTCGCATTTTCAACAATGGCTATTTCATCACGGTGACAATTAATTAAGCGAGAGACGGAATCATATACAGCTTCGATTTGGCCCGACATTCTATTTGCTGCTTCATATCCCCCAATAGATGCTTCCAATGTTAAATGGGTGAGTTGAGTTTCAAATACGCAGTTAGGCATTAATGAAGAACCTGCATTGTTCAAGTGAATAACATTTTTCTTTCCTTGTGTATCATTAAAAACCGCTTCTTTATCGATTGGCATATCATTATCTCTTATGTTGACTATATGAGTCATTTCACAGGAATACAAATCCATTTACAAACGATTTTTTTTAAAACATACTTTACAAAATGTAAAGTAAATCTAGAGAAACTATTAGATGAAATTGCCACCACTAACAGCACTCACCTATTTTAATGCTGCTGCACTAAATTTGAGTTTCAAGGCTGCGGCTAAGCAGTTTTGCGTCACAGAGGGGGCGATAAGTCGTCAAATCAAGCTTTTGGAGCAATATTATGGCCAACCTCTGTTTGTTCGAGCTAGACGAGGAGTTAAATTGACGGATGTTGGACAGCGTTTGATATTGATCAGCGGGCCAGCAATACAAAAAATTTTTCAAATCTCGGAAGAGATACGTGGGTTTAGCCCACAGTTCACATTATCAGTCACCACTAGCTTTGCTATACGCTGGCTGTTACCCCGATTAGTAAATTTTGAGGCTACTCACCCCAACTTCCCTATAAACATTCAAGCGGCTAAAAATCCTCAAGAAATACAAGGTATAGATTATGGTGCAAGTATTATCTATGTGCTAGGGGATCCATATCAATCTGGAGCTATCCCCCCTGTAAATGGTCATTTTATCATGGCGGAGTGGCTCATACCTGTATGCTCACCAGCACTTTTAGACGAAGGAAAGTCGATCCCTCCATCTTCTATGGAGAGGTTTAGGTTAATATTGAACGAGCCGAAAGGGCAAGACTGGCGTCTTTGGATGAAGAGCATACCCACGGCAAAAGTACAATTTGATTCAGCTATAAGGCTTGAGCATGACGATACAGCGATACAGGCGGCTGTCGCGGGACATGGAATTGCTTTAGCCAATGTTGCTTATATAGATAATGAATTGAAAATGGGGAGTTTAGTTCCTATAATAAATCATTCCCCAGTTGCCATCGGAGCGCATTATTTTATTTGTGAACCTAGCTATTTTGAGCAACTTGATGTTAAAGAGTTTAAGGACTGGCTTATGAAAAGTGCAACCGAGTGCATGTCTCAGAAGAAAAACACACCCAAGTACGATTAACTGCATGCCTATAAGAAATTTTGGGGCTGAAAAAGTAATCCCGTTTATTAATGAACTAGATTGATACGTTAAAAGCTAGTATGAGTATGTTAAAATCACCTAGTGAAGCAAACCTCATATAAAATTTGCAATTGTAAACTAAGCATTCAAAATGCACTTAGTGCTATAAATGCTAATGTTTGTACATAGATCATGTTTATCATTGGCCCAATCAATACCATTGTAAAGTTTAAATTTCAAATGATGATTTTTCATAGAAGCCCTCAAGCAATATAGTTATTCAGGGATATTCCACGCTCTTCGAAAGCAATATAGCTAGCATGAAAAGTGCAGGCACAAGGATTCGTTAATGAACAATGGAGGATTTGTAACACGGTAAACATCAAAATGTTGTGGTGGCAATATTCGTATGAAACAGATACATACCTGAGTTGTAAATATAGACCAACATCAGGGTTGAAAGACTATATAGGTGGCTAAGCGGAAATTAACTTAAAAAGTTTTCCCAAATATTTTCTAATGAATTATTCGAGTCATATTACTGAGAAGTCTTAGTAGTAATCAGAAGATACACCACCTAACTGTTAACCAAGTGATATTATCACTAATAATTTTATTTTTTATGTTGGATATTACTGGTACTTCTCAGTAATATCCAAGCTATGACAAAAGTTGAACATTTGTGTTTCCTAAACCTATTAAATTGTGGATATTAATGTCAATTAAATAAAAATTATGGGGCGAATATCTATTCCAACACTCATGAGGATTACTATGTTAATAGGTCGTGTTTCTGAACTGACGGGAGCAACTCGTAAAGCTATTCGGCACTATGAGTCAATTGGTTTGATAACTCCTCCAGACAGAAAAGGTAGCTATCGTATTTATAACGACCATGATGTAATGGTCATAAGTATGATTTGTCGTGCCAAAACACTTGGGTTTAGCCTCTTTGAAATCAAAGATATAGTGTCTAAAAAAACGAGGGAAAAGAAACTTCCTATTGATTTGGTTTGTCGACTAATAGATAAAAAAATATCAGATCTAAAACAAGAAGCTGAGGAACTTTTACTCAAAGTGGATAATTTGAAGGAATTTAAAGTAGATTTAGTTAAAGAATTTACTTGACCTTCCCCTTAAGGGGAAGGGTTACAGTTAGTTTGTAATTAGCTGACTGGATGATTTATAATGAAAAAACTGAATTTTGAAAACACAACCGTATTAATAACAGGCGCATCTTCTGGTATTGGGAAAGAGTTTGCGACACAACTTGCGAGTAAAGGGGCTAATTTAATCCTAACAGCTAGAACGCATAGCGACCTGATAAATTTAGCAGAAGAGCTAGAATCTGAACATACGAATATTTGGATTAAAACTATTCCTGCCGACCTAAGTGAATTAAATAGCTCTAGAAAATTATTTGAAAAAATAAATGATTTAGACCTGTCGGTTGATTATTTGATTAATAATGCTGGTTTTGGAAAGTTTTGTGAGTTTTCTGGTGAGAGCTTTGAAACTTATCATAAAATGTTGATGTTAAATATTAATGCATTAGTAGAACTTACTCATTTATGTTTACCTACAATGATAAATAAAAATAGTGGTGGAGTTATTAACGTAGCTTCTATTGGTTCTTTTCAACCTCTACCATACCAAACTGTTTATGGTGCATCTAAAGCGTTTGTATTAAGCTTTTCAGAGGCTCTTACAGGGGAATTATTAGCTACAAATATTCGCGTCATGGCCTTGTGTCCTGGAACTACAGAGTCTCGTTTTATGGAAAATGCTAATGCTGATACTTCCAATATGAACTTGGCTCCTGCAAGCAAGGTAGTTAGCTCCGCACTCACGGCTTACGCAAAAAATAGAATGTATACAGTTTCGGGGAAAATTAATTACTTAGTCTCTTTAATACCCCGATTAGTTTCACGTAAAAGGACAGTCAAAATAGTTGTTAACATGTTTAAGGATAATGTATTAGGAAAATTAGCTTAGTTTTAAGAATCGCCTAATTTGCTCAAACGGACAAAAAACAGTTGGCTTTTGCTCGTTCCTCGCTAATTTTAGCCAACTATTTTATTGCCGCTTAGCAAAGAGTTGGTGTCATGGAGACTGCTGTGTCTAAAAATACTTCAACATATTGGAATACTTTATCTGAAGATAATGCCCAGAAATGGGAACATATAGAAGGTAGTGATGGAATGCTGGAACAGCTAACCGTTGCTATGGATTCAATTACAGGTGATTATACTAGATTGACGCGATTCAAAGCCGGAGCCGATACAAAGTTATTTGGTGGTAAATCACATGATTACCCTGAGGAAATATATATAATTTCTGGGCGGCTTTATGATGTGGCATTTGATCAATGGTTAGAGGCTGGTTATTTTGCTAGTCGTCCACCAGGCGAGATTCATGGGCCATTCATTTGTGAGCAAGATTGCTTAGTCATGGAGGTTTCATTTCCAAGTCAGAGTGTATCTGCCCTTTAACAGGGGCTATCGATACAAAACCTAATCCGAAGTATTGATTGTCTTTAAAAGCTAATGTCTCGAATGTTTAGGTTTGTTTGTCACCAGCCGCTAATCTCAGCCCAAGAATCACCCTCCATCCTAGTCAGGCTGGTGTCGAACAAAGCTCCATTGTGGAAACCGCGAGAACTAGATGCTTACTATGGGGATTGTTATACCGTGGTTTGTTGTTAAGTGAAGAAATATTGAAATCATTGAAGGTTGATGAACTATTTCATTGAGCATAAACCACCTTTATGTCTTTATCTTAGATAGAGTATAGCTGCTTTCTGTCGATTTAAGTGCTTTAGGCAAGGCGATCCCTAATCAAATAGTCGATGATTTTTAACGCCTTGTCACGCCAATTAATTCACAAGTTTCATCGGTGGTGCACGAGGTTTCAACTGACAGATTAAGATTTCTTTGATCACCATCGGCCCACCATATTCTGGACAGACGAAGACTAGCTCTTGTTTAATAGGTTTATCTTCAACTGAGTCCTTAGTTTCAGGAAGGACTTCAACTACATTGAGTAATTGGCGAGCCTTAACTAAGTTCTTTTTACAGCCAGTATTGGCGATCAAACCATAGTGACGAATACGATGAAATCCTGATGGTAAAGTCTTCTTTAGAAAAACCTTTAACCATTTGAATTTAAATCAATATAAATCTATTTGTTTTCTATTGTAAATAATAGATACTCGATAAGACCTCTCAGCTGCTGTTTGATATCTTTTTGATCAACTTAAACGAGGATATTTTATGAAAGTCATTATCAAAACCATTACGCCATTTATTACCCCATTATTATTTACGATGAGTTTTACAGCCATGGCAACAAACAATGTTATTGAACCACCTATGGTAGCAATTCCCTCAGGTAGCTTTTTAATGGGAAATGAAAGTGGCCCTTTAAATGAAAAACCTGTTAGACAGGTGCAAATAAATGCCTTCATGTTAGGTAAATATGAGGTAACCATTGCTGAATTTAAGCAGTTTGTTGACACCACTAATTATCCCATGCCACAAACGTGTGTTCATGAAGCTGGGCCTAATTGGTTCTTAAGGCCGTCCTCTGATAGTAAAAATAATCAACAAGGTAGAGCCGGCATGGAATTAGCTGTTACTTCGGGCAGTTGGGATAATAATTCAATTTCTAATAATGAATTCGAACCTGTTGTATGTATTGGCTGGAATGCAGCCAAGGCATATATTGCCTGGTTAAAGCAAGAAACGGGTAAACCGTATCGCTTACCATCTGAAGCAGAGTGGGAATATGCTCACAGAGCTGGCAGCACCAGTACTTATGCATTTGGGGAACGTGCAGATATGGATAAAGTTTGTCATTCGTCAAATGTCGCCGATAAATATGCAGAAGAAGTCGCCGCAAAACTATTTAAGGCTGGATACGGTGGTAGACCTGAGCCTTGCAATGACAAATCAGGTTTAGTGAGTATTGTTGGATTATATCAACCTAATGCCTTTGGTCTTTACGATACCTTAGGTAATGTTGAAGAATGGATGCAAGATTGTTATGTTGATGATTATGTAAATGCCCCCGTAAATGCTCAGCCTGTTGAACTAGCTAATTGTAAACAAAGAGTACTTCGAGGTGGCAGCTGGCATTACTTAACCTATAGCGCCAGTCAAAGAGCGGGTAGAGAGCAGCAAGACTTTGTTGGCGTACTTGAAGGGTTTAGATTAGCCCTTGACGGTGATAAAGTTGAGCCAACATCCTCTACCTTGGACTTTGAAAAGCAACTACATAATGCACAGAAAAAGCAGCAACAAAAACGAAATAAACTGCTAGATTTCCCTCAAAAAGCTACGGGATTAAAACTAACAAAAAGTAATACACCAAGTAGACAATATATAACACTGAATTGGGACAACCTTAATGATATAGCAACCTTTGGTTATGATATCTATCGCAGTAATAGTTATTTTGATAATAGCCATAAAATTGCTAGCAATGTAAAGGGTTTTGAATTTACCGATGTAAAACCAACAAATGGCCACCTTCGTTATAGCATTGTTGCAGTGAATGCTGAACGACAAAGTCCCTTCAGCGATATAGTTACTACTGGTCGGCATGAGACTCACTCCTTGCCAGGGAAGGTTCAAGCTGAAGCCTTTCATTATTCCTCTAACGCCGTAATTGCCGCCTCGATTTCAGAGCCTAAAGGTGATAATGGCTATATACGTTTATCTGGCTCAGAGTCCCAGTACAAAGTTACATCAAATACCGATGCAGCGTATAAAGTCACCTTTAGAGTTTTTAACAACGGACAAAATCAGTCTTTCGAATTTTGGCAAGAGGGTAAGCTAGTGACCACCTTGACACCTACTGGCAATCGCGGTTGGCAAAGCCTTATTTTACCTGAAGTTTACTTACCTACAGGTAAAAACTTACTGAGTATTAAAACCAAAGACAATAACTTTTCTATTAATTGGTTACAGTTTGAAAAAATATAAAACCTATCAATATTTACAACACACTCAATTAGTAAGTCATTTAAAAAATAACTTATTGAACTAACAGATATAAACTATCTATCGGTTATCTATTTAAATGTTATTCCAAATAATAGGTAACCGATAAGACATTAAGACGTGATCTACGTATATTTTATCTATTCACAAAGCAGCCTAACAATAATCAGGAATTAAGCCTCATGAAAGCTTCATTAACGATTCTTTCTTTCATTATAACAACCTCTTTGTTAAGTGGTTGTAACAGCAACATTACGCGGATTGACAATCCACAATATTCCAAGTCAGAGGGGATTTATCACAATGCTTACCTTAGTACTTTTAAAGGCAAGGGACCGCATCACCCTTACGATAAAGTTGATTTTTTAAAACCTGAAGAGAAAAAAACGGCTGAAAGGAGTTATATCGGTTTTGCTTACTCTGGAATTGATAAAACTCATGGTTTTAATTACTCCAGCTTGATTTATCCGAATATAGACATCAAAGAAAGCAATAAAGGTTATGTCACTTGGTTGGGTCATGCCAGTTTTCTAATTCAACAAAGCAATGGTGACGCGTTAGTGACAGACCCTGTTTTTGATGAGTTTGATGGTTTTGGCTGGTTAGGCTCTAAGCTAGATAGCTCATTGAAAAGATTGGGCGATGCACCTGTTAGTGCTGAACAACTGCCATTTGTAAAGGGTGTGATGATTTCACATAATCATTATGATCACTTAAACAATAATTCTTTAAATGAATTTACTGGAGATACACGCCTATATTTACCATTAGATAATGCTGATGATGTCGACTTTGATCAAGGGCCTGTTATTGAAATGGACTGGTATACTAAAACCCAGCATGACAATACAACTATCAATTTTTTACCGGCTAATCACACGTCTAATCGAAGCTTATCTGATCATGCAGAAAGTTTATGGGGAAGTTGGTTATTACAAGATGGCAACTATAGTGTGTATTTTGCTGGAGATACCGGTTATAGCCCCATTTTTAAAGATATACATGAAAAATTTGGTGATATTGATGTTTGTCTAATGCCTATTGTTGCTTACCCTGGCCCCGCTAGACAAATGCATATTGCGCCAGAAGGTGCGATAAAATCAGCGCAAGACCTTGGCTGTAAAATCTTTATCCCATGGGGTTATGGTACCTGGTCATTGGGTTATGAACACGTTAACGAGCCATTAAGACGATTAACTAAAGCGGTTGAGGATATGAACCCCGACTTTATCGTTAAAGTACTTCAAATGGGTGAAAACCTTAACTACGTTGAATTACTTAAATAAGTTTGTAGCTCATAGTCGATTAAGGGGAACTTTGCTCTTCAAAGTATCCCAACGACTTGAGCGCACCTTGATGGCGTTCTAACCAATGCTTTGATGTGTTTTTTTTAATGTAACTTTTATATTCAATCTCACCTGTGATATCGCCGCTTTGAATACTAATTCGATACAGTAATAAAGCGGCGTTAAGGCTTTCTGCATGTTTATATTGAATGATGGCTTGGTTAAAGGCTTGTTTAACATAATCAAGGGTTTTAGATTTATCATCCATTGCAAAGTATATCAACGCGCGTTGATTGTTACTAAAGGCGCTTCTTTGACGGTCTGGAAATATATTCAGTGCTTGTTGCCAAGCTTGCTGTGTAGTGTAGTATTTTGCTAAATGCGCTTGTGCATCTTCTTTAATCCAATCAGTTGATTGCTTATAAGGTAACTTTAAAATCTTTTCAAAATAAGATTTTGCTTCTGCTTCTGTCTCTGCAAACAGGGCAAAGTGATAATAAATAACAGCGAAATTAGCTTCATCTAATTGATAATCAATTAATAGAGACTTTGCTTTGTATAGGTAGTCATATTTTTCTTTATCCAAGCCCATTTTGCTGGCCAAAATAGATTGTAACGTATAAGCCTCAACCTCTGCTAAAGCTTCATCGGCGCTCTTTGCTTGTGTTGCCGCTTGATAAAGGCTTGCGGTAACTTGCCGATAATCTTCTTGTAAAAACCCCAACCACGCTTCATTTTTAGAAACTTGGCTTTGCAATAACAACAAATTTCGTGTCGCTAGTACTTCATGAGCTTGCCTATATAAATTTTTTGCTAAATCGGTAGAGCCTCGCAAATGAAATACTTTACCTTTCAAATTATAAGCCTCCCCTAAATATGCTGTATGCTCTATGCGATCACTTTGCTTAATTAATTTTTCGATATGAGCCAGCGCTATATCATAATTTTTTTGCTCGACTTGACCTTTAATGAGACGTAATAAGACTTCGTGATCATCTGGGGATTGATTATGTAACAAGGTAAGCTCTGAAGTTACTAATGCATCGTATTCTAAGGTTAAATATTGAGACGTTAAAATACGCTGCAGTTTACTATCAAGCTGCTGTAATAGTGTCTCAACACTTGTTGCAAACAAATACCCCGTCCATGCTCTATGTATCCCTTGTAAACGGTATCGCAACAACAAACCATCACTTTGTGGTAAGAGGAAACCAGCTAGCGCCAAGTCGTTCCCCACAAGTTGATGATTGTTCCAAGCCAAAATTGGTGCATTAAAAAAAGAGCGCGTACTGATGTTTTTCTGCGAGTGAGTATACTTGAACTGTTTATTTAACCTGTTCTTGTTTAACGCTTGGTTAAGCGAATTAACCAGTGGGGATGCTGGGCTGTTATAACTATTTTCAAAGGGGATAACGGTAATGTTTCTTTTAATCATATCGCTGTTTATTACCTGTACCTGTTCAGGTTTATTTTGAAAAAACCATAAAAACAGCATTAACAGTGTAAAACTTGCCAGCATTCCAAATACAAAGGAGGGAGACTTTAGTTCTATACGTTTGTTTGTAACACTGGCAGGTTCTTTTTCAGATACTTCTTCAAGTTCTATTGAGTCAGCGTTTTGTGTAAGAACTTCTGGTTCAATTTCAAGTTGCCATTGATAGCCCTTTTTAGGAAAAGTTTTAATTGCTTTATCAGTAAAGATTGTTCTGAGTTGACTAATGTTTTGAAATACTACTTGTTCAGATACCACGCGCATGCCCCACACTTCGCTGAGAATGGTATCCTTGCTTAAAATATCACGGGGGCGGGATAAAAATAAACTTAAAAGTTTTGCTTCATTACGTTTCAACGCAATAATTTGTCCATTTTTATAAAGGATTTGCTGATTGGCATCGAATTGATAGTTTTCAAAAATATACTGCATCATATCACTTTGTAATTTGTCACTCATGTTGTGACTCATTTAGGATTATATATCGATTTTGCAGTTAAAGTAATTAGTTGAATTGTTTTATAATGGCGGTATAGGTGTTTCGATAACAATTATCTTTTATAAATTCGGGCTTTGTGTAGTGGCATAGTTATTTTGGCCACACTTGTAGAGGTATCTGTAGATTATTTGAGGCGCATTGTGCCCCAAACCGAGACAGAATTATAAAAATTTAATACCTAAAATCATATTAACCTAATGTCCGCTTTTGGTATTTTTAATCAAATTAGAATTTTGACTTTATAGATTTCTGATGAAATTTAGAACAATTCTATTATCTAACGCAGGGCTGATTTTCATCGGTTAGAATGTCGCTAGATAAACCAAGGCTAATGTCAGCTATCGTATCATTGTTAACATTAAGCTAGTGATCATTAGAGACTTCTTCAGCTAGCCAATAGCAGGCCTTAACTTTCAGCTTAATTCAACCTAAACGCTAGACATCCTACCTGTTGACGGTATTGCTGGAAACGCTTACAATTCTTTATTGGTTTTATCTCTTAGCTTTGAAAATACTTTTACACTATCCATATAGAGTGGAGATTTAAGTTGTACCACATTAATAAACAAAATGGTTTTACATTAATTGAGTTGGTAGTAGTTATTGTTATTTTGGGTATTTTAGCTGCTACAGCGGCACCAAAATTTATTAATTTGAGCAGCGACGCTAATATTGCTGTATTGAAATCTATGGGTGGTGCAATCAAGGCCTCTGGGCAGTTGGTGTATACGAAGTCAGCAATACAGGGGAGCAATAACTCTGTACTAGGGGATGTTGATTTGGACGGTAATGGCACCCCGGACATTGAAACAAGATATGGATATCCAAGTAGCTCACGTCACAATGGTATTTCAAAAGGCATGAGCAATACCTTTGCAACTGAATGGATATGGTCAACTAATTATGCAGAAACCCTGTTTTATCTCACCATGGCGTCTTTTACATGGACATCAGGAGCATACGTTAATCAAGTACCTATAGTCGCCACAAATTGTTATTTGATTTACAACAGAGCTGCCAGCGTCGGTGCATCCCCTACTATTGAATATATAACATCAGGTTGCTAGTACAATACTGTTAGCTTTCAATTCGTTTATAAATAAAGCTCACTCACTGAGTTAGGCAAAATGATGAGAGGTCACCTCCAAGTACTTTGTTGTCCAAGCCTGTTTAACAACAAACGGCTAAAACAATGAACGTATAGGCATTGCACTTAAGTTGAATTGGTCATTAGGTGCTATTCTAGTATTGTCAGCTTTCGTATCTTTGTTAACATCGAGCTTGTGAGGCAAGTTTAAGACAACATTGCAGTCAGTCATAACTGCTAAAACTTGAATTTCAACAATAAAATCATGTATTGTAGTTTCACAAACAATTTATGTAATGTGCTACTTTAAACATTTCTGTATGGCTCCTATTCAAAAAGTAAATTTAATCTTTTTTCTTATCACATTATCAACAACTGCTGATGCTGAAAAGTTTGTTTTCTCTGCAATAGATAAATTACCTGACCAAGCGGTAGGCATCATTGTCATAACAGAGATTTATCGCCAGATTGGGCATGACTTAAATGTACTTTTAATGCCAGGCTTAAGAGCCCAACAATCAGCCAATAGTGGTGCTGTTAATGGTGAAGTTATGAGAATTTTCGCTTATGGCGAACAAACTCCTAATGTAGTTAGAGTGCCTACATCTTTTTACTCAGTTAAAACAGTAGCATACAAGCTCAAGGGAAATGACATTAATGTTCAAACCAAAGAGGATTTGATTCATTATAAGTCTGTTATTGTCAGGGGCGTTAGGCATACTGAAAAGATTACCCGTGCTATTGACAGGCAAAATGTTCACTTTACCGATAGCCCAGAAGCTATGATGAGGTTTATTCAAGCTGGCAGAGCACAATTGGCGCTGACGAATCCATTAGAAGGCATGTTACTTGTCAAGAACTTCGGGTTTACAGATCTAGAGTTGATAGGCCCCACTTTAGCATATGAGCCTCTGTATCATTATGTTCATAAAGATCACGTCGAACTTGTTCCTTTGATAAACCAAAAGCTACAAGAGCTAAAAGCCAGCGGAGAATTAGATATACTTGTCAGAAAATCAGAGGCAGAAGTGATTAGCAATTGGTCTAACAAAATAAAGCCAGTCAAAGTACAGGATTAGGAACTTTTAAACCCTTTTGAGTGAATAAAAAGGGGCCGATGACATTTACAGGTTATTTTCGTTTAGTTTTTATTTCATTAGTTTTCAGTTAATGCTATTGGTAATAGTCGCTTTTTAAAAGTGTATCCACACTGCATGACTGCTTTACTGCATTTTAATTAAAGGTTGATAAACTCTCGTTCGGCCGCAAATGGCACTCAACGGTCTGACAGCGTTTGCAAAGGACGCAATAATTAACGTCTTGCAGAGAAAATACCCCTGTAATATTCGAATGACTGCTGCTTTGTTGACTATCAGATGAAGGTAGCTCAACGTCTAATGAACACTAAAAACATCTCAAAAATCTATTGATGTTAACGTCCGGTTTCGTATCTTTGTTAACATAGAACCAACGAGCATTAGAGCATTCTCCAGACTGCTAAAGAGCGGTCATTGGGCTTTTGTGAGACCATGAACATATTTTGGGTGATTTTAACCGAAATATGTTACTCGCATGTGAGGCAAGTTTAAGCTCAAAACAGACGGTCGGGTAAATTGCTCGTGCTTTATGAGGGGCAACTTGGATATTAACTGCCAATCAACAACCTACTTGCTTTCTATTGACTAACCTCTACACGGTTTCGTCCTTGTTCCTTTGCTTTATATAAAGCTTTATCTGCACATTGTAAGGTGTCATTGAAATTTGTATCATTTGTGCTTAATTCAGCTACACCTATGCTTGCAGTGAAAGTTAAAAAGTCTCTTGAAGAAGTATTAACTTTAAGAGAGGCAATTTCACTTCTTAACCTCTCTGCCAACTCTAAAGCTTTATCACTCTTGGTTTCAGGTAAAATAATAGCAAACTCTTCACCGCCAATTCTTCCTGCTATATCTGTGGAGCGAATAACTTCTATAATTTTTTTTCCAAGCAACATTATTACCTCATCACCTGTAGCGTGCCCGTAATTATCATTGACCATTTTAAAGTTATCTAAATCTATCATAATAACGGTATATTGATGTCCATAACGCTTGGCAAGTGCTTCTATCTTATTTGCTTGTTCAAAGAAAGCTCTACGGTTATTTAAACAGCTTAGTGGATCTATTTTTGCGAGAATCTCTGCTTGTGTTTTTGCTTCTGTTAGTTTTATAGTTCTCTCTTTAATTTGCTCTTCTAAAGAATCGTTCAATCTTCGAAGATCGGCTTGAGATATTTCTCGTTCTGCCATCTTGCGATCACTGATGTCTTGAACTATTCCTATAGACCTAATAATCGCGCCCTGCTCATCGAACAAAGGTTCGGATATTTCACGTATGTAAATCTGCTTACCTGCTTGGTCATTGATACGATACTCAATGTCGTATCCTTGTTTACTTTCACATGTACAGACCTGAGTAAATCGCTCACGATCGTCCTCGTGAACAAGGGCAGCATTTGTCACCCCGCTTGTTAGCGTCTCAATCATCTGCTCAACTGTCATACCATAGATGTTGGCACACTGTTCCGAGCAGCTAGCAAGTCGTTCGTTTATTTCATCCCACTCCCAATAACCCAGCTTGCCAATTTTTTCTGCTTGATTAAATAGGAGGTTGATTTTCTGCATCTTTTCTTCGGCTATTACTTTCTCAGTGATATCCATGAAGGAGACAATAATTTCACTTAGATTCTCGCGCTTAAAAACTGGAACAGCACTGACATGAACCCACACGATATCACTGATATCTGTATGCCTTATACCCATATCCATCTTATGCATTGGCTCCAACGAGGCAATAACCTGATTAACAGGGTAATCCTTGAACTCTACAGGGGTTCCATCTATGTTCAGAAACATCCATCCTGGATCGATAGCTTTTCGGCTCTTCGCCTGAGGCTCTGTTATTCCTAATAGCTCCAATGCTTTGTCGTTGATTAAGGAAATACTGGTGTCCGTTGCGTGCACAACCACAGCCGCTGAGATATCTTGCACGAGCTTTCTAAATCGTTCCTCTCCTTCAAACAGTTTTTCTTGTGTCTTCTCAAGTGCGGCTTCAGCAAATTTTCGTTCCTGCTTGTCATGCCGTTGGATCAAACCAGCAAACCCGTCAGTGTAGTCAGACACGAAGTCAAAAACTTCTTGCTGACATTCCCTCGCTAGTTCCGCGATAACCCGTCGTTTGTCGTTTTTGTCTTGCCTGGTTGCAATGATCCCAGTTTTCTTAAGCGACTTCAATAATCTCCTTGCCGTAGTAGCAGGTATCTGCGTTCCAAGTGAGATATCTGTAATTGCGACAGTTTCTTCACACAGCTGACATTCGATGAGATAATAAATAATTTCCCAGTGAGGTGCCTTTAACGTGTCCAATACTGAGGCGTTACCAATTTCGTTAATAATTTTGAGTAAGCGCTTCCGTAAAGCATGGTGTCGGTATATGCCCGACTCAATAATTAATGACAAGGTTGCTTTGTAACTTGATGGTTCTGCTTCTATTGAACTCATACTTTGATGCTGCCAATTATCTCTAAATTTACGAGGAGAATAATTAGTATTGCAGAAAACAGCAGTTATATCATACCTATCTCCGCCAAATTGGCCGCTAATATTTGAGCATTATAAAAGTTACTAGGATTCTAGCGTAGCTTAGGAGTTCGATTACTTCTGATATTATTTTCGGAAGCTCTCCTAGAAGGAACGACTACCTCTGCCGCTTTGATCTTTACCGTGATCTCGGCAACGACCGCTTTGGTGGCATTGTTCACACTCAGGCTGAGTGACTTACTAGCAAAAAGCCAACATCAATAGTTCCATATACTCATCAGTGGGGTACGTCAGCTATCGTATCTTTGTTAACATCGAGCTGATGACCATTAGCGTATTCTTCAGTACCACTAAAGAAAAGCATCCATGCCTTTAGAGGGTGTTAAATATCTGTTGCTTCCGAAAGCTCAAGCGCGTCATCTACTTCAACGCCAAGATAACGAATATGTGCTGCTGCACATATCAGATATTATGATCAGTAGATTGTTATGTTGAGTTGAAACACTAAAGTATTGATATTCTGCCTTCCGTCATTAGCTTTCTGAACATA
>MAAC01018344.1_pt1 | contig 16142 bp, 14 predicted proteins | sample 1115981 | NCBI WGS metagenome assembly MAAC01 (sample SAMN04961126, study PRJNA320927) | seawater metagenome | isolation source: sample BD02T64 sea water enriched with oil for 64 days | place: USA:Gulf of Mexico | collected 2013-07-27 | reverse complement strand
TAATGTAACTTTCATAGTGAACACCTCTTGTTTGCTTATTGAATGGTCAATCTCAATAATGGCGCATTGTGACGCCGAATCAACTTGAGGTGTTCATCTCATCATCCATGTGCAAAAAAGCCACATGCATTGCTGTATGTGGCTGTTATTTTCTTACTTAATTATTGCTGTGCAATAATTATAGTGCGCTAATCGCGGCATTAAACGTTGCACTTGGGCGCATCGCTGTTGCGGCTTTGTTAGCATCGGCTAAATAGTAACCATCAATATGGTTTTCTACGCCTTGAGCAGAGTTTAATTCAGCAACAATCTTAGTTTCGTTTGCCGTTAACGTTGCCGCAAGTGTTGCAAATTTCGCTTTTAACTCTGCATCATTGTCTTGGCCAGCAAGCTCTTGTGCCCAGTACATAGCAAGGTAGAAATGAGAACCACGGTTATCAATTTGACCAATACGACGAGCCGGAGACTTGTTTTCCGCAAGGAAAGTAGCGGTTGCCGCATCAAGCGTATCTGCTAACACTTGTGCTTGAGGATTTTTGGCAAAACCACTTAAGTGTTCAAGTGATGCCGCTAATGCCAAGAATTCACCTAATGAATCCCAACGTAAGTAGTTTTCTTGTTCAAACTGTTGAACGTGCTTAGGCGCAGAGCCACCAGCACCAGTTTCAAACAAACCACCGCCGTTCATTAATGGCACAACAGAAAGCATTTTCGCAGACGTTCCTAATTCTAAAATTGGGAATAAATCGGTTAAGTAGTCACGTAGAACGTTACCTGTTACCGAAATAGTGTCTTTACCTTCTTTGATACGCTCTAATGAGAAACGAGTTGCTTCAACCATAGGTAAAATGCTGATTTCTAAACCAGAAGTATCGTGATTTGGTAAGTAAGCTTCTACTTTCTTAATAATTTGTGCGTCATGTGCACGATTAGCATCTAACCAGAATACTGCAGGGTTACCGGTAGCGCGAGCACGGTTAACAGCAAGCTTAACCCAATCTTGAATTGGTGCGTCTTTAACCTGACACATTCTCCAGATATCGCCAGCTTCAACATTATGTTGCATTAATACTGAACCCGCGGCATCAACTACACGGATGGTACCATTGGCAGCAATTTCGAAAGTTTTGTCATGAGAACCATATTCTTCAGCTTTTTGCGCCATAAGACCAACGTTTGGCACACTGCCCATAGTGGTTGGATCAAAAGCACCGTGTTTTTTACAAAAATCAATTGTTTCCTGGTAAACACCGGCATAACAACGATCAGGAATAACAGCAATGGTATCTTGTAATACGTCGTTTTTGTTCCACATACAACCAGAAGAGCGGATCATTGCAGGCATTGAAGCATCGATGATCACATCTGAAGGTACATGTAAGTTAGTAATACCTTTATCCGAGTTAACCATAGCTAAGTCTGGGCTGTTGGCGTAAACGTCACTAAATGCAGCATTAATTTCAGCTTGCTTGTCAGCGGGAAGGTTAGAGATTTTAGCGTATACATCGCCAATACCGTTTTTAGTATCAACACCAAGCTCTTCAAATAACTCACCGTATTTAGCAAATACGTCAGCATAGAATACTTGCACACAATGACCAAAGATAATTGGGTCAGAAACCTTCATCATCGTTGCTTTCATGTGTAGAGAGAATAGAACACCTTGCTCTTTGGCCGCAGCAATTTGCTCTGCCAGGAAGGTACGTAACTTACTCACGGTTAAACATGAAGAGTCAATCACTTCACCATCTAAAAGAGCCAAACCTTGTTTAAGAACGGTAACCTGGCCTGCTTCATCAGTTAATTCAATGTTTACCGACGTTGCTTTTACAATCGTTACTGATTGCTCGCTACCGTAGAAGTCGCCTTCAGTCATGCTAGCAACATGAGATTTTGAGTCCTTTGACCATACGCCCATTGAATGTGGATTGTTACGAGCGTATTGCTTGACAGAACCAGGGGCACGACGGTCAGAGTTACCTTCACGCAATACCGGGTTTACGGCAGAGCCTAAAACTTTTGAATACTGAGCTTTAATCGCCGCTTCTTTATCGTTTTTAGCTTCTTCAGGGAAATCAGGTAAGGCATAACCTTTCGCTTGCAACTCTTTGATAGCCGCTTGTAATTGTGGAATAGACGCACTGACATTTGGAAGCTTGATGATGTTCGCTTCTGGCGTTTTCGCTAAAGCACCAAGTTCTGCTAACGCATCACCGATGCGTTGCTCTTCGCTTAAAAACTCAGGGAAGTTAGCAATGATACGGCCCGCTAAAGAAATATCTTTAGTGATTACTTCAATACCAGCAGGAGCGGTAAAAGCTTCTACAATGGGTAAAAATGAATGGGTTGCTAAAGCCGGTGCTTCATCAGTAATGGTATAAATGATTTTTGAATTATCAGTGGTCATTTTATTTCCTATAATATGCTCGCCGCGATTCGCTGTGGCGTAAATTTATTGTTAATCTAGACTTATTACATTTGCTGAGGCGAATGGGTAAATTCATACCAAGTTGATTAATTAATTATTCAACTTGGTATCGGTTACTTTTGCTCATTAAATCTAATAGAATTAACGGAGTACTTATTCTAAACGGGCTGTAGTATATCAGCATGACATTGATTAAAATAGTCGGATACAGGTGAACTAAAGGCTTTTGCCATTCATCTGTTGAATACTTACTATTAGTGATTTAAATAATACCAATGGCACGATAAAAGCACCTGGTATAACCAATAAAATACGAGTTTAATTTGCCAAATAAGCCTAACACCCGAAATTCCAGCAAGCACAGAAACACCGGTGCCAGCAATCGCTCGGCAGCTAAGCCCTGGCAACATACAAAAAATAGCAAGCAAGGGTTTCATGATAAGCCGAAAAAGCAAAAGCCGGCAGTACAAGTGGTGGTGTTATTTAACAAACCTTTTGATGTACTCACCCAGTTTACCGACGATCAACAGCGCAAAACCTTAAAGGACTTTATTGATGTACCTGATGTTTATGCCGCAGGCCGATTAGACAAAGATTCTGAAGGATTATTGGTGTTAACCAACGACGGTAAACTGCAACACCAACTAGCCAATCCGACAAATAAAAAAAGTAAGGTCTATTGGGTGCAAGTTGAAGGGCAGCCCAGTGATAAAGCGATTAATGCCTTAATTAAAGGGGTTGAACTCAAAGATGGCATGACCAAACCGGCAAAAGTCAAAGTTATGACGGAGCCCGATGTGTGGCAACGGGTACCACCAATAAGGGAGCGTAAAAATATTCCTACCTCCTGGCTTGAGATGATCATAGCAGAAGGTAAAAATCGACAAGTAAGAAGAATGACCGCCCATGTTGGCCACCCTACTTTACGCTTAATTCGCGCCTCAGTCGGCCAATATCAGTTGACTGATTTACAACCAGGTCAATATCGAATCTTAACCAATGAGGTTAAGCAATTATGACTGAACAATTTAAACCAAATACTACGGTAGCCGGTATCATTTACCATCAAGATAAATTTTTGATTGTTGAAGAAATTGACGATGGCAAAACCGTTTATAACCAACCGGCTGGTCACATCGAGGCAGGTGAGAATTTGATCTGTGCCTATCAACGTGAAGTATTTGAAGAAACCGGATTAACAGTAAAACCGGATTACATTAGCGGTATTTACTATCATTATAGTGAACCATTAAAGCTGTATTTTCTCAGGTTCTGCTTTGTCAGCGAGCTCGATTCCTTTGCCCAAACCAGCCCAAATGACAGTGATATCATTCAAGCGCTATGGCTAACCAAAGATGAACTGTTAAACAAAGCGGAACAAATTCGCAGCCCTTTGGTTATGCAATGTCTGAATGATTTTCTGGCCGGCAATAACTACCCGTTATCGATACTAAATACCAATATTGCTGAAAGTTAAAATCCAGCACTTTGAATGTTGACGGGTATAAACTAAATGCACAATAATTTTGCTGTCACCGATACTAAATCATGCTACAATTTGCGCCATTTTTACACCTGCTGGGAATTAACTGTCCTTGAGTACTATACACCACACTTCAAATAACGCGGCGAACCAAGATAAGAGAGTCATTGTTGGCATGTCTGGCGGCGTAGATTCATCGGTATCTGCTTACTTGCTATTAGAGCAAGGCTACCAAGTGGAAGGTCTTTTCATGAAAAACTGGGAAGAAGACGATGACGATGAATATTGTGCTGCGGCTACCGATCTTAAAGATGCGCAAGCGGTGTGTAACAAGCTGGGTATTGAATTACACACCATCAATTTTGCTGCCGAGTACTGGGACAATGTGTTTGAATATTTCCTAGAGGAATACAAAGCCGGCCGTACCCCAAACCCGGATATCATGTGTAATAAAGAAATCAAATTTAAAGCATTTCTTGAATTTGCCTGTGAAGACTTAGGTGCCGATTATATTGCTACCGGCCATTATGTACAGCGCCGTGAAGATGGCAATGGCAAGGTTGCCATGTTACGCGGTTTAGACGCTAACAAAGATCAAAGTTACTTCTTATATACCCTTAGCCATAAGCAAGTAAGCCAAACCTTGTTCCCTGTTGGCAACATTGAAAAACCGCAAGTAAGAGCCATTGCTGAGCGTGAAGGCTTGATCACTCACAATAAAAAAGATTCTACCGGCATTTGTTTTATTGGTGAACGTAAATTCAAAGATTTCCTTGGCCGTTATTTACCGGCGCAACCCGGCATTATTGAAACCGCCGAAGGAGTTGAAGTTGGTAAGCACGAAGGTTTGATGTATCACACCCTTGGCCAACGCAAGGGCTTGCATATAGGCGGCCTGAAAGATGCGGGCGAAGCGCCTTGGTACGTGGTAGATAAAGACATGAAACGCAATGTGTTAATTGTTGGTCAGGGCAACAAGCACCCTCGCCTGTTCTCTAAAGGCCTAATTGCTTCCCAATTACACTGGGTTAACCGTGCGCAGTTTGCCATTGGCAGTAGCATTGAATGTACGGTGAAAACCCGCTACCGCCAGCAAGATGTTGAATGTAAAATCAGCCGTATCGATGACGACAATTATCAAATTATGTTTTTTGAACAACAAAGTTCAGTGACACCAGGTCAATCTGTGGTGTTTTATCAAGCTGAACTTTGTTTGGGTGGCGGCATTATCGACACCCTGATCCGTTAATTAATAGCGAACAAGTAATAACTATGAGCATAAAAGATCAAACCCTAACTTTTGCTGCAATTTGTCAAGCAGCGTTTATGGTTCAGGGCATTGCCAGAAAAAACCACTGCGATGACGAATTACTAAAACTAATGCTGAGCAGCATTACCAATACTAATCCAGCCAATACCCTGGATGTTTATGGTAATGATCTGGCCAACTTAAAAGATGGTTTGTTGATGATTGTGGCGCAACTTGGCGATAACAATCCGAAAAAAGATCCAGAACTAACTCGTTATATCGTCAGTTTATTAAATTTAGAAAGACGCTTAAAGAGTAAGTCGAAAACCTTAGCGCAATTGGGCGAACGTATCGACCAATGTAACCGTCAACTCGAGCATTACGACATCGATAGCGTAAACATGCTGAATTCAATGGCCAGTATTTATACCGACATCATCAGCCCGTTAGCCGCTAAAATACAAATTGCTGGCGAACCAGACATTTTAAAACAAATAGGTAATCAGCACCGGATACGATCTTTATTACTTGCCGGCGTGCGAGCTACCGTGTTATGGCGACAAATGGGCGGTAAACGGCGAACGATTTTATTTAACCGTCGCAAGTTTGTTGCGGCGGCACAAGAGTTATTGAAACAAATTTAAGCTATTTACTATACCAATTTAACTAATTAATTAGTCAAATTGGTATTAGAACCTTTAATTACTAAAACTTTATTATTTAGGAACAACTATGGAACTCTCAAGCATTAGTGCAATTTCACCAGTAGATGGTCGTTACGGCAGTAAAGTAAAAGCCTTACGTCCAATATTCAGTGAATTTGGTCTGATCAAATACCGCGTAACCGTTGAAGTACGTTGGTTACAAAAACTTGCTGAAACTACTGAAATCGCTGAAGTTCCGGCTTTCTCTGCCGAAGCAAATGCGGCGTTAGATGCGATTGTAACTGACTTTTCAGAAGCCGATGCCGCGCGAGTAAAAGAAATTGAAGCGACCACCAACCACGACGTGAAAGCGGTTGAGTACTTATTGAAAGAAAAAGTTGCCGCCTTTCCTGAATTAAATGCGGTATCGGAATTTATTCACTTTGCCTGTACTTCAGAAGACATTAACAACTTATCGCACGCCTTAATGCTTAGCGACTCACGTGAGCAAGTATTGTTACCGGTAATGGATGAAATATTAGCGGAAATTAAAAAATTGGCGTTAGAGTACCAATCAATGCCGATGATGTGTCGTACTCATGGTCAACCTGCTAGCCCAAGTACTATGGGTAAGGAAATGGCCAACGTTTACGTTCGGTTAAAACGTCAACGCGATCAAATTGCCAACGTTGAAATGCTTGGTAAGATCAATGGTGCGGTAGGCAACTACAATGCCCACATCTCTGCTTACCCAGAAGTGAACTGGCATGAATTTGCAGAAAGCTTTGTCACCTCACTTGGTGTTACCTGGAATGCGTTCACTACCCAAATTGAGCCACACGATTACATTGCTGAATTATTCGATGCGGTAGCGCGTTTTAATACCATTTTAATCGATTTTGACCGTGACGTTTGGGGTTACATCGCCCTGGGTCATTTCAAACAAAAAACCATTGCCGGTGAAATCGGCTCTTCAACCATGCCACACAAAGTTAACCCGATTGATTTTGAAAACTCAGAAGGTAACTTAGGCATTGCTAACGCTATCTTGAATCACCTTGCGCAAAAATTACCCGTTTCACGCTGGCAACGTGACTTAACCGACTCTACGGTTCTGCGTAACTTAGGTGTTGGTTTTGCTCACTCATTAATTTCATACCAGTCGACGTTAAAAGGTATCAGCAAGTTACAAGTCAATGAGCAAGCGTTATTAGACGAGCTGGACAAAAACTGGGAAGTATTGGCCGAACCAATTCAAACGGTAATGCGTCGTTACGGCATCGAGAAGCCGTATGAAAAATTGAAAGAATTAACTCGTGGTAAACGGGTGAATGCCGACTCTATGCGTGCATTCATTGATACCTTAGACATGCCAGAAAGCGCCAAAGATGAGTTAAAAGTAATGACACCAGCCAGCTACATTGGTCGTGCTATTGAGTTTGTCAACGAAATCTAAGCTTATTCAGCTTCAGGTTACTCTTTATTAAAGGCGCTACGGCGCCTTTTTAATTCAGGGAGAATTAACTTAGAAATGCCAGGAGGGTTTAATTTATCGAATGTTTGCAAGAACCCCCCGCGATCAAAGCGAAGCGAAGTCGCGAGGATGAATTGCTTGACCACTGTGCAAATACTTAGTGGTCTGATTGTGCGGCTGGGATAGTCGTACGGGTTAAGCCCAAAGCGCAGCAGAAATTCCTTACTAAAACGAAAGTCTGTACGATAACCTAGTTCAGTTTAGGTCGGGAGCTGCGAAAAAATATGAAACAACTTATGTTGTTTTTGCAGCCCTATGATCGACACGTAGTGGCGTCGCGGGGTAGTTCACTACTATACTTATTAGCATCAAGTGTTGATTTAGGAGGTGTGTATGTTTTTAAAACATAGAAATAACGGCGATATGGTCGATGTCAGTGATATATCTGATTTAACCAATTTATTTCACTCTACCATTAGTGGCAGATATCAAGCCGGTGAAGAATTACAAGATCCCGAAGAATTTAATAAAAATGACTTGATGTTCCTATCTGGTGAAGAGCTGCCTCGTTGTTGGAGTGATCCAAACTATAGGCATTTAACCGGCCATAAGTAGCAGGTCGTAAATAACAAAAGTTAACGGCCATACACTCAAGCGCTACTCTGGCGTTTAGTGCAAACCCCTAGGGCCTAATGCGCTTCTGGCGGGGTATGGTTGTTCAAAATAAGTCACATAGACTTTATTAAAATCAGCGCTAGTTTCTACTAACGCAGTCAACTACAATAGTGTCCATATTTCCTCTCTAGTACTTACTTTTATGACTGATACCATTCACTGGAATGATTTAACCGCTGAAACCTTTTTGGCCGACTACTGGCAAAAAAAACCATTATTAATAAAAGTGGCATTTACCGACTTTGTCGATCCTGTTGAAGCGAATGAGCTAGCAGGGCTGGCGATGGAAGATTTTATTGAATCGCGGATCGTTGCGAAAAAGGCACAAAATTGGGATGTGAAACATGGTCCATTTGAAGATTTCAGTGAATTTGGCGAGCACAACTGGACGTTACTGGTGCAAGCGGCTAACCATTGGTTTGATGGTATCGACGCATTAGTCGAGCCGTTTCGATTTATTCCCAATTGGCGCATAGACGATGTAATGGTAAGTTTCTCTACGCCTGGTGGTGGCGTTGGTCCGCATCTGGATCAGTACGACGTATTTATCATTCAGGGCGAAGGGAAACGCCGTTGGCAAGTAGGTGCTCCCGATGACACTTTAACAGAAGTAGTTCCTCACGAAGACTTAAAACAAGTATCGAGTTTTACGCCGATTATCGACGAAGTCACTGAACCGGGTGATTTGCTCTACATTCCACCGAACCACCCTCATGATGGTGTAGCCATTGAAAATTCAATAAATTATTCCATTGGATTTCAAGCGCCAAGTGCACAGGAATTGATTTCAGCATTTGCTGATCACCAACTCGACAATCAATTATTTGAACAAAGATTTGATGATAGCCAACGTCAAGCCACGAAGACACCGGAAGAATTGACGGCAACCGATCTAGATTTACTGACCAATGTGATGAACTCTGCGTTGCAAGATAAGAGTGTAATACAAGAATTTCTCGGTAAATATTTAACCACAGTTCATCACACCTTAAATTTATTGATCCCGACCGAGCCAATGAGCATAGATTTTATTAATCAGATCTTAGCCGAAGGTGAAGAGCTTAACCCGGTATTGGGATTAAAATGTATTTTAATTAATCAACCAGAAAACATGAAGTTATTTATCAATGGAGAAAGTTTCCCGATTGATAATGACATGCTTGAGTTTACTCGAATGCTTGCAGCAAAGAGAGGTTTGACCTCCGACAACATAAAAAGTTCACTTCTTTGTTTGAAAAACGCGCAACTGTTAACTACTGTTATAAATAAGGGACTCTGGACATTTGAGTAAGGACGAGTGGTTGTTGTAAGAGTTGAGAATTATTGTGTCGTATCAAGTAAATGTAGTTGACTGGAAGCAAGCGAAACAACAATTAAAATCTGTTCGAGAAAAGGTATTCGTTTGTGAAAGACGAATTCCTTATGACGTTGAGTTTGATAGTCATGATAGACAAGCCCACCACGTATTAGTCATAGATGAAGACACCCATGAACCCATAGCTACCGGCAGAATAACCAATCAAGGTGAGATCTCTCGCATTTGCGTGGTGATCTCAAAGCGCAAATCCCCTGTTGGTAAAGAAGTTATCGATACCCTAGTCAATATTGCCCGGCTGAATCATTTAAAAGCAGTGTATATTAACAGTTCATTGGATGCTGTTGGTTATTTTGCCAAGCACAATTTTAATCCCGTCGGCGCTGTTTTTATGGAAGCTGGCATGCCAAGACAGCGCATGGCATGCCCCATTAGGCAAATAAATTTCAAACGCTTTTACTTATCGCACTAACCTTCCGGCCATAAACTTTCGTTTTCAAATAACTGATATAAACCTTCCGCACGGCTAACCAATAATTTGGCGAAATTCAATTGTGTGGCATCGCTGGCATTTTGTTCAATGTTTTGTGCCTGTAACTGCCATTTCATCGAAAAATTTCTTAGTGCTTCCCGCACACTGTCTGCTGCAGAAGATGCGATATGATCACACGGCAAATCGCCACTAATCACCCAAACCGACTGGTTATCAAGAGTTTTAAGTTTCCAAACAGCAACTACCGGAACCAGGTAACGACTATTTTGTGGGGCCACTGATGCGGTAACGACACCTTTATCAGCAAGGTACTTGGTGGCTTTTTGATATTGTTCTCTGATCCATGCTTGTTTTTGTTCTTCTGACATTTGATTTTCTTCGGACATGTTAAGTTCCCTTAGTAAATAATGCAGACATACTCGCTGAATTTTTTGTTAATGACAAGCGCTATTTCAGCCCAACTAAATACTTCTAAACTGTAACTATAAATGAACGAATTGAGCTAAACTATTTATTAAAGACGGCTAGCACCTACAAGGCTTAAGTGCTATGTTGCGCTCATATAAAAACTCAAAGGCTCGAAATCGAATAGATGATTTCAGGGCTTAAATTTGCGGAGAAAATTGTGGCTTTTTTTGATTTAGTAGATTTTGATTTTCACGAACAAGTGGTTTACTGTTCAGACGAACAGAGCGGTCTTAAAGCAATTATTGCAGTACACAGTACCAAGTTAGGTCCTGCTGCCGGTGGTTGTCGTTTTTGGGATTACGCCTCAGATGCGGAAGCGTTAAAAGATGTATTGCGTTTATCTCGTGGTATGACCTACAAAAATGCCATGGCCGGCTTAAAACTAGGCGGTGGTAAAGCGGTAATTATTGGCAATCCAAAACAATTAAAATCGGATGACTTATTGAAAGCATTCGGTCGTGCCGTAAATAATTTAAATGGCCGTTACTACACGGCTGAAGATGTGAATATCACCACGGCCGATATGGCCATGGCCAATACCGAAACTGACTTTGTTTCAGGCCTGGAGGGTAAAAGTGGCAACCCGGGTCCATTTACCGCTTACGGAACATTTTTAGGCATTAAAGCCGCGGTTAAATTTAAATTAGGTAAAGATAATTTGGCCGGCATCAGAGTCGCTGTACAAGGCTTAGGTAGCGTTGGTTATTCATTATGTGAAAAACTGCATGCGGCAGGTGCTGAGCTTATCGTTACTGACATTAATCAAGCAACGTTAGATAAAGCAGCAACTGAGTTAAATGCCAAAATTGTCGGCTTGGATGAAATTTACAGCCAGGATGTCGATGTATTTTCTCCATGTGCCCTTGGTGCCAGCATAAACGATGACACCTTGGCTCAATTGAAAGCCGTGATTATCGCGGGTTGTGCGAATAACCAATTAGCCGAAACTCGCCATGATCAACTGGTACTTGAAAAAGGCATTCTATACGCCCCTGATTATGTGATAAATGCCGGTGGCATTATTAATGTAGCGCTGGAAATTTACGACGAAGCTTATTGTGCTGATCATGCAACTTCTTTGGTAGAGAAGATATACACTACCTTAATGAATGTTTTTGAAAAAGCGGCAAGTGAAAACTTACCAACCGGTAAAGTAGCAGACCAAATGGCAAGAGCAATCCTTGGCAATGGCCATAAGTAATCCCAATAATAAAAAGCCCCCCAGTAGTTGGACTATCCAACTACTGGGGGGCTTTTTATTATAAGTGCATTAACAATGCCTGCACCGGATGTTGCAATTGTTTTTGCCCTAAACGTTTTACCTGGCTGCGACAAGAAAATCCGGTTGCTAACTGATAGCCCGTGTCACCTGCATCAATGGGTTGCTGCCAACTGAGTTGATAAAGTCCTTTCGAATTCTGCTGATTTTGCTTTTCATGGCCATAGGTCCCTGCCATACCACAACAACCGACACTAACCGGCGCAAGTTTTAAACCAAAGTGAGCAAAAATATCCGCCCATTCATCTTCTGAACTTGGTAACGCGGTTTTTTCAGTACAGTGACTGAACAATTGGTATACCGGTAAATATTTAGACTCACGGCTTGGCATTTGCTTAATCATCTCATTAAGCCATTCATGAGCAAGAAGTACGGTAAAATCACCACGATTTTCGCCGAGTATTTGATTATATTCATCTCGATAGCAGAGCACTAATGAGGCATCTAATCCTAGCATTGGAATATTTAATTGCTGGATCTTATTGAGTAATTCACTTGCCGTTTTCGCCGTTTTGGCGAACTCCGTTAAAAAGCCTTTTACATGCTGCGGTTTACCATTAGGCATAAACGGTAACAACACAGGTTTTAGCCCCAGTTTGGCAATAAGCTGCATCATGTCGCTGACCACATTCGCATCGTAATATGAGGTAAATGGGTCTTGTACCACTATCACATATTGCTCACATTCTTGCGCCGTTAATGCGCTAAGCTTGGCTAAGTCAAATGTTTCAAACTGTTGGGTTTTTAGCTGCGATTTTAACGTTGGTACCGATAATAATGGCGTGTCTATGTAACCCAAAACATGTTTACTGAACGACTTAAACAACGGGTTAGCAATAGAGACATTCACCAGTCTTGGAAATTTTGCCATTAACGGTGCTAAATTCTCTATTTGGCCAACAAAATGGTCTTTCACTGGACGCAGATATCTTGAGTAATACACTTGCGCAAACTGTGCTTTAAAATCGGGCACATCCACTTTTACCGGACATTGGCTGGCACAAGCCTTACAGGCCAAACAACCACTCATCGCGTCCATCACTTCATTGGAATAATCATAAGCACCGGCTTTGCCTTTTAACGTATTAAACGTGCGCAATGCCAGAGATTTCACCGTAACTTGCTCGGCTTCACGCTGTAGCTGATTAAAGTCGACACCTTTGTTCGCTAGCAGCCTTAACCATTCTCGCATTAAACCGGCTCGGCCTTTGGGAGAATGTCGTCGGTCACCGGTGATTTTACTCGATGGACACATTGGGCTTTTGCTATCAAAGTTAAAGCACAAGCCATTGCCGTTACAATTCATTACTGAGGGCAGGCTCTCACGGACGGTAATGGGTATTTCCCGGTCAAAAGCGCCCCGCTTCTTCGCATCCACACTGACTAATTGCTCACTACTGCCTAGTGGTGTACAAATTTTTCCCGGGTTCATTTTATTTAATGGATCGAACGCCGATTTAATCCGTCTTAATTCGGTGAACAGCTCATCACCAAAAAACTGCGGGCCGTATTCACTGCGGTAGCCTTTGCCGTGTTCTCCCCACATCAAGCCACCATATTTCGCGGTGAGCGCAACCACTTGATCAGAAATTTTGCGTAAGGTAACTTCTTGTTCCGGATCTGTCATGTCTAGTGCTGGGCGTACATGTAATACCCCGGCATCAACGTGACCAAACATGCCGTAATCAAGATTGTAACTATCAAGCAAGGCTCTGAATTCAAAGATAAAATCGGCCAAATTTTCTGGTGGTACCGCGGTATCTTCGGCAAACGCCAGAGGTTTGGCGTGGCCTTTAGTATTGCCGAGCAAGCCTACGGCTTTTTTGCGCATACCATAAAGGCGGTTAATGCTGGCAAGATCGTAGGTTAATTGAAAGCCAATAACCCCTAATTCTTTGTTATCGATGTTTTGTTGCAGCGTTTGCGTTAACGCATCAATTTTTTGCTCAACGTCATCTTGCTCAACCCCGGTAAATTCAACCAGGTTTAAACCGTCCATTGGCTGATTTTCAACATCGGTAATGAGTGAGCTTATCGAGTGCCAGACAATATCTTGTTTGGCCAAATTTAATACTCTCGAATCTATGGTTTCTACCGACAGTGCTTTGGCTTTGACCAATGCGGGAGAATGCCTTAATGCCGATTCAAAACTGTCGTATTTTATATTAACCAGTGCGCGTACTTTCGGGATTGGGGTAATGTTTAATTTTGCTTCGGCAACAATGGCCAGAGAGCCTTCAGAGCCGGTAATAAGACGGCCCAAATCAAACTGTGTAAGTTCGTCATCAAATACATTTTCAAGATCGTAGCCGGTTAAAAAGCGATTTAACCGAGGAAATTTTGCTTTGATTTTGTCACGATTATCAAAACACGAGTCGAAAGCGGTTTGGTAGATTTCACCGATAGCACCAGCTTGTGCCATTAGCTCTTTGTTTTCGTCGAGTGTTTTCGCTTTGGTGGAAAACTCCTCACCACTTGCTAAAACACAACGTAAGCCCAGTACATGATCAGACGTTTTCCCATAAACCAGAGAGCCCTGGCCCGAGGCATCGGTATTGATCATGCCGCCTATGGTGGCGCGATTACTGGTGGATAAGTCAGGCGAGAAGAAAAAGCCTAATGGTTTTAAATATTCATTGAGCTGATCTTTGATCACACCCGCTTGCACTTTTACCCAACGTTGCTCAACATTTACATCGAGAATTTTGCGCATGTGTTTGGATAAATCGATGACAATGCCTGGCGTTAAAGACTGGCCATTAGTGCCGGTACCGCCGCCACGAGCACTAAACTTGATTTCATTATATTTTTCCAGGCTGGATATGGCCGTGATTAATTTAATGTCTTCAACCGTTTTTGGATGCAATACCGCTTGCGGTAATTGTTGATATACGCTGTTATCGGTGGCAACGGCTAAGCGCGCGCCATAATGACAGGAAATGTCGCCAGAAAAATTGGATTTTTTCAGGTCTTTTAGGTATTGCTGATACAAAGGTGCAATAACATCGGTAAAGTCTAGGCGTGGTAACATAAGTCTCTAGTGTGCTAAACAAATATTTAGACCTATATGATGCTAAATATTTGTTTCAAGTACAAATGCTTTCTGCTTACTTTATAGAGAATTTCGCTATATTGAGGGGTTTAGGTGAGCAGACGGTTCAGACATGCTAATTTCTACCTGATGTTGATGGCAACGTTGCTATTAGTAACCCCGTTTTTAACTCAAGTAAAGGCCATTAGCAAATCGGCACGATCTTGCCAAGGTGTTGTCACTTGCTTCTTGTTAAGAACCTTCACGTTAGCCAATAAGAAGCCAGCGCGGCAGACCAAAGTGGTTAGTTTCTCACCAGTAGAATTATTAATCACTGCTATACTTAATCGAGCGTATTGACGGTTCCTATTGGAACAAAAGATCGATTACTGCCGTAGGTAAAGTAAATGATGGGAGGTTCTAACTGGTGAAAATTTTTTATCTCCTCATAGCTCTATTCGGTGTATCTATGGGCTGCTTTTGTTTTGCTGCAGAAATAACATCTAGTGGCATTGATGACAAAAAACTAACGTTCCACATTATTCAACGAGGAGATACTTTATTCTCAATAGCTAAGAGAAATGGAATTCCCCTCGAAGATTTGCAAAGCTGGAATAAGATCAAAAACCTTAACTCAGTAACCGTAGGCCAAAAAATCACTCTGCGAGAGCCGGATGAAAATAAACTACCCTTCCATATTATCCAACGAGGAGATACTTTATTCTCAATAGCGAAGAAAAATGGCATACCCCTCGAAAATTTGCAAAGCTGGAACAAGATCAAAAACCCTACATCAATAACCGTAGGCCACAAAATCACTCTGCGAGAGCCCGATGAAAACCATGACCTTAACCAAGAAAAAATCAAACATTCTAACAACGAGGTAACGACTCAGGTTCAACCGGGTGCAAAAAAATTAGTCAGTAAAGCAAAGTTAGCTTTAACACATAAATATTATCCTTTAGCGATTAGTTTACTAAAAGAACTGTATGAAATTGGCAATGAGGCTGAACGTCAATTTGCATTAGAATATTTAGGCGTTGCTCGGGAAAAATATGGCCAAAATGAATTCGCTAAGCAAGCCTATCAGAAATTTCTTGACCATTACCCGGCAGCAGACGCTGCACAAAGAGTAAAAATTCGATTAGACAACTTAAATGATAAGTGAACTACCCCGCGACTTTCGCTGCGCTCGGATCACCGGGTTTTCTCGACGAATTTGATAAAGACAGATGCCTTAAACCCAATAACAGAAAGGCCAAGTCACTCAAATCTAATAGTCGTGGCAGTCTGGGGGTCGATTAACGAAAAGCTCTATTAACCAATGAAGATGGTGATACTGACAGTACCTTATCATTGGTAAATACTTCAAAGGGCCCAGAAAAATCTAAGACTTCGGCATTGTCATAAAGATAAATGGCAACATTTAATATAAATGTTTGTCTCCAGCTTCAGCTTAAGTGTTAATTATTACTGAGTAGCCACTCTAAAACACTTACACAAAGCTGATCATCAGCCTTAAGGTAATTTCTGCATTCAACGATACTGGTTGCATTTGCTAAGAAGCAAGCACAGAGCCGTTATCTCCAGCAGCGTAGATTTC
>MAAC01018602.1_pt1 | contig 16144 bp, 11 predicted proteins | sample 1115981 | NCBI WGS metagenome assembly MAAC01 (sample SAMN04961126, study PRJNA320927) | seawater metagenome | isolation source: sample BD02T64 sea water enriched with oil for 64 days | place: USA:Gulf of Mexico | collected 2013-07-27 | reverse complement strand
TTTGCGTATCTATAATTCAGTTTATCCTTCGGTAAATCATTAATTAAAGCTTTCGTTCTCTCCAAACTAGATTTCAATTGTTGAATAAGTGTACCGTCTTTAGTGACTAATTTCATATACATTTCTGCATATATTGGATATTCATTTCTGGATGGAAATTCTATCTGTTTTATCATTTCATCATTTTTTGCTTATCGCTGAGAACTTACCAATGGGGTTTTGAAACCTCTTAAAAACACGCATCACAGCTCTATACCATTTAAATAATTCGCTCATTTCCAAATGAGTCTGATCTACCCCATCCTATAAAATTAAGATTATTGCGGCTTACGAACTAAAGTTACCCGGTCTATTTATTGCGGAGCAATAAATTTGGAGATACCTAACCATGGGTTTTGGTTAATTGGAGATACTTGATTTATTTGGCTTTACTTGGATTTATTGGCTGTGGTATTTAATCTGTATCACTCCAGATGACACTGACCATTTTCCATTGCGTATCTATTTTAATGAATTGAATTGCTTTCATTCCTTCAGATTCAAAGAATTCTCCGTTCAGAATCCCCGATTTTTTATACCGACAAAATCGTTGGGCTATATTTTGAAATACGTCCGTTTTATGGGATGTTTCATATTCACTAAACTCCATTAATGTTCCGTCCTTCAGTATTTTTTCTCTGGGTGCAATGAAATCTTGTAGACCATAAACCAAAGGTTGACCAGAAGTGTTATTTATGATCACCCCCTCTTTAATAAAGAGTTTTTTTATATCCGCCACATTTGGGATTCTGTCCTCTTTATTGGTAAATAAATCAAAGAAACGATTTGTTAATTTATCAATATCCAATTTATCTTTTTCAACGAAATTTTTTTCGATTCTTTTCATGGAACTACTAACGTACAATTATCCGCACAAAACAGCCTCTATTTGGCGGTTTATTATCCTTTCGGAAAAGTGTCTTTTAAAGGACTCTTTTGTCGGATCCCTAAAATCAATGGCAGGCTTTTCTTGTTGTGTTATTTACTGATTTACCCTCCTCCCATAGTACATGTTCAAAAGGAGGTACTACTTGTTTATGAATCCAAGTGGGGCTACAAGAAAAAAAGAGACCTTGCATATTCTGAGGTAGAAACTAGCCGTATGCATCGTAATTGGAGCTAGGACATTTTTCATTAAAAAAATTAAACTCTCAATTATTCCTCTAGTTTTTAGAAACGGGTTCCTAAGTTAAATTAGGTGTAAATTGATGATATTTGATCGTGGGGGTCCTTCGTCTCCAATGAATAAAATGCGTTTTAAAGCCCTTTATTTTAAGTGCCTTTCGCTCATTTTTTCATACTTCTCTCGGCTTAATTCCCAACGATTCACTTCTTGCTCAAAATTTAAGGAGCCCGGAATCGTCCGGTGTCTTTTTAGGAATTCAAACCCTACTTTTCTTAAGGTTTCGTTGGGTGCCGGATTTAAAGCATAGGGTTCACAGATCAATTTTTTAATTTTTAAACTCTCAAAATAAAAGGGGATTGATTTTTTCACCAATTCGGTTCCCATTCCCTTTTTTCTATTTGTTGCTTGCCATAAATGTAAATGCATCGTGGCTACCTCACCGAATTCGATTTGATTCACATTGGAGTGTCCAACTTGGGCTCCGTTAAGCTCCCAGATCAAAGCATACGACTTCTTGTACATCAATGGATTAGCGCATTGTACCGAAAGCATTTCTTTCAATGCTTTTCTTGTAGGTAATTTGTTTAAATCAACTCCCATTTGAACTAAAAAATCCGGTTCCGATTCAAGCCAATAGTCGGCTATTAGATCGATGTCTTTTAATTGAATTTCTCGTACTGTTATGTCAAATTCATTTACCATTTGTATTCTAATTGAATGATAGAGTACCTAGATATATACCCACAAAACAATGCTTCTTTCAAGGTTTCCCCCTTAAAATTGAAGACGGCCAAAGTACCCTTTAATCGGTTACATAAATTAAATGGGGCAGCATTTTCACCCCGTATTTTTCACCCCCACGCTACTCCAATGTTTCATTTGTCCCCATGGGATTTTCACTCCCTTTTCTATAAGTAAACTCCCCCAATTTTTCATGACTATCTCATACGGATTTTTCGAATCAATATTGGACAGTGGATACTTTATGTCGAAGAAGTTCGTTTATCATAAGTGTGTTTTATTAGCGTGTATAACGTTTGGTATAAAAAACGTTGCCATTGCATAGGGTGTTTGTTTTATGGAGAATTGGGTGTCACTTCAACAAATGCTCCTTCGAATTATTTCTCCAACCTACCTGTGATTCATAATCTACATAGTAAATTTTGAGATCAGCTTGCGACTCATAATCTACAAAGTAGATTGTTTTATCCGCTTGGGATTCATATGCAACTACGTACCATAGCCCCTCTTCGTTTGCTTGTGACGCATACTTTACTTTGAATACTTTCAGGTCGCATTGCGATTCGTACGCCACCACAAACACCTTAATGTCCGCTTGCGATTCATAGGAGACTTCGTAAATAGTTTGTCCGGATATGGTACTTCCAAAAGCCATCGAGAGTGCCAATAGGCCCCAAATTTGTAGTCGTTTTTCCATATTTGCTTTGTGCGTTGTTTACGGTTTAATTTTTTTTCCTTAATAATACTCGCAAATAACAAGACCATTTATCTCGTTATCCCAGAGGCAAAAGCCCCCTATTTCCAGTTTTGTAAAATCTACGGATTGGCTACTTATAACACCGTTGATTTATGCCGACCACTCTAATTTGATTAATACCCACGATATTCATTTCGGAGCAGGAGTGATCATCTAGAAAAAAAAGGCCATTACTTAACATCCTCTAAAGTAGAAACTAGTCGTTAGCGTAGTTTTTAATCCATCCAGATAAGGCGTTTAATTTCAAAATTTTGTCCAGGTATTTCCCTCTACTACTACTTATACGTTGATAGGGTGCAAATAAACTAGATACTTCATTAAACTCATCGTTCAAAATACGCAGCATTTCTTTATCCTTATCTACCAACTTGTTCTCCCCATGTTTTTTATTAAATGCCATTAATCGTTTCACGGCTATTTCCTTTTTCGCAATTTCTGTCCCGGTCCCGTTGATCGTACAAATTCCATAAATTCCTTGGAGATAGTATTGCCATTCTTGTTCGAATGCTATCGTTAACTTCTCCATGTCTACACTTCCATTTTTCTTTAAAATGCCATCGTAAGCGAATTGGTTATTCGCATTTTGGATAAATGCTTCCATAAATTCCGTTTTCAACACTTCTTTGAATTCAGATGAACTTCGTTTAGTATTCTCCTGTATTAAATTTAGCACACTTTTAGGAAAGTATTTTTTGGCTTCCGAAATTACCTTTTCATCCCCCAATGGCGAATTAATTTTATAGGTCATGTTAATCTCATAGGAACTATTAGGAATTAATTTATCGGTTATTAATTTTTCTAATTCTTGATGAGAAATCTGTGATATTTCACAGACCATATTGGAGTCAATAAAATTTTCAGTTATATATTTAATATCCCTATCCATTATTTAGTTTGTTATGCCTTAATTACCGAAAACTGCTACATACTCGCACAAAACAAGATATTTCTTCTCGTTTTTCCGGATGCAAAAGTACCTAATTCGATGGTGTAATTTTTAAGGACTTGCCACCTACTCCAATAATTGAATTATTCCACTGGATATTCATGCGGTGATTTAAGCACGATCAATACTCCAAAGAATGCACGTTGAAAACGCATATTCTGAAGTATTAACTAGCCATTCACTTCGATGTTGGGGTCCTTTATTTTCAGTAAAAGGAAATAAAAAATGGGTTAACCACCTGTGATTGAATCTAATTTGAAATCTTGACCAAAATCACTATCCTCTATAAAGCTGACTGGGTTCCTAGCCATAATCTCTCGTTTATTAATCAAATCTTTGACGATTTTAAGGATGTATTTTTTTTCTGCTTTTGACAAGCATTTGCTTTTCAGCATTTGTTTGAATTGTTCTTTTAGTACGTTCATAATTTCTATTTTCCTACAGGGTATTTCATAATTATGCCAGACACAAGAAAGAGCCTATTTACGGACATTTTAGAAGTCGAAATATCCGGTTCTGTCTCATATGTGGAGGGTAATTCTAAAAATGGGAAAGAAAAAAGCCACAAATTCAATATGAAAATTCACAGCTAAAGCTAAGGCTGAAAAAAAACACTATGACTAAGACTTGGACTAAGACAAAGGCCAGATTCATTGTCATTGTAAGAGTAGTATAAAGAACTGTTAACTCCTGACCGTTAACTATTAACAGCTAAAATTAAAACAAAAGCTAAGGGTAAAAAAAAGACTATGACTTGGACTAAGACTAAGACCAGATTCATTGTCATTGAAGAGTATAATTAATAACTGTTAACTTTTAACCATTAACGGAAAATCAAGGTCATTGTCAGCGTCAGCGTCAGCGTCAAAATAACTATTGACTGTTAACCATTAACTATTAACAGCTAAAACTAAAACAAAGGCTAAGGCTAAAAAAAAGACCATAGCCAGATTCATTGTCAAAGTCGGTGTAAGAGTATTCTAAATAACTATTAACCTTTAAATATTAACGGAAAAATTAAGGTCATCGTCAGAGTCATTGTCATTGTCATAGTCATAGTCATTGTCAGAGTTAACGAAAAACAGCAGAAAGGATAGTCGTTTATTAAATTTCCTCTAGAATCGAATTCCCTTTTGAATGGTCTCCAGAAGTCCATTCCCATATTTCGTAGAGCCTAATTTTCCCGTTCTGCATAATTTCTGGTTTTGAGAAACAAATTCCGGTCATCAACTCACCCTGCGTGTTTATTTGGTGGTAACTCATTTCTATATTTCCGTTTTTGTCTACTAACCCTATTAAATGTCCTTGTTTTATTTGACCACCACTATATTCTGAAGTCAAAATTTCTCCTTCTTGTTTATATTCAAAAATAGTTTCTTCCGTTGTTTCTCCGTTTTCAGAGTTTTGAACGGGTCTAAATGTTTTGTTATTATAGTTCATTGATTTTCTTAATTACTCAAAAAATTCAAAATTAAACAATCTCTAGTTTCCGCAGATTTTCATCCGGACGTTTCCCCTATATTCGGTAATGTACATTCAATTGACTTTCGTTTTTATTCGGTTATTTTAAAGCTAGCTTATACATTATCCCCATCCAACGATTCAGAGCCATCCTAAATCTACTGCACCACCATTTTTTCAATCACCACATTCACGCCATCACCTACTTCGATAAAGTAGGTTCCCTTCGCCCATTTGGAAGTGTTAATGGAAATGGTTTCTTGGTTTGAAACGGGCGCTACTTCTTGTGTGAAAATCAGTTTTCCGGTGATATCCCGTACGATGATATTCACTCCATTTGTTAGCCAATTAGTCATTTCAATATGGACTTCATCCTGCACTGGATTGGGGTAGATGTTCAGGTTTTGTGTTAATTCCACGTTCGTCATTGAATTCGGTTCCGCCCCTTCCACATGTAGATCAAATCCAGAGGTTCTAAACCAAATCCCTTGGCTAGAAATAGAATCACAATAGGTATCTACACATCCATTGCCATCATCAATGGTTAAACACAAATTAAATGGGCCATTGCTTGCGTAACTATGTGTAGGGAATTGTTGGGTAGATGAAGCTCCATCCCCAAAATCCCAGGAATAACTCAAGTTATTTCCCATGGAACTATTCACTACATTAACCGTTCCAGCGGTCGTATCGAAATACACGGAGAAACCCGCTTGACATACCAAAGACGAACCTACACCTGTCACACTTATGGTATCCATAAAGTAGCTCATACATATATTACTGGCTAATGAGTCGTTAATAGTTAATACCACTACGTAATTGCCATTGGCTTGATATACATGATTTGGGTTACTAAGTATGGAAGTCACTCCGTCTCCAAAAGACCAATGGGTTTGTGTGTACGATCCGAGCGATACATCTGTAAAATCGAAATTTCCTGCACCATTATTTATAACGGAATATAAAGCTTCGTTGACGCATACAATTACCTGAAAACAAGCAGATGAATCCACACAGAGCCCTTTGGTAATCTCCACCCTATAAGTCCCAGTTACAGTAGGTACAAACTGTTGGGAAACGGCCCCATTAATTAGGGTGTTCGTAGTGCAATCCATCCATTGGTAAGATGCGCCAATTTCAACAGCTGTTAAAGTATCGTTACTTTGAATCACCGTTGAATCAATCGTTTGAATAGTTAAGTTTAAAGTAACTATACTATCACATCCTAAACTATTCATAATAGTGTCTATGGCCGTATTATTATCTGAATAATACGTAATTCCATTTATCCAAGTCAAACGATCACAAGCAGTGATTACATCTATACCCATAGAAGAATAATGGATGGTTAAATCCAAGGTCACTACACTATCACATCCTAAAGTGTTGGTTAATGTAAACGTAGCGGTATTATTACTTGCCGTATACGTTACGCCATCTATCCATGTTAAGGAATCACACCCCGTAATAACATCTGTTCCGGTAGTGGAGTTATGGATGGTTAAATCCAAGGTCACTACACTATCACAACCTAAAGTGTTTGTTAATGTATACGTAACGGCATTATTGCTTGCTGTGTAGGTTACGCCATCTATCCAAGTTAAGGAATCACAGGCGGTAATAACATCCGTTTGGGTATTGGAGTTATGGATGGTTAAATCCAAGGTCACTACACTATCACAACCTAAAGTGTTTGTTAATGTATACGTAACGGTATTATTGCTTGCTGTGTATGTTACGCCATCTATCCAAGTTGAGGAATCACAAGCGGTCAATACATCCGTTCCTGTAGTGGAATTAGTTATCGTTAAATCTAGAGTCACTACACTATCACAACCTAAAGTGTTTGTTAATGTATACGTAGCGGCATTATTACTTCCGGTATACGTTACGCCATCTATCCATGTTAAGGAATCACAAGCGGTCAATACATCCGTTCCCGTAGTGGAATTAGTAATCGTTAAATCTAGAGTAACCACACTGTCACAACCTAAAGTGTTAGTTAATGTATACGTAGCGGTATTATTACTTGCCGTATACGTTACGCCATCTATCCATATTACGGAATCACAAGCGGTCAATACATCCGTTCCGGTAGAGGAGTTATGGATGGTTAAATCCAGGGTCACTACACTATCACAACCTAAAGTGTTTGTTAATGTATACGTAGCGGTATTATTACTTGCCGTATACGTTACGCCATCTATCCATAATAAGGAATCACAAGCGGTTAGTATATCCGTACTTTGAGAGCTATTATTAATTATTAAATTAATGATGAGAATGGAGTCACAATTCGCTGCATTTGGGATGGTATCTAAATAGGTATTAGAACTGGTCCAAACATAATTTCCACTCGGGGATGTATAGCTATTACATGCTGTTTCATTAATAGTAGAAGTTGTGAAGTTCTTAATAGTCAAATTAATGGTGATAATGGAATCACAATTCGCTGCATTTGGGATGGTATCCATATACGTATTGGAACTCGTCCAAACATAATTTCCACTAGGCGATGTATAGCTATCACAAGCGGTTACTGTAACAGTGGCAGTTGATGGATAATTCACTGTCAAAATTATTGTGATGATAGAATCACAATTCGATGCATTGGGAATCGTATCCATATACGTATTGGAACTCGTCCAAATATAATTACCACTCGGTGAAGTATAACTATTGCAAGCGGTTTCTGTAATAATAGCAGTTGTCGAATTAATAATTAAATTAATCGTGATAATAGAATCACAATTCACTGCATTTGGTATCGTATCCTTATATGTATTTGAACTCGTCCAAACGTAGTTTCCACTCGGTGAGGTATAGCTATCGCAAGCCATTTCTGTAATAATAGAAGTTGTTGAATTAATGGTTAAATTAATTGTGATCACACTGTCTGCTCCACAGGTAGTTATAATGGTATCTTTGTATATACCACTTTGAGTGTATGATAAATTACCACTTGGGACGGTATAAAAAGAACATTCAGTTACGTTAATGGAAGATGGCGATGCATAACAACTTTCTGCAGCCCCCACATTTCTTGTTCCTACAATGGGAGCATTTTGTGCATCAGAGCTATCATTTGGATTCCCATGATCTAAGGCAATACTCCCCACAGCTGGCAGCATAGTCTGAGTAGAGCCCCCATTAAATGCTAACACTTGTAAATTTAGTTGTGCAGTTGTTATGTTTGTACTATCAGTCCCTATAACCCCCGTGGGTATATCACTAAAAATATTGTATCCATTTGAGGTAATTGTGGGTGGATGACTACTAAATATTCCACTACCGTTACTCCCATTTTCTGTCACGATACTACTCGTAATAGTTATGACAGAAGAATTAGGTAGACCGAATGATTGAGAAATAGAAGTACCGTAGGATTGACAGTAAATCCCCTCGCCAAGAGAAGCAATATTTCCTGCTATAGTAGAATTTGTGACCATAACTGTAGCAGATGAATTAAGATTAGAAGCAGGAAGAATGCAATATGACATAACACCCCCGCCTGTGATAGAAGCAGTATTTCCTGATACCGTAGAATTTGTGACATTCACAGAAGAAGAAACAGGAAAAGAAGACGAACCAGTAATAGAATAACAATAAATCCCCCCACCTGTTCGTATTGCTGTATTTCCTGATATGGTAGAACTGGTTATACTTACAGAAGAAGAAGAAGAAGATGATGATGGGAACGAAAAAGAATGAGATTTGGAAAAAGAATAAACTCCTCCGCCATCAAAAGCTGAATTTCCTGAAATGGTAGTGTTTATAATGCTCACCAAGGAAGAATAAGAAGACGAAGATGGAGATGAAGCTGTAGGAGCAGATTGAGAACAAATCCCTCCCCCAGTGGAATAATGAGCAGAAAGTGAATTTCCTAGTATACTTGAATTTATTATGCTAACAGAAGAAAACAAAGAAGAAAAAGAAAAAATCCCCCCACCTGCATTAATAGCTGTATTTCCAGATATTGTAGAGCTTTTTACCATAATAGAAGAATAAACAAAAGAACTAGAATAAATACCCCCACCTGAAGTCGAATAAGCCGAATTTCCGGATATCGTTGAACTCAATATCATGATAGAGCAAGAATCAGAAAAATAAGAAGGATCGGAACAAATCCCCCCACCTGCATAAGCAGAATTACCTGATATGGTTGAGTTTGTTATGCTAACAGAAGAAGAATGAATTCCCCCACCAGACATAGTCGCTGTATTTCCTGATATCGTAGAGTTTAGAATCCTTATAGGTGATATAATAGAACAAACCCCGCCACCTGTAAAAGCTGAATTTCCTAATATGTTTGAATTGGTGATACTAACAGAAGAAGTAGAGAAAATCCCCCCACCCCCACGAGCTGTATTTCCTGATATCGTAGAATTTATTAGACTTAAAGGTGAGTTAAAAGAATAAATTCCTCCCCCATCATCTCCCCAACCTCCTGATGTATTAGAGTTTACGGGTATAATAGAATTTCCTGATATGGTAGAATTTACCACAAATAAAGTATCAGTACAATTCCTAATGTAAATTGCTCCCCCTTGCTTACTTGAAGAATTAATTCCTAATCCGTTGCCATTAATCAACACTAAAGAGTCCAAACTAACTCTACCTGCTTCATCAAATGAAAAGATCCGTGAGTTATTGTTTCCAGATATAAATAAAGTATCTGTAATGTTGTAGACTCCTTTTATGGTAATTCCTTTGTTACCAAAGGAAATTTCGCCAGTGGTTAAAACAATAGAATCAGATCCAGATGCAATTAAAGAAGATGCAAAACGAATGGTATCTCCTGCTACCGTACTATCTGCTGCTGCTCTTAAGGACCCAACCCCCGCATCGTTGGTATTGGTAACTGTATGGGTTGTTTGTGCTTGTGAAGAAAAGCTTGCTATAAGCAGAATAAAGAGTAGTATTTTTTTCATAAGGTAGTATTGGACTAAATAGAGTTCTAAATATTTAAAAAAGGAGACAAAGTATTTTGAACAACAATGATACATTATTTTATTTAATATTCTCTACACTAAAGTGTTACAAATAACTATTAAAACATTTGTGAATTAGTAAATTTAGATTTGAAACTTATATCTCACCCAATCCATCAGCAGGAGATCAAGCAAACAACTTACCTATTCATCACTTTTGTTACCTTCAACACCCCATTCATTTTTCAAAGTAACTATATAGATACCAGAGGCCATTTTAGCCATGTTTATGATAGAGATTTGATCTTTTGAATTAGATAGATGAGCGATTGCTCCATCGCTATTGAGTACGGTAATTTCTAAAGAAGTATTGCTTCCTTTATCGATGTTTATAAAATCACTAATTGGATTGGTGTAAATTATGGATGTTGTTCGAAGGATTGACAGTAACGATTCCGTTCGGTTCCGCCCCTTCCACATTTAGATCAAATCCAGAGGTTCTAAACCAAATCCCTTGGCTAGAAATAGAATCACAATAGGTATCTACACATCCATTGCCATCATCAATGGTTAAACACAAATTAAATGGGCCATTGCTTACGTAACGATGCATCGGAAATTGTTGGGTAGATGTATTATACCTACAATATCGGAAACGGTATTTTTTTAATCCAAGTGTATTTTCATTCCTTCATGCGTGGCTTTGAATCCGAGATCTTGGTAAAACTGAAGGGCCTTTGGTCTTTTTTTATCCGTGGTTAATTGTAACAAATGAGCCTTTCGTTCTTTCGCTCTTTGGATCGCCCATGTAAACATCGCTTTTCCCGTCCCAAGTCCTCGTTGGTCCTTTCTTATTCGTACGGCTTCTATTTGTGCTCTAATACCACCTCGATACGTCAGGTATTGGATAAATGACAATTGTAAAGTTCCAATAATTTCAGCGTTTTCGTTTTCGACCACCATTAATTCTTGATTTTCATCGGCATCTATTTTTTCAAATGCTTTTAGATACTCCATCGGTAAAGGATATTGATAATTTTCCCTTTTTTCACCGAGTTCATCATCCGCAATCATTTCTACAATGGCTGAAATATCATTTTCTGTCGCTTTTCTAAAGTTCATTGGTTCTTATTTTTCAATTGATGCTTTAGGAAGTATTCATTCAAACCCTATCCCCTAGCACCCTTTTTCACTTTATGCATTCCTCCTATTTTCACCACCCGTTTACCATTTCCTAACCCTGCGTAACGGATAGATATACGGAAGATTAGATCGCAATACGCAATTTACCAAAAAACAGGAACAGATACCTAATGAGCACCTAGAATTGTCGCATCCACCTTTCAATAAAAGTAGCGCTATGCCTATTTGATTAAACGGTTTCTTTCGAGCATTACCCTAAAAAAATTAAAATCTCCCGCTCTTGGTGATGCCGTAAAAATGGAAGACCTTGCGCCTCATAAAAAGAGGCTTTCTAGAGGTTAAAATCAGAAGGTAAAACAGCGGATAATATGGAGAATTTCTATCCAAATCAAAGATGGACTAGTGAGGGTGAGCCAGAGTTGGGCGTGGGTGTGATTACGGAAACGAGTAAAAATCGGGTCCAGGTACATTTCCCTACATCCAATGAAACACGGCTATATGCTACTGGTAGTGCACCATTACGAAGAGTGGTTTTTAAACCGGGCGATACCATTGTAGATATCAATAACCTCCCATTCGTTATTGAACACGTTCAAAACAAGGGAAACCTGTTTATATATATTGGAAAAAAGGGAAGTTTGTCGGAGGCCGATTTGGGAGCGGTTTCGGCAAAGTATGGCGCTCATGACCGTCTTCTTATGGGGGATGTAGAAACTCCAGAGGTGTTTTCATTACGAAGAAAAACATTGGAATACGATCATATGCGTAGAATATCACCTATCAATGGATTTGTAGGTGGCCGAATTGATCTTATTCCCCATCAGTTATACGTGGCACACGAAGTCAGTTCTCGTTACGCACCGCGGGTTTTACTCTCCGATCAGGTAGGACTGGGTAAAACGATTGAAGCCGGTTTAATCTTGCATCGTTTGTTATCAGGTGGTCAAGTATCTCGTGTATTAATTGTGGTACCAGATTCATTAATCCATCAATGGTTTGTTGAAATGCTGAGGCGTTTTAATTTATGGTTCCACATTTTTGATGAAGAAAGATGTGCAGCACTGGACGAAAGTGCTCCAGAGGGAAACCCGTTTTTAGATGACCAATTGATTATTTGTAGTACTTCCTTCTTAGCCAATTCGCCCACCCGAGCTCATCAAGCAATTTCGGCCGATTGGGATATGCTGGTGGTGGATGAAGCGCATCATTTGCAATGGTCATTAACGAAAGTTAGCCCCGAATATGCCATTATTGAATTGTTGAGTAAAGTAGCGAAAGGATTATTACTTTTAACCGCTACTCCAGAGCAATTGGGCGTTGAAAGCCATTTTGCCCGTTTAAGATTACTCGATCCAGACCGCTATGCGGATTACGATCAATTTATTAATGAATCGCAAGATCATAAAGAGATTGCCACTATTGTGGATCATTTGGCAGTTGGGAAATCTTTAAAGAAAAAGGACATTACTTTATTAGAAAACCTATTTGGTAAAAGTAGGATCTCTAAAATGGACCAAAAAGACCCTGTGGCAACCCACCAATTAATAGAAAATTTATTGGATCAACATGGCCCGGGTCGTGTGGTATTTAGAAATACACGTGCCGCTATGAGCGGTTTCCCTACACGAAAAGCGCGTATTATTGCGTTGGAAGCTCCATCCCAGCCAAAGCAATGGATGCAACGTTTATCGGAGGAATATACGAGTGACACCGAAGTACAATTGGGTACAGAAGTAAAGCAGCAGTTCTGGTTTTCGACAGACCCACGCGTGACCTGGTTAGTTGACCTGTTAACGCAATTGAACCCGGCCAAAGTACTCTTGATTTGCAAAAGCAAAACGAAGGTATTGGCTTTAGAAAAAGCGTTAAAGAAACGAAGCACCTCAAAAGTGGGTGTGTTTCATGAAGATCTTAGCATTGTACAACGGGATCGAAATGCGGCTTGGTTTGCCGAAGAAGATGGCGCCCAAATATTGTTATGTTCGGAAATAGGTAGTGAAGGCCGAAATTTTCAATTTGCCCATCACTTAGTATTGTTTGATTTACCCTTACACCCCGAGTTATTAGAACAACGAATTGGTCGCTTAGACCGTATTGGGCAATCCAAAGATATTCAAATCCATGTGCCTTACTTGAAAGGGAGTCCCCAAGAAATAGTGGTCCGTTGGTACCACGAGGGATTAAATGCTTTTGAAGAGAATATAGAAGGTGGAAATCAAATCGCACACTTATTTAGCGATCGATTGTCAGATAGCACATTGGCCGTTTCCTCCCCGGACCAAAATACGAAGGTGGATACTTTAATTTCCGATACGTCTAAATATCAAAAAGAGTTAAAACAAAAATTAGCCAAGGGTCGGGATAGGTTACTCGAAATGAACTCCTTTAGACCTATAGTGGCTAAAAAGTTAATCGAGCAAATAAAAGCGGCCGACCAAGAGGTAGAATTGGAGCAATACATGACCGAAGTATTTACTCATTTTGGCGTGGAAATGGAAGATTTGGCTCCACGTACTTATTTGCTGCATCCAGCAGGATCCAATAGAGAGGCTTTTCCTTCTATTCCAGCGGATGGAATATCGGTAACATTTGACCGAAAACGTGCCCTAAGCAGAGAAGATGTTAGCTTTATTAGTTGGGATCATCCCATGGTAACGGGTGCTTTAGACATGATGCTTAGTTTAGGTACAGGAGCTGCAAGTTTTGGTATTTTGAAAGGAACTGCTAAGAAGGGAATTTTATTAGAAGTGTTATTTGTATTGGAATCAGCCGGTAAAAAAGGCGTAAATATTGATCGTTTTCTACCGGGAACGCCTTTGCGTGTGGTGGTAAACTATACAGGCGATGAGGTGACCGATAATTATCCAGTAGACTTATTCCATCAACAATTGATCCCCGGAAGAATTGATGATCTCATTGAAAATGAAACACTGGTAGATATCATTTTTCCAGAAATGATTAAGACGGCTATAGAAATTGCAGACCAACTAAAACTGGAAAAAATAGATGGTGGTCTGTCACGAATGAACCAAACATTAGACCATGAAATTGATCGTTTAGCGTATTTATACAAACGAAACAAAGGTATTCGACCAGATGAAGTTCGTAAAGCGATAGAAGAGAAAATGGTATTGACTACCTTAATTGAAAATGCACAGATTCGAATAGACTCCCTTCAACTCATCCGGGAAGGAGAGCTATAAAACACAACATAACAACAGGTTACAGGATTTACCTCCACTCCTTATTTAAATACAAAACACCTACTGAATTTACAGTAGGACTTTACACGAAAAAAACTAGCATGAATATATACACACAAATAGTTGCGGAAATAAAAGCGGCTTCCCATATCGTGATCACCTCTCATAAATCGGCCGATGGTGATTCCATAGGGAGTTCATTAGGGTTATTACATTTTATTGAAAAACTCGGTAAAACAGCCACGGTTTGTCATCCAGATGCAGCCCCTAGTTTTTTGTATTGGTTAGATACGTCTTCTTTTCGATTAATGACAGATCACCCCGAAGAAGTGACGACTGCGTTTCAAGAAGCGGACTTGGTGTTTTGTTTAGATTACAATGCCACTAACCGGATTGGGCCGGAGATGCAAGCTTTATTAGAAGCCGTAACTTGCAAAACAATCATGATTGACCATCACTTAAACCCAGAAGAGTTTCCAACCTTAACGGTATCTGAAACTACTGCTTCCTCTACCTCCGAGTTGATTGTAGAGTTGATCGAACAATCGGGGAATGGGGACTTACTGGACCAAAAAATTGGAACACCATTGTACCTTGGTATTTTAACTGATACGGGTAGTTTCCGGTTTCCATCGGCAAAACCACGAACACACGAAGTATTGGCCAAGTTACTTAGAGCGGGTGTAGAACATCATTTAGTACACGAAGTACTTAGTGATAACAACACGGCAAGTCGTTTACGTTTACAAGGGTATGCGATGTGCGAAAAATTGGAGATTATGGAAGACTATATGGTATCCGTCATTTCATTATCGAAAGAAGAGTTAGCAAAATACGATTACCAAAAAGGAGATACCGACAACTTGGCCAACCAAGCCTTGTCTATTAAGGGAATGAAAGCAGCCATTGTGTTCTCTGAGAGAGATGGGATCATGAAAATATCTTTCCGTTCCAAAGGAGAAGAAAACCCAGTGAATGTGCTGGCTTCTGAACACTTTCATGGCGGTGGACACGCCAATGCTTCGGGAGGAATGAGTGATTTAACGGTATCCGAAACCTTAGCTAAAATCAAGAGCTTGGTACCCCAATATTTTTCGGTATTGTAATCGAAACTTAAATTATTGAACCTAAAAGAGGCATTATTTCTAGATTAGATTTAATGCCTCTTTTGTTATTCTTTGGCTCCGAGCACCCTTTTATTTTGTGGGTAGTATGGGTTTCTTATTCACATATCTAAAAACTATTAGCTCATCGGTTTATTGACAAAAAAAAAGGAGAATACCACTACGCATTCTCCCTTGCACTAATTTAATTGAATGCCCTACCTCTTCACCACTTTTTCTACTTTCCTACCTAATTCATTTTTCAATATAATCACATATATTCCCGTAGCCATTTTAGCCATGTTAATACTGGTGATTTGGTTTTTTGAAGTGGATTGGTAAACTATTGCTCCTGTGCTATTCATAATCGTAATTATTAATGAAGCATTACTTCCTTTATTGATATGTAAAACATCACTGGTTGGATTTGGAAATAAAGAAACACCTATCAATTCTGATTCTCCAATTCCAACGTTCGAAATGGCAAAACAGGCGGAAGTATCCACACATCCATTTTGAGTGATTTCTACTTGATAAGTACCATTTTGGGTAGCCGTAAAACTCGTACTCGTTTCTCCTGCTATACTTCCATTGTCACAATCCATCCATTGATAGGTGGCACTAGTAGCTTGGGCGGTTAGCGTTAAATAGTTTCGAGTAACCGAAGTGTCTACTTCTAATAAAGTAAAAT
>MAAC01006739.1_pt1 | contig 16165 bp, 21 predicted proteins | sample 1115981 | NCBI WGS metagenome assembly MAAC01 (sample SAMN04961126, study PRJNA320927) | seawater metagenome | isolation source: sample BD02T64 sea water enriched with oil for 64 days | place: USA:Gulf of Mexico | collected 2013-07-27 | reverse complement strand
GCAAATCATACTCTGCGTTACATTTCTTTTTAAGGGAATAACCCTTAATAAAAAAATGTGCCTTAATTATGAATCGCTCAGACTTCCTGAAACGAGCATCTTCAAGTGGAGCGGGTATATAACACCCGTTACAGTGTTGTTACATATTTTGAAACAAGTTACTTATTGCTCAAAGAAAACTCTGTTATAGACTGTTAGCTATAAATTTATTTAGTAGTGAGGTTTTCGCAACGTATTAAACTTAATACCAATAATAAAAACAAGGTAAGCGCTTTAATAACCATTAGGAAGATAAAAATGAACATGAAGACATTTCAAGGCAGAGTTACCGCTAAGTTAACTGCACTTTCTACAATTACTTTATTAGCTTTTAGTGCGCCACTGTTAGCCGGTTCACTCGACTTATCAGGTAGAAGTGATGATGATATTCAGCAAGATAGTGGCAGAAAACCTGCGCAAGTTATCGATTTTGTTGGCGTTAAAAAAGGCGATAAGGTACTCGATTTATTAGCAGGCGGTGGCTATTATTCTGAATTATTATCCCGAGTGGTTGGTAATAAAGGCGAAGTTACCTTACAAATACCTAAGGCATACCTTAAGTATGCAGAAAAATCACTAAAAGTTAGGCTTGCCAATGACAGGTTGAAAAATGTTACTTATTTACTCAGTGAGGCTGATAACCTAAAGCTTAGTGAAAATACTTATGATAGTGCTTTCTTAGTTTTGGGTTTTCATGACATGTTCTTCAAAGAAGACAGTTGGAACTTCACGGCTGATGAAGTGATGCCTCAAGTAGTGAAATCACTAAAAAAAGGCGGGAAACTACTCGTGATTGATCATGATGCGGCAGACAATTCAGGTATTCGAGATGTTAAAACATTACATAGAATTGATAGCGAATTTGTTAAAGCTGATCTAGAAAAACGTGGCTTTAAATTAGTTAAAACGTCCAAAATATTAGAAAATAATGCAGATGATCACTCTAAGTTAGTTTTTGTTCCTGAACTACGCCGAAAAACTGATCGCTTTGTGATGTTGTTTGAGAAAATTTAATCTCACCTAAAAGCTAAAATACTTAAGGGTACTGTGGGAATGCTTCTTGTTTTTATATTTGAGCATTCCTCATTCCCTGTCAGAGTTGACCCCTACCTCAGTTTCAACCTATCGAGTAAAACCAAAATCAATTGAGCTGACATTCGTCAATTTCACCTTTACAAAAACTGTACAAAAGACTGCACACGAGTCTTCACAGTGATTTAATATAAAGATCATAAAATATGATCTTAATCATGTTGGTTGTTTTTTCCCCCTTTAAAGTACAGGGATAAACTTTATGAGAGAGAGCAACAATATGTCGTATGAAATGAACTTTGGCAAAGATTACAATGAGAAATTACCAACCTTAGGCGAAACCATGACCGACGTTATTCGCTTTTTTGGCGGACAACACATTTATGGGGTCGGTGGTGATTTTGCTGCTAATTTAATTGCTGCTCTGGGTGTTAATGAGCATGGTGACGGCATTCAAATTCATCCTTCAAGTAATGAAATGCATGCGGGATTTTCAGCGTGTGCTCAGGCAGAAGTCGACGGCATGGGTTTTTGTTTAACTACTTATATGGTTGGTAGCTTACCTTGTACCAGTGCTGCAGCATTAGCGGTAACCGAGGGGTTGCCTGTTGTTTTTATTTCAGGTGCTCCCGCTGAAAGTGAAGTGAATCAAGTGGCCATTCATCATACTATTCATCCTAATGCCTCATGGAAAACTGAATATGATAATGCTCTCGAAGCTTTTTCAGCCTTGGGTATGCGGGTAGAGCGTTTACAAGGGCAGCGAGTCGAAGGACACCCTAATCTTGCCGGACAACGTTTTTATCAAATTGTCAGTGAGGCCTATAAGAATAAGCAGCCAGTTTTTATTGAAGTACCACGGGATCAAGTTTTTGCCAAAACTCAGCCGATTAAGTTACCAAGCGCTTTGGATAATATTTGCTGTGGTGGTAACATTTTAGCCGGTACAGAGTTAATTGTTGATAATATTCGGGATAAACTAGCCCAAGCTAAAGCACCTATGCTCTTCTTAGGGGATCGCCTAAAGCACAATGAAAAACTTAAAAGTTTAATTATTAGTTTCGCGGAAAAGTTTAATATTCCTTACGCTACCACTTGGTTTGCTAAGGGCATTTTTGATGAATATGCACCACTGTGTTTAGGTGCTTATAATGGCATCTTTACCCAAACGACTGGCCGTGAATATATTGAACAACAAGTTGATTATGTGATTGATATTGCTACTAGCATATTCCCGCAAGACAGTAATGTTGCCTTTGGTACCGGTACCCATAAAGTTGAGCGTTTTGACAACAAAACACTATTAAAAGGCGGCTCACTGTTAGAGAAAGATCTTATCGCTATTTTTGAACATTTGTTGGAACAAGATATTAGGTTCTTCAAATTTTCAGCACCATCAGAAAGAGGCTTTACAGCAGAATCTCTAGAAGTAAACGTCCCACACCTTGAAAGTAATGAGTTAGCCAAAGGTGATGATGACATTGATTTTAATAACTTGGCGCAAACACTTAATGACTTACAAGCGCAAGATGACAATACCTATGTTTATCTACCTGAAGTGGGTAATTCATATTTTGCCAGTTACAGTTTAAAAGTTCGTCAATCGATGCTTGGTCGCTCGTGGCTTACTAATCCTTGGTATGGCGCGATGGGTACTGCATTACCTTATGCCAGAGTGGTTGCTCAACGTATAAAGTCACAACAAATAGCTGAACGTGCAGTAGTGATTATTGGTGACGGAGGCTTTCATTTTCAGCTAAATGAACTGATCCATTTTTTAAAGGATAAATCAGACGTTACCATCATTTATATGCGTAATAATGTTTTTCACTTAGGTAAAAGTGGTGATGGCGCTATTTATCACTGTAATGACAGTGAATTTGATGTCCACAGTTTAGTCAAAGCCTATCAAGGTGATAGCAAAACATGTACTAGCGTCAGTGAGTTTAAAACTTACTTTAAAGTCTGTAGTCAGCAAACAGGGATATCATTAATTGAAGTGCCAGCTAAGCCGATAGAAGCAAGGCAAAGTAATGAATTGAAACTGCTTAATCTTTATATTAAAGCTCAAAATGGCCAAGTTGAAGCGGTAAAAGCATGGCAAGAATTAACTCAGTAAGAGTATTTTGGATCAAGGTAATACAATAGCTAAAGGAGTGGTATTAAATCTGCTTGTTTATCAATGTATTGTCTCGCCTAAAATTAATTAAGGACGATTATGGCTAAATATTTATTACTATTATACATCATTAACTTTTCTGCTATAGCATCAGCTGATTTAGAAAACTCACCTAAAAGTACTATTAAAAGATTAATAGCCTACTCAAAGTTTGGTAACGGTGATGTATATGTTGAGCTCAGTACAAATAGCTCAACATGTAGTCATGGTTATTTCATCAATAAAACAAGCGCAGGATATGAATCTACATTAAGTATGCTACTCACCGCTTACCAAGCTAATACCCCCGTTATTTTATATGGTTACAAAAGCAATAAATGGTCTGGATCTACAGCACCTGTTTGTTAATTGTATAGTGTGCTCTATCAACGTTAGCTCGAAAAACACCACAATAATTCTAAATTATTCAAGGAAGAAAGATGAAAATTCAAAATACAAAGCTTTTCTTAAAAGCTACCTGTGGTTTATTAATGCTAGGAACATCTACAATTGCTAGCGCTAATCAGTGCGTAGCTTGGGGCTGTATTAGTACAATAGAAGATCTCTATACCAATGCAGATGGTTATATCTATATAGGTACGCATTAGATGAAAAAATAAAAAATTGTACGCCAGTATTTGGGGTGTATTTTAGCTTAGATCCGACAAGCGGCAATGCCAAAGAAATCTACTCAAGTTTACTTGCAGCCTTTACGATCGGTAAAAAAATACAATTACGTATCAAAGAGGGGAGTGCACATTGTGAGCTCTCATATGTTAGGTTAAACAGTAGCTACTAACTGATTTTCCAGATTTATATTTTACCAAATACCAAAAGAGAAGCTTATGAAAGTAATAATCATTTTAATTATGTGGTTAATATTCGCTGGAAATGCATTAGCGAATGGAACTCGTGATGGTGGCACCATAGTACATATTGCCTCAGTAAATGAGGCTATTCTATTTAACATCGCTGGTAATACTGAATCTAGTCGACCTGCATGTGCTACTACAGGGCGCTTTTCTGTGCACAAAGATAGCGTGCATGCCTCTATAGTATTATTGGCTTTTTCTTCTGGCAAACAGCTAAGAAACGTTCGTGGCACAGGAACATGCACTTTTTGGAGCAATTCAGAGGATATTAGATGGATTGAGGTATGTCCTTTAGCAGGATGTTAGTCCAACCTAAATAACCATAAGGAAAGGTTCTAAAAATGAAAAAAATTCTACTCGTATTGATTCTAACGATTTTTTGTCAGTCAGCTATGGCAACAACAGGCTCAGGGTTAACGATAAAAAGTATTTATTATTGTGGTGATGATTTCTCCATGGCAATGAGCAATGGCGAGCGCTGGGTTGTTAGAAAGGCTGACGTAGGGGAGCAAAAGCTCAATCACTTTATCTCGATGGCAATGTATATGGTGGCCACTGATAAAAAAACAATGAATGTATTTCCAAAAGAGCCAATTAGCTGGTGTGGTAACCAAGGAGTAAGGCCTATTACGATTTTTAGTTTTCAGAATTAGTATCGTAGTAAATTTTTGCTGCTTATTAGCGGCAGAGAGTATTTAATAAGTAACTATATTTTAAAAGGGAATTTAAATGCATAAAAATATTTTTTTAGGTCTATTTTTATTATCTTTCAAACTCAGTGCTGCTGAAGTGTCGCCAGCTGTAATTACTTATATAGCGCCTTGGGAGCCACACATAGATATCAGAACATCAGCCGCTTTCAACAATTCACAAACGTGTGGAGCCGCGACTTTTTATCGAATTGATTTACAGAATGACCCAGGAGCACAAGCTAAGTTGTCTGTCATTCTAGCTGCGTTTATGGCAGGTAAGCCAGTTGGGCTAAGTATTTTAGGTTGTGTTGGAGATGCACCTAAAATTTCTGGCATCAGACTATATAAATAATTTAACAGGATTTTAAAAGGAGCTTTAATGAAATCGTTTTTGTTTATTTTATTAGCAGCAGTTTTTTCTGCAAACGCTATAGCAGAGTGTATTGTTGGCAGTTGTACGGGCGTAAAGATAACACGTATGTATGTTACTGCCGATGGTGGTACGATCATTAGCACATCCGGTGATGAGTCTAAACTGTCCTGTGATGCCGGAAATTCCGGGTATATAAACCTTGATATTTCAGCAAAAAACTATAATGCAACTTATTCTTTGTTATTAACCGCACACACAACAGGTCACCCTGTTTGGGTAAGAACAACTGAAAGCGGTCAATGCCAAGTCATCTATGTTGTCTCTGACAAATAAAAAATAAAATTAAATATTGAATTAGGTTGTTTAACTCTGAGGTCACAATGAAAAGTATATTTAAAATTTTAGCTCTACTAATAACTTCTGTAACAACGGCTCATGCAGGCTGTTTAGATAGTCTTGCCTCTTCTGACATAATAACTTCGAAAATAAGAGGGTTATATGTAACCCCCGACAGCTCCCAATATGTTATTCTTGATAAAGCGTCTTGTATTAGTCGAAGTGGCAGTACTCCATTAGCAAGTGGTACCTCACAGCATTATTATTTGAAATTTAATAGCGCCAATACCTTCTTAGCCTCTTCATTACTTGCCTCTTATACAAAAGGAGAGGTAGTTGAGTTTCGTCTTGGGGCGATAGAGGGGATCTATAATAAGATTGCTTATATTGTTATTCCAGCCAATGCTCGGGCTCAGTAGTTACTATTAGAAACAGACTTATACGCTGTACTACTTTACCAATACTTCCGATATCAAAGGGTAGGCATCAGTGCACCCTTTTAAAGCAAACATTACTTCTTTATTGGCTGCATAAGCAGTTCACACCGCAGAATACATATTCTTATGGTATGCCGTTTCTCCCTGGGGTAAGTATAAATAGTCGATAGTTGGATATTTTCCAAGGCTCAGTGCTCCTACTTGATTTAGTAACATCCTTGCGGACTGAACCCTAACCCTGTCTACTTTTCCAGTGCTCCAACCATCGTATGCCATAGCAAGTGGGCTTAATACTAAAGTGCCCAAAAGAAAATAAATCCCTTTCATGTTTATCCTTAATTTTTTGATGTTTTTTGAAATGATAATTTTAGGATTACTGTAGTCGTTTGTATTGCTACTAACTGCTGGAGAATAGAGTTCTATTAATCATTAACAATATATAGGTATCTCATAATGCAATAACCACCAGAGTCTTTGCGACTATCGTTAATATCTACGGTGATTTTCTTTCCAGCAATTTGCGCGGCTAGCGCCATGGAAAATGCTTGAGATTCAGTTTCTGGTATTCTAATTACCACTAAACCTTGAGAAAGTTTGCAACTGGCTAAGCTTTTAACGCCTTCAAGTAAAACATAATCAGTATCTTTACCCCATAAATCATCTGCATTATCAATAAGTGCATGCACTTTACCTGTGACATTTACAGCATGACAAATAGAAGTGAACACAATAGTTATTAACAAAGCGAGTATAAACTTATTCAACATATTTTAATTCCATTTAAATTTAGGGATGGCTCTTAATTCTTTTATTTTTCAGCCTGTTTCTAGCTGGATAACATAACGTAACCTGGGCTTGGTGCTTTTTCATATGATGGTATTGTATTACACGCAGGAGCATTGGCGTAATAAACAATCATCGGAGCTTGTGTGGTTTTACCTGTTAAAATCACTGAAAGCCAGCTTTTACATACATCAACAGATACGCCGTCTCGTGTTTGGTTGACGTTGCATAGCGCTGTATAATCATTGCGCCAAGTACTTTTGATATATAAGGTTCCGTTTTTTGCTATATAGGCGTGCGAAATGGTTCCTTGACACCATTGTGATGCCGCGTGTGTTTGGTTAGAAATTAGTGTTGCTATGATTGTTAACAACATTACTGCTAGTTTTTTCATATTATTCCTTGATCATTTAAGTACCTATTAATGGCACTAAGTTCCCTTATTCCAGTTAATTTAATTAACCAATATGTAATTTAAGTTCTCAACATTACCGTATAACGTACAGCCATGGCTCCCGCTAATAGTTACAGTTCGCTGAGCAGCATAGGCTGATAGCACGGCCGACAATGTCATTTTCCCTAGGGCAGTAGTCCCGTCGAATACGTAACTATTTATTAACTTGTAAGCCAGTAAATATTGGTATTTTACCTTGGCAGCCACTAAACCATAAATGCACTTTGTTATTTGATGAAAAAGCCAATAAAATTAATGAATATAATCGGTCTACCTCTTTTTCAGTTAGAGTCGAATCTATAAGATATAAATTGCTTGTCCCACCACAAGAGTTTATGTCCTGGTACAAACTGCTATCAACATAAAAGCCATGATAGTCAGGTCTCCAAATTATATGTTTTATAACCTGCTGACCATTCGACCAACCAGCCATTGAAAAAGAACTAAAAGAAATACAAGATAAAATTGCCAAAATTAACATTCGAAACATATTACGCCTTAATTGTTATTGATAAATACTGGTTTATATTGCTAAATATAATAAGTCAAATGGATGCAATATCAGAACGATACACAACCAACTAAACTTTCCGTTTAATCAACTCGTTTTATTTTGTTGCCAGCACTCGCTACCAAGGCATCTTTCCAATTTTAATACCCAGTAAATCTTGAGCGTTACCCCAATGATTACAGGTAGTATTTACTATAAGATCTACTGATTTTTCACCTGTTGTATATGCTGTCATCACGATGCTGACCATTTCTTTAAAATTAGGTGTGTTGCTATCAATAGCAAAACGTTTTGTCGTTGCGCATGAAGACATTCCAGATTTATCGCCGTCGATATCAACAAATAAGATACTTTTTGTACCACTATAATAGACACCTGCACCTACTATTGTTCTTTCTCTAAAATATTCTGCGGCAGATACACTATTGATAATCAGCATACTAACAAGCGTAAAAATAATTTTTTTCATAATAAATCCTAATTAGACACTGAAGTCCTAGTTAATCCAATTTAACCACTTTTTTAATAAACACTCGATATTCTAGATATTGTGCATCGATCAGCGAAGTATTTGTCGCCACCATTTAAAACTACTACTACAGGCTCTTTGGAAGCAAAAGCGGCTAAAGCAAAACTTATTAAATGTTGTCGGTCTTCCGTATTTCGTATTGCAGCAAATTGAACATTGCAACCAGCAGAAGCGAATCCTCCTTCTATTTGAAATTGAACAATATTTATATGGTTCGGATCATCGGGTCCGGAAAAGTTGATACCGATAATTTTACCATCAGCGTTTACTTGTGACGTAAATACGCTTGAAATTACAACCACCAATTTAATTAAGCTTATAATTTTCATTTGAACTCTCATGTAGGGTATTAATATAACTCGATGTTAAGCTGCGAATGATAGCTGGCTAAAATATGAAACAAAGGAGAACCCCGCCAACTGTTATGAACCCGTTCGTTATTGACTTGCATATGTCGAGTATTAGGCATGAGTGTTTTACTTAACTCGCATTACTCAAGAATAATTAATTTAATTTTACATTCCTTAGAACTTAACCCACTCCAGTCTTGGTTTTCATCCGCGTAGATCATTATTTTTGATTTCGAATGATAGGCAGAAAGGGCGGTACTTAGTACACTTGAGTTTTTATCATTTCCACCATCTAGCCAGTAGCCTGCAGGGCAGGTTTCTTTTGATGCTCCATCAGGGTTTGTTAGTAAAACCTTAAATGTACCATTAGTATAATCAGCCCACGTATATATTTTTGCTATTTCAAAATACCCATTTGTATTCATCCCAAAAGCAATGGCTGGGAAGGCTGTTAAAGCTAGCCAAATAAAATATTTCATTGTTTTTCCTATTTAGTTTAATTTTTTAAAGTACTAACAGTGAGTGTCCTAATTATTTTATTCTTAGTTACCATATTAATGCCGAATCTTTGTGCCTTGATATTCAACGAGTAGGAGAATGGCCCTAGCTAACTTTCAAATCTTATAGCATCAACTTCACATCGACCATCAAGCTTTCGTGTTATATCATCGTAAACCTGAAACTTTATAGAAGCCTTTGTTGTGTAGGCAGTTAAAGCAAAAGATACTAGGGTGTTATACCCTGGCGCATTAGGTGAAATATAAACACTATTAGGGCAAGCTGAAAGTCCTGTATTCATATAAATATATACAGCAGCTCCGTCTTTACCTTGGATACTTCCATGATCATCATAAGCATATAACTTACTGATAGTACCTAAACTTGAAGTTATAATACCAGCACTAACATTTATAGAAATGAATATAGATATCACTAAAAAAATCGATTTGAACATAAGCCTAATCCTAAAATTTAAAAATACAGGAGGAAAAGTAATAGTTGGTTAAAATTATGATGAATGAGCTTAGCCAACTCCATGTAAGTACCTAATACAGAAAGCTTTTCTTTTCATTACTCCACTGTTAACAGGGGATATTACCCAGACATAAGGCTTTTATTGTTTCGGCGTTACCCCATGCTTGACAGTTATTTTCTCCAAGCATTTTCACTGGAGTTCCTGCCATAAAAGCAGCTAAAGCTGCAGCTTTTGTTCCTTGGTATTTAGGGTTATCTTCCCGCATAGAGAATCGAAGAGTTGTATTACATGTGGGAGTTTGGGTATGGTTTTCAACTTTTATAAGAATAATTTCCATGTTCCCTTTGGCGTATGGAATAAAACCTGTAATTTTCCCATTACCTTCACCAGCATTTGCAATTGAAGATAGAAAAGTGCTTATAATAAACATATAAGTTTTCATGCTTTATTTCCTCCTTGAAATTAATGAGAATATATTAACATTAAGATATGCTTAAGCCAAAGGTTTAATATATATGCCTTTTTTGTATGGATGATAAGGCAAGTGCCTATGCTATAAGAGTAACTCAGAGAGGAAAAACGCAAATCAATGGATGTAAGGCCAGTTGCTAGGCAAAGAGTTTGGCACAACAATATATATTTTGACGTCGATTCATTCCTTGATGATGGTAGTATTTTGATAACACGTCTTCATGGCCTATTGCACCATGAAATAACTTTCTAAACTCTTTCGTTAGTGTAAGCCAGTTCTCAGTACTGATATTTAAGCGGTTAAGAATTTCAGGTTGGTTTTGTGTTATATATCCTGATTTATTTTCTCTGATGCACCGTCCTGTTAGGTCAAGTAACTCAAGATAGTCTTTTAGTTCAAAAGGTAATCCTTTTGGCATTAGCTTTCTTGGATTGCCTACAAATGGAAATAAGTTGGGAGGTTGTTGACCTATTTTAGCGTGAAAGATTCGCTCTTTTACACTAGTGTACTCTGACTCTTCAGGCGTTTTTGCCATTTTGGCGCGAATAGGGTTTAAATCGACATAAGCCATACAAGCGGCTAAGGCGGCTTCATCAAGTAAGGCTTGTGATTTGAAGCGACCTTCCCAAAACCTACCTGTGCAGTTATCTTCTTGATTGGCTTGCCTGGCAACACTCTCATTAAGTAAACGCATAAACCAACTAATATCAATTAAGCGCCTGCGATAGCATTCAACCGTTTCTAATAATGATGGTATTAAATAGCCTGCAACCTTCTCCTCTCGACAATATTGCTGCGTTAATAAGGTCCCTTTAAATAGCTTATGCCAACGTTTCAACACCTCTTCGGTGGACCATAGTTTTGCACTTGCTTCATCCACAAATAGCACTACATGGGTATGATTACTCATAATGGCATAAGCACAAACATCAATAGCAAACACTTGGCTCAAGGCTAATAATTTATCTTCAACCCATGCTCGTCTATGTTCAAAGGTTTTACCGGTAAGTTTATCTTCACCACAAAGGAACGCACGGCGAACACAGCGCGAAATACAATGATAATAGGGCGTGTCAGCTAAACTAATTAGTTGCTTTCTTGGTGTGGTCATAGAAAAGCCCCTCTATATGGTAGGTGTTAACTTAACCATAGTAGAGGACTTATATCTTTTCAATTAAGAGTGGGTGTCCTAGTTAATTCCTGAGCAAATCAAACGTACATCAGAGCTGAATTTTGAAAAATCTATATTTGCCATGTTCAATTAATTTTAATTAAAGTAAATATTGGTCCTATGAACTGAAATACGTGGTGCTATCAAAGTGAGTCTTTGGTCTTGCCTAAGTGATTTGGTTGGTTCTATCAACCGGTATTAGCAATTGCATATTTCACCATTACAGGACCGTAAAAGTCACCTTATGGGACCAATGAAGTCAGCTTGCCGGGACCAAGCATTTCACTCCATAGGACCAGTCGGTAAAAACTTAAAAATTACCAAAACTGTCAATAATTTATTGATTGATCAATAAGGACAACAGACTATTTGCAAACGGGCCTTAATTTGGCACCAAACGACTATTTTCACTAGATGAAAAATCTTTGGCTAAACGCTAGATAAAGAAAACCAGCTTCCGCTGGCTAACTTTGGTTTAAGTATATTAAAGGCTAACTTTGGTTTAAGTATATTAAAGGCTAAGTTAACTTCAATGGGCTTTGAATTGTTATATTTACAATTTCATCAAGCCAAGTTTGTATATTTTCGTTTGTTTTCTTCAACAATATTCTTGTGACATTTTTTATATTTTTTACCGCTACCGCAGAAGCAAGGGTCATTTCTTTTTGGAGTTATACTTGGCACACATGCAGGCTCACTTTGAACTAATGCTTCCATATTTTTGTCTGGTTGCCAATCAAACTCCATATAATCAGCGGACTCAAATACTTTGTCATTACCATTGCAAAGAACACCAAACACGATACTTTTTTGTGTTTTTCTACGGTATTTTTCTACCAACCCGCGCTTATGCATGTTCTCTTTTAGCTCTTCAAATGTTGCAACTGAAGAACCAACTACTGAGATTGATGTATCCCCTTGATGGAAAGACATTCGCCTAAAACCATCATGTGTTAGCGTTATATGTTTGAGTTCATTAACAGCCTGAGCGACAGAGTACAATACCGAATCGTCAAGCTCTAATAACGCAAATGAAATCCATCGAGCACCATCGTCATCCCACTGCTTTAATTGATGAAAGATTTCATCAACGCCTTCTGGCAATTTAAAACTAATATCAGGTTTATCAGGGTATTCACCGCGTTCATAAGACATTAACTGATCGAACTGGCCTGAGTACCCGACAAAAGAGAGGTAGTTGGGTATTTCTTGCGATTCATCAGCAATATTTGGAAGTAATAATCGAGAATCGAGATAAGCACCAAACAAGTCAAGCTCATCACCTTGCCAACCTTTATCATCATTGAGAATGCCAATACGCTTACTGACATAGTGCAGGAGTTCATCTGGTGTAACCTCAATTTTTGCTAGCAGCTCCAAATCAGATTCACATATTGAAAAAGGGTATTTATTGCTTGTAAATAGCCCCATGTTTTCCAGTTCATCTAATTGAGTAGCAATACCTGCCAAATGATGAAAAGATAATGAAATAGGGAATATTTTATGCACAGATGCTGAATCAAAAGTCAGCTTTCTACCGCCTTCTGCTTCAATGAAAGCGCAAGTATCATTTTCATTAATATATTGAATGGCTCTAAGGGCTTGCTGGTAAGCATCTTCAACATTCTTTTTAATGTCAGTGCGCAACTTACTCGCATGTCCAGTAACAGACTCAAAACGAAACTGCTTAGCTTTCGCTTCCATGACAATAAGAAAAGGCCCCCATTTTACCGCCAAGTCTAACTCTGTGGTTCCCGATTCTTTGGTAGGGTCAGGATATGTCAGACTCTGATAAACCGAATCTTTAGGGAAAAATTTACAAAGGTGCTCGTAAGCGCGTTGCTCTAACCATTTTGCCTTCTTTTTTTGGTAACGTGAATCATAAAACTTACTTTCAGTGCGAGCTGCTTTTTCATACGTATCCCAAATAACATCAAAGCTATTTGATATTTCACTAAATAACACTTTGCCTGATGGAAGTTCATAAAAAGGCTTACGTTGAATGTGCTCAACATCATCAATATTTTGCCGGTTAACACAAAATAATCCTTTAAAAGCTTTTGCTTCTACATCAGTCACTACAGGCTCTATATCAATAGCTGATAAATCTAACGGCAGTACATTGGGCATCACTTCATTTTGGTATGTTACATAACCAAATATGAAAGCACCGTTTTCGCCTTCATGCGACAGGTAATCAATAAACTCTTGCTCTTTTTCGGTTCGCCCCTTTTTGGCTCGAAGCTCATTATAAAGTTTCTTGCACGCTTCTGCTTCTTTTCGGCTTGGTGGTGTATGCTCGGTTGCTAGTGACTCTGTTTTACTAACCAGTGCATATACAATATCAACCGCTCGCTTTGGCGATAACCCAAGATTTTTTTCAAACCACTTATCAAAATTGCCTTGAATAACTTGTATTTTATGTGCTGTTTGTTCAGGAAAAGCAGAGCCTCGAACTACCTGAGAGTGAATTTTCATTTGTAATGCTAGTGGTGTCTTAGCTTTTTCTTTTTCAGGATCACCAAAACCTTCAAACATTTTTCCGTGAAAGATCTTTTCAAGTAAGTGGTAGCAATGTTGGGTGATGGGAGCAGGCAACCTTGTATCATTATTATCCCCAAACCGAGGAATACAGTTTACAGCCAATGTTTCTAACATAGCTGGATGGTTACCATATTTGTCACCAAAACTTGAACCTGTTGGTACGAAAATAAGTTGAGCTATCATGGATGACAGCAAAGCTTCAGCATTGACTGATGATATTAACTCTTGCAGTTCTTGCTCTGCTTTTAGTCTTTCTTTTGTAAGGTGATCAAATGGATTCAAAAGTTATACCTGTCACTAATTATTAAAATAGAGTTCATATGCACAAAAAAATTATCATTTAATCAACACATAGTTACATACGAAAAAACCAGCTCCCGCTGGTTTTCGTCAATTTTGCTGTCTTTCTTTGCTCCCAAAGAAGCCAAACCTTCGTTCAACTAGACCAGTCGTGGGTTAGCTTTGGTTGAAATCAAAGAAGACAAATAGTAGTGGTCTGCCCCATTATTACTTCTATTTTAACCAGACGCACCACAGTTTATTTTTGGATTGCTTTTATCTCTATCAAATTCCCAGCCTTTAACTAATTGCGTTTTTGAATCGACTAATAAATAATAATGGCAGTGTCTTCCAAAGATATTAGGTAATGCATAATGATAATTTTTATCTCCGTCTACAAGTAACTCTACACTCATATTAAACTCTTGGTCTGCTATTCTTTTTCCACTAAAAGCTTGTAATTCAGGTAACGTTTTCTCTAGTTTGATGTAATCATTCATCATATCAATAAATAACTCATGCGATGTTTTGTACATAGATGTACAACCAGAAATAAGTAGTACGCATAATATAATTCTAGCCATTATTTCTTCTCATCCATTCTGAATTATTAATAGAAGTTGCTAATTGTACATCTGTCATTAACGCACCATAAGTCATTACTGTTGCCGGAATCATAGCAGGAACATTCATAACAGCTCTTAACATACTATCATTAGAACCTGAAATTTTATCAAATCCTATTTGCATCCAATCATGGACTTTAGCTAGAGGGTTCATACCAGGCAAGTGATTGGCTGTTGTACTCAATGCCCCTCCTTGCTTAAAAAAGTCTCCCCATGTATTCCCTGTTAAGGGGGATGTATTAGTTCCAAAAACTATCGGACCATTTGGTACACCTCCACTCTCAAGGTATGTACCATCAGGGCTAGCTAACCCTTTACCTTTATTCCATGTGACATCATAATTCATCGCTTTATTATAACCATATCTCATCATAGCAGCAGCGAATGCAAACTTTGCACCGTTCGCAAAATTACCACCTGCAACTTTAGATGAAGCTCCTCCAGCTAACGAAGTGGCACCAACTCTACTCATATTCCAAGTATCACCATAATGGCCATTAACCCCACCGAAAGCAGCACCAGAAAACGCTCCAACAAGAGCACCTTTTAGCGCTCCAGTAAAACTGCCAGTAGTTAATGCTCCTCCAACAAATCCTCCAGCAGCTCCGGCCATTGCTCCGACAGCCATTGAACCAGCAGTTGTCAAGGTTGCTGCGGTAGCAGCCGTAGTCGCAGTAGCAGCTGTTGCAGCGGTCCCCCAAGTAGCTCCCCATGTTGATACCCAACCAGAAGCAGCTCCTGCTGTAAAATAAACGGCTACAGCGGCAACAATAGGTTTCCACCATTTTTTAAGCTTTTTCTTCAAGCCACTAAAGAAATAACCAGATGGATCGGTATAACTTAATGGGTTATTTAACACATATGAATAGCGATTATAGCTCTGACTATTCATCGGTGCTTGTATAAACGGGTCGGCCTGTAAGAACCTCCCCAACGTTGGATCGTAGATCCGACCGTTCATATGAATAATACGGCCGTTAGTGCCTACGGGCTCATGACCCGTGTAGCCACGAATGTTCATCGGTACTTGCGCCAGAATTAAATGCTCCATAGATACAGCGTAATGATGTCTATCAAGCTCGGTAGGCAACAGTTCTCGCTGCGCGCCAAAGGCATCATAAGTAAAGCGTTTTAACAATTCCCCTTGTTCATTGGTTACCGCAATCAATGAGCCTAAAATATCTTTATAAAGCCATTTCAACTGAGCATTGCCTGAACTGTAATAGGTTTGCAATGCTTGACCGCTAATAGCACGTTTAATAAAGCTTTGTTGTGGTTGGCTGTCGGTTTCATTTTGAATAGTCAGCTCTAAAGCACCGACATAATAAATAACCTGGTTTGCAGTAGTGCGTTTATACCGGGTGTTATTGGCGTCATAGGCAAACTGAGTAATTTCACCGTCTTCATCAATAGAGGTTGCTTTATTACGACCGCTGTATTCAATGTTACGCCAATTAACACCGTTTTTCTCAGCACTAAGTTGGTTACCATTTTCATCGTAGAAAAAGCGTTCGGTTACGCCATTTTTAAC
>MAAC01017628.1_pt1 | contig 16180 bp, 15 predicted proteins | sample 1115981 | NCBI WGS metagenome assembly MAAC01 (sample SAMN04961126, study PRJNA320927) | seawater metagenome | isolation source: sample BD02T64 sea water enriched with oil for 64 days | place: USA:Gulf of Mexico | collected 2013-07-27 | reverse complement strand
GGGACATCTCAGAGTTCAGTAAGGATTTAAAGAAACTAATCCGTTATCATTATAGCATTTCAAACCTCCAGCCAAATTCTTCCTTACTGGCAAAATGATTATAAAACGAGCCTTTTGGTAGATTTATTTTATCGGTTATCTCTTTTATTCCAATAGCACGGGATCTATTCAGATATATGAGTTCATTTCCGGCCTTAATAATATCTTCTATTAATATTTTCGTTTGGCAAGGCTTATGTATAACGACTGGTCACTATCACAATTTTAACCTGGCTTTTATAATGTAAAGGACTGGGATTGATATAATCCCAGCCATTTACTGCTATTAATCAAGCTCTTTTTAAAAATACTTGATCATGGTAAACCTCAAAAAACTATCGTTTTTAAAGTTTGCTAATAATAATTCATTGGCATCTATATTACTAAATACTCTTGCTTCCAATTCTGCTTTCCAGCTATTACCTATACGTCTTGATGCTTCAATACTGAAAATTTTGCTACTGGATTCTAGATCTGTCAGTCCTCCAATTAATATTGCTGTATCTTGAGTATCATTGAAAGCAATTCTACTTCCGAAGAAAATATCATTTTGTAAAGCACTTAGTGCTAACTCATCACGATCATCATACAAATACTCTCCTAAAACACCAATATCCAGTCCATTACCATCAATATTACTGAAGGTATACTCCAATCCAGCAACAAAAGCAAAGACATCTTGAGCTTTTGCCGTACGATATATGGACTCAAATTTCCAAAGAAAAGCATCATGTGTTACCTGTAACTCTAAGCCTGTTTGATTGATTACTGGATAGAAAGCATTAATATTTCCTAGTTGGTCAAATGTAAATAATGGCTCTCTTCCATTACCATAAAAATGTGAAATTCCAATATCAAAAGCACCAATATAATGAGACCACCTTATTGCAAAATCTTGACGCCATTCTTTCGCTTTACTCTGGTATCCAACATCTTCTTTATCTATAACAATAGGAAACCGGAATCGTCCTTTATTTCCTGCGAAAGAACGTTCTCTATGATAGGGTAAATAAAAGAAATCAAAGGCTCCAAAATTAGTATTCAAAGAATATTGAATCATTGGCTGCCCTAATTTTTGTTCACCATCAAAACTCTCTACCGCGTCTGTTTGATTTATAATGTCTACTAAATGGTTACTCTCTGTAACCCCCCAATAAATTTTCTTGAGGCCAACACTTAATTCCCAATTATTTTTAACCTTTTGATAATATAATTCTCTAATGTCCCAATGTGTACGTTCATTGTCTACATCCAATCTAAAAAAGCCTTCCGCAGTAATACTTTCGTATCCCTTATTCCAATCCAGCGTATATTTTGGTCTTATTGCTAATGATGGGAATTGATCTTTCTGTTCCTCAAAAGAAGGAGATTTATAAAAATATCTATACTCGGCTTCGAGTTCTAATTCGAAATCATGATTGATCGTTTTCTTTAGATCTTCCTGAGCAATTCCAGAAAACGAAAACAATATGACAGCTAGGTATGTTAATTTATTTTTCATCTGTTAATATTTACTGTTTAGGGGGCAGATTATATTCGCCATTCATCATCTCGGTTGGTATCAACTTATGATTTGGCTCATTTCACTTTATTACATTTTGATAAAAGACATCGGAAATTGATTATGGAAATTCCCGATGCCTCACACACTCAACATTTCAATCAAAAATAAAATGTTTGACTATTTACTTCTTTTTAAAGCATTTTGTGTAAAATCTTCATCTGTCAAATTAGCATCGAAATTATAATTACTAAACTTTAACAGCGTTTCTTTATTACTTTGATGGTTTACCATATTGAAGGTTCCTGCTCTCCAAAACTTATTTTTATATAACTCGTAATCAGAATAAGTTAAAGTCTTTAAAAGTGAATTTTTTCGGTCATAGAACTCCACTTTTTCAATGCGGTAACCTTTGCCTTTGTTATAATTAACAACTCGACGTGTGTACCCAGACTTTGGGTCAACTGGATCTTGTTCCACAATTAGAATATCTTCTTTTTCTTCCAAAAATTTATAACTGTATTTTTCAACTTCCTGAGATGATAAATCTTCATAAGCAAATTCAGAACCAACAAATGGTCCGGATTTATTATTTGAAGAGATGCGTTTAACTCGCTTTATTGATGGTAAAAACAACCATTGATCATCAGGACCAACCTTATGTGTAAATGTCAATGTAGATGTTCCTTTTACATCTCTAGGACTATTAAAAACAATTAGAGATTTATCCCCATCGGCTGTTAATTCTAATGTTTTAGTCGTTAAATCACGTTCACTAGTTTGGCCATTCTTATTTTTTAAGGTCATTTTTAGATCTACTGATGAACTTTTAAATCCCAAATCGGCTTGCTCTGCAGCTTTCGCAATTTCTAATCCGCGTGCTTCTGGAGATTGTGCATTTATCCCCATACTACTTAAAAGGACTGCTGTTATTAAAATTATTTTTTTCATGTTTTTATTTTTAAATATTGAATTTATTTATCAAGTATAATTTGTTCTAATTTTTTTTCACTCACCACTTTGCTTTCTTTCCTACTTGTTAAAATAAGCAGTGATGGTAATAATATAAAATCGATTATCAAAGCCGACAGAATAATAATTACGGTAATTCTAGCCATATAACTGTTTAGTGCAAAGGATGATGTTGAGAGAACCGCAAAGCCAGCCACTAATACAATTGTTGTGGTTACAAGTGCCTTACCTACGGTTTCAAAGGCATAGACTACCGCTTGTTGAGCAGTATATCCTAACTCGCGTCTCGCTCTTAAAAACTTACTCATAAAATGTACAGTATCATCAACAATAATCCCGAGAGTCATCCCAAATACAATGACCATTCCAGTATTTATTTGTGCCTTATATAGTGCCCATATTCCAAATCCAATAAGGACAGGAGTGACATTAGGAATTATACTTAATAAGCCAAGTTTAAAACTTCTTAAGGCTAACATTAGTACTAAAGAAATTAATATCAATGCAATAATATTCCCCTTAAACATACTATCTGCTTGTCTAAACCCTAGTTTAGAAAACATGAGCATTGGACTTACTGCAAGGGCATGCATTTCTGTTGGTGTATTTTCTCGCAGCCATTTTTCTCCACGTTCTGCAAAGGCAATCATTTGCGGACTGTCAATATTTTCAAGTGTAACTGTAACCCTAGTTTCAGATTTGTCCACATTAATTTGATTGTTTAGGTCTAAACCAAAAGGCAATGACAACTCATACAACAATAAATACTGTGCCGCTTCTTCACGGTTATCGGGCACGCGATAATATTGTTCATCATCACCATGCATTGATCGATTAACACGTCGGGCCACCTCGCTAAATGCATTAACATGTATCACTTCAGGTTGTTTATTTAACCAATTCTCAAAGTCATTTAGTTTTCTTAAATATTCGGGATTATTAATTCCCCCACTCTCACCACTGCCTATGGAATATTCAACATTATAAATACCCGTCAGATTTTTACTAATATAATCTGTGTCTGTTCTAAACTGAACACTCTCATCAAAATAGTTAATAAACTCATCATTGAATGTATTTCTTGTTGCCAAATAGGTCATTCCTCCTATAATTAAAAATGAAATAACAGTGAGTCTAACAGGTTGTTTTACAACATAATTACCCAAAGATCCATACCAATTTTTACTAACCTTAGTTGTTTCTTTTTTAGCTTTTGTTTTTACAGGCAAAATAGCCATTAAAGCGGGTAAAGCCGTTGTTGAAAACAAGAAAGCCATTGTCATTCCAAAAGCTGTGATATTACCTAAATCCCAAAATGGGGGAACATCACCAAAATTCATCGTTAAAAATCCAATAACGGTAGTTAAACTCGTAATAAATACGGGCATAAAGTTTAAGCGCATCGACTCCGTTAAAGCTTCTATTTTAGTCATGTTTTCCTTACGCATTTTTTGTAACATCGTTACCAAAATATGGATACTATCCGCTACGGCAAGTGTTAAAATCATGGTTGGAAACACCGCTGAAGGTGGTGTTAGTTTAATTCCCATTAAACCAACAAAGCCAACAGCACTCATTATAGAGAACATTACAACCACTAATGTTGCAATGGTGCTATAAACGTTTCTGGTAAGTATAAATGTTGTAATCAAAACAATAATCAACATGAACATTGTTAAGGCCAAATCACTCATTGATGATTCAAAGAATGCTGTATTTAAGGGGACTAATCCTGAAGAGTGTATTTCGAAATTTGGATGCTTTACTTTAAACTCAGTAAGCATATTTCTAACAAAGGCAGTTACTTCCGGGATTTCCTTTGCGCTATCAACACCAGGAAGTCTAACCGTAATATTAACAGCAGTAACACTCCCTTTTTCATTAAGAATTCTGTTTACAAGTAAGGGTTCTTTTAATGCTTTCGTTTTAATATCTGCAATTTCCGCTTCCGTTTTTGAAGACGATTCATAGGACAAATCATCGACATAAAGGTCATCCTCTACAGCACTAGTGTGCTGAAAATTTGTCAATGCATCTACTCTAGAAGAATACGGTGTATTCCAAGATTCGGCAGTTAATTCTTCAATTGCTGCAAGATTGTCTTTTGTAAATATATTGCCATTAGATGGAGAAAGGACAAGAATTACGTTATCGTCTTTCGTATACTTTTCCTGAAGTGCATCAAAAGCCTCTAATTCGGGATTTGACTTACTAAAGAAAACATGATAATCACCATCAAATTCCATGGCGCCTTGAGACCCAAGTCCCATAGCCAAAATCAAAGTCAGTATTAATACTGGCCATTTGCGTTTAATTACAAACGCGGCCCATTTTTTGGCAAACTTGTTTGAGGCATTTTCAATTTTTTTTATTGCATTCATAGTTTGTTAATTAGTTGACCAGTCACTTATTATTTCTGATCTTTTTTAGTGTTTAAATAAAATATTAGTGTGAATTGATTTAAATAATTGACCAGTCATCTATTAAAAGGTCAAAAAAAATATTATTTCAAAATTAGCATCCGAATCATATTCATAAGATTATCTATAGGATAAGAACTTTTCATTTCTTTCATACTTACCATCGCCCCTTTTCCGGCATCTTCAATAAAGGCAGCAATATCTCCGGCTGCCATAGCACTACCAATTTCTCCATAGTCCTGCGCTTCCTGAATAACCTCAGTAATTAGACTCAAAACCAACTGTTCTTTTGTTAGGATGGCATTTCTAATTTTCTCATTGTGTTCGGCCATTTCACTACCCAAATTACAAGCCATACAGCCCATTTTACAGTCCATTTCATTTTTCAATACACTAACACGATATTCATGAAAATCGAGCAAACGTTGTTTTGGCGACACCGTTTTGTTTTGTAAAATTTCCTTTGCAGGAGTGAACATTATACTAAAGTATTTCTCTATGGCTTTAACAGTAAAATCTTCTTTGCTGTCAAAATAAAAATAAAATGAACCTTTAGGTATTCCAACAAGTTTAACAATGTCATTAACGCTAGTTGCGTTATATCCTTTTGACCAAAGGAGCTCCATCCCTTTTTCTAAAAGGGAATCTGCTTTAAGATCGTGTTTTAAGGTTTTAGCCATTATTAATTATTACTCTGCAAAAATATGACCACTCGTCTAGTAAACCAAATTTTTTAACAATTTTATTTAAATAAGTTAACAAACCTCCTACAGACCTTGATCTAAAGGAGGTTTTATTAAAAATGATTTTTGTTAATTTTCCTAAATATATGCGTATACATTAGTGATGTTGAAAAGTCTCTTTTCGCTTCTTTAGTTGCTTTTCAAGATCTTTTATAGTGTGTTTCACTGCATTTTCAAAGCTTGTTTCATTAGAGGTAGCAAATATTCTTGGTCCAGGAACACTCAATTCCATTTTACAAATTTTACCTTTCCCTTTTGGATCATGTTCTACTTCAAAATGCACTTCTGCATTAATTATCCAATCATATTTGTTAGCTAAATTTGTTAATTTTTCATTTACATATTTGTCCATTGCTTCACTTGTAGCCATATGTACATATTGAATATTTATCATCATAGTGTTTAATATTTAAATTAATATAATACTCAAATTTAAAAGAGTTTTCTTCCTTTTAAAATGATAAATATCATATTAAGGGTGAAATAATTTTAAAAAATATCAGTATAATATTTAGCTGTTACTTATTCTAAAAGCCCATTAATTAATCATTTATTTAATAATAGGTATTACTGTCCAGTTTGTAACTGAAAACCCATCTTGAGCTATAACTTTAATACTGCCTGTTTTATTTTGAATAAAATTGAAAGTATGCCCTGAATCGACTATTGTTTTTGCTCCAAAAGGAATATCAAAAGTTGCCCTAACCTTTGATAAATTGTTTTCCTTAGAAAGATAAGCATATATTTCATGGGAATCCCAATTAACAATACTAGAACGTACTTCGTTTTGGAATTTTACATTATACATTCCAGAATTTCCAATGTCTATACCATTGACTTTAGGAGATCCTAAATTTTGAATTTCCTGTTTTTCCATAGTGTAATTTCTTAACTGAATAGCATTAACAAAGAGTTCCCCTGTTTCATTATCATCATCAGAAAAAAGTAAAAATCCTTGATCTTGTCCCCCAGGAAATACATTATAAACAGACCATCTCCCAGAAGAAATTGCATTTTCACCTATAAACTTTCCATTGATATATTTTTTTATTGTGCTCATGGAAACCACAATAGCTATACGGTTCCAGGTTTCTATTTTCAAGTTTCCGTGATATTCATTGTTAATTCCCAAACCTCCAGATTTTATGAAAAAATCACCATCATTATCATTTGTTGGACTTGTTTGAAACAAATTTATAAATTTTGAATCGCTACCCTTGGGGATATAAAGATCCATTATTATAGTGTAATTATAATGCAATTCCTCATTACTATCGGGGGTAAAATTTGTAAACATAAATAATCCGTTTTTTGGATTAAATGCTGGTATTTTCGCAATGGAAGCGGCCTTCCCTTCAATTGAGCCAATTCCAAACGAAGTTGTAGTTCCAAATTGAAGCATTTGAGTGTTATCATTGCTTAAATAATCTAATGGTCTAAACTGGCTACCAACACCAGTACTAGTCAAATCTTTATGTTCAAAATCCCAATTTCCAGTCGTCCTTTTCATAGGCTTCGTGTTTAGTATTTGCTTATCGCAAATGACTTTCATTACACTGGGGGCTATATCACTCTCAACACCATCAACAGCATTATTCCTGATGGTTTTAAATTCATCAATATTATTTGAAGTAAAGGCCCATAGTTTAGAGCCGTGCTCATGGATTTTTTTAATAAAGATTTGAAACTTTTCCGTATTATCAATAGCAGCTGTATAATAGGTTTCAAAAAAAGCACATCCAAGTGCCACCAATTCCTGATACCATCTATCATCATTAACATTTTCTGGTATGCCTCCAAAATAAACAAATGATGACTCGGGACAAGCGCTATGAAATGCTCTTGCTTCTTCTAAATTGCTAATGGCAGACAACAATCTTTCAGGTAAAACCTTAGTACTCTCAAGTGCCTTAGCCATTAGGTCAATACGGAATTTTTTAGTATCCAAATAAAGATAAGCATCATATTTTTCTGCAAGTTCAAGCGCTTCTTCCAAAGTGGCTATTTTGGTGTTTTTAAATTGAGAACCTTTCCAGCTACCAACATCCAGGCTTAACAATTCTTGATAGGTTGACGAAACAACATACCCTGTACCACTACTAGTTCTATACATTGTTGGTTGATCATGAAATAAAACATAAACATCATCGGAAGTAACATTGATATCAATTTCACAATACTTCACGCCACGTTTAAAGGCTTCTTCAATACTCAATAAGGTATTTTCAGGGTAAATGTCAGAATAGCCTCGATGTCCTATAGCATCAAAGCCACAATCGGAATATGAATAACTTGGAATATTAGACTGAGAGAAAATGAGCTTACTGCTTGCAAGGAGGATAATGATTAGAAAAAAGAGTCTCAAGGACATTTATTTTTATTTGCAGCTTCACAATTCATTCAAATGTACTAAAAAATTCTCAAGATGTTGTATTCTTTTTTGTCTTATAAAACACTTTAATAGTTAAGAATGAGGTCATTAAAAAAAGGCTAAGAATAAAATACTCATATAAGTTTTTTCAATTCAACCCTGGCATTTTCCATCATCAATTCCTGTCCTTTTTCATTGGGATGTAAATCATCTTCAAGAAAATGAGCTGGTGTTAAATTATTTGAAAAATCTATATATGGTGTTTCTTTTTGATTACAATATGCAATCAGGGTAGTTTTAAAACTCCTAATGCATTCGGAAAAATTCTCTTGAATAAAATTGAGTTCATTTAAATTATAAAATGGGGTGGGAATTCCTATAACAACTTGAATTTCATAATGTTTTGCATACTTGGCCATGGCATGAATATTTGAAATAATTAATTCATCTTTTAATCCAAACCACAGGTCATTTGTCCCTCCTGTTATGATTATATGAGTTGGCCTATGCTGAACAATCATTTGTTCAAAGCGGCCTAACATGCCTGCTGTCGTATCACCATTAATCCCATAATTAATCACGGCTACATTCAACGCCTTACTCAATAATGTAGTCCATTTTTTAGGTGCTTCTAGATCAAACCCAAAAGTGATACTATCTCCTATGCATGCAATTTTAACTTGTGTGTTATCTATCATTATTTTAAGATTATCATTCAAAAATTACAATATCATCGCTTTCAAACCAATCTTTATAAAATTGTTGATGAATTTTCTCTATACTATTGCGTTTCACTTTAAGTGTTGGTGTTATTAATCCATTAGCAACACTCCAATCTTCTTTCATAATAATAATCTTTTCTATTTTTTCGTGTTTTTCGAATTTAGGATTTAGGCTATTAACTGTTGTGATTAAACCAGAAATCAAATTGGCTTTATCCTTCATTAATCCCAATTGAGATACAGTAATTAACGCAATAGGTTGCGGAATTCCTGTCCCAACAATACATATTTGTTCGATATCCGTATTCTTGGTCATTTGAAGCTCCAAAGGGGCTGGTGAAATATATTTTCCTTTATCTGTTTTAAATTGATCTTTAACACGTCCAGTAATACTTAAAAATCCGTCATGATCATATTCCCCAATATCACCTGTTTTTAAAAATCCTTCTCCATCAAAAACTGCAGCGGTAGCTTCAGGCGATTTATAATAGCCTTTCATCAAACAATTATTCATGATGCATATTTCTCCTTCGGTAGTTAGCTTAACTTTTACATGCTCCAATGGTTTTCCAACAGAGCCCACTTTATTGGCTTGTGGAGAATTGCAATGGGAAATGCAACAATCTTCGGTCATTCCATATACTTGCTGAATTGAAATCCCAATGGTTTCAAACCAAATAACTAAACTTGGCGCTAGCGGTGCTGCTCCAGATAAAATAAACTGAGCTGATCCCAGCCCAAGCTTTTGTTGTAATTTCTTTTTAAGATATCCATTAAGAAGTGGTATTTTTAATAAAAAACTAAGGCGTTTTTGTGGTAACTTCTCTAATATTTTTTCTTGAAATTTTGACCAAATTCTCGGGACCGCAAAAAATGCATGAGGTTGTGTTTTTTCTAAATCTGAAGCAAAAGTATCTAAGGATTCCGGGAATGTTACCTGTGCTCCTAAAACTAAACTAATCGTTTCCAATAATCGTTCAGCAATATGTGCTATGGGCAGATAAGAAAACAAGCGGGATTGTTCGGCCAAATTAAATAGCGTAATTAATCCTTTTACACTTTCCATAAAATTGCCAACAGTATGCATTACGCCCTTAGGATCTCCCGTAGTACCAGAGGTATAAATTATAGTATGCAAATTATTGCTCTCATGTTTTGGCAGTACTAGAAGTGGTTCTTGACTTTGTAAAAAGTCTTCCCATAAATCCCCAACAGCATTACCATACAAACCAATACTAATAATTGGAATATCTAAAATCCCTTTTTTTTGAGATTCCAAATCATCTAGCTTCCCTACAATAATGGCCTTGGCTTCACTATGAACTAAAATTTGGTTTATAGACTGACTATTAAGAGTTGGATAAATTGGAATGGATATATGACCTGCCATCATGATGGCTAAATCTGCGATATGCCAATGTGCACAATTTTTAGACAACAATGCTATATGCGAGCGTTGTGCAAGCTTATAAGTATGCAATGCAGATGCCATTTTACGCGCTTCAGTTCCAACGTCTTTAAACGAGTAGCTAATGATGCCTCCATTTATAGGCTGGTTTAAAAAAGGAGCATCAGGAGTATTGGTTTCCCAATGTAGAAATGCTTCTAAAGGTGAGTTAAATATTTGCATAATCAATAAGTTAGTCTCTAAATATAGGAAAAGTTTGTATGGTATAAAATAATCTATATTGACTTCTTTTTTATTGTTTTATTTTCATCGATATACAGTATTTTTGAGTTTTCATTTAATCTATTATTATGAAACTAGTTTTCGCTACCAATAATGCCAATAAGCTCAAAGAAGTTCAAGCACTTTTGCCTCAAAACATTCAATTATTAAGTTTAAAAGAAATTGGTTGCTTTGAAGACATTCCGGAAACACAGGCGACTATTGAAGCCAATGCAAAACAGAAGGCCAATTACATTAAAAACAACTATGGTTATGATTGTTTTGCAGACGATACCGGTCTAGAAGTTGATTCCTTAAACGGTGCTCCTGGTTTATATTCAGCACGATATGCTGGTGAAAACCGAGATGCTAATGACAATATGGATAAATTACTGAACGAGTTAGAAGTTCATGAAGACCGATCTGGGCAATTTAAAACTGTTATTGCTCTCCATCTCGATGATCAGCTCCAAACATTCACAGGTATTTGCGAAGGTGAAATTACCGTATCCAAGCATGGTACACAAGGATTTGGTTACGACCCCATATTTAAACCTTTAGGATTTGAACATACTTTTGCCGAAATGTCAATTGAAGATAAAAACAGGATAGGACATCGTGGGAAGGCGATTCAATTATTAGTACAATATTTAAATTCTAAATCGTAAAATCCAATATCTTATTTCTTGTTTCAAAAATAAAAACTCAAATAACAAATAGAAAATAGGGGTTAGAAAGGCCAATAAAAATGCCAAAAAATTGATATTCAAAATAAAGTAGTATCTTTGCGCCTTGAAACTCAAAAATGAGTTTATAAATTCCTCAGGGTGAGGATGTGTTACTAGAAGTTTAGGTTTAAGTATGTCGATTCGCTTCTTTATGTAACACCGCATAACATAATCGAATACTTATTACTCGAATGAACACATTCCAAGATTTAGGTCTTAATGAAGACCTTTTACACGCAATTACCGATTTAGGTTTTGAAAAACCAAGTGATGTCCAAGACAAAGCTATTCCAATTTTATTAGATCAAGAAACAGATTTAGTTGCATTGGCACAAACAGGAACAGGAAAGACGGCTGCCTTTGGTTTTCCAATGTTGCAAAAAATTAATGTCGATAGTAGAACTACTCAAGGTTTAATATTATCTCCAACACGTGAACTTTGTTTACAAATTACAAATGAGATGAAGCAATATGGTAAATATTGCAAAGGTCTTAATGTAGTTGCTATATATGGAGGAGCTAGTATTTCTGATCAGGCTAGAGAGGTAAAACGTGGTGCACAGATTATTGTCGCGACTCCTGGTAGAATGAAAGATATGATTAGCCGTAGGATGGTTGATATCTCAAAAATTGAATATAGCGTTTTAGATGAAGCCGATGAAATGTTAAATATGGGTTTCAAGGAAGATATTACTGATATTCTTTCTCATACTCCAGACGAAAAAAATACATGGTTATTTTCTGCAACGATGCCAAAAGAGGTTTCAAATATTGCGAAAAGATTCATGCAAAATCCTGTTGAAATTACCGTTGGTAATAAAAATGAAAGTACCAATCAGGTATCTCATGAATATTATTTAGTAAATTCTAGAGACCGCTATCAAGCCCTAAAACGCTTGTCTGATGCAAATCCAGATATCTTTTCTGTAATCTTTTGTAGAACAAAACGTGATACTCAAAAAGTAGCAGAAAATTTAATTGAAGATGGTTACAGTGCTGGAGCATTACACGGTGATTTAAGTCAGAACCAACGTGATTTGGTGATGAAATCTTTTAGAAACAAACAAATACAAATGCTAGTAGCTACAGATGTTGCTGCTCGTGGTATTGATGTTGATGATATTACCCACGTTATCAATTATCAATTACCTGATGAACCTGAAATTTATACACATAGATCTGGTCGTACAGGTCGCGCTGGAAAAACAGGGATCTCTATGGTAATTGTTTCCAAAAGTGAAGTTCGTAAGATAAAAAGTATTGAACGAATCATTAAAAAACAATTCGAGAAAAAGGTAATTCCTGATGGCATGGAAATTTGCGAGGTGCAATTAATGTCATTAGCAAATAAGATTCAGAATACAGAAGTGAATCATGAAATAGACAAATACCTTACCAGTATAAATGATTTGTTCGAAGACACCAGTAAAGATGAATTGATTAAAAAGTTCTTCTCGGTAGAATTCACACGTTTCTTTAATTACTATCAAAAAACTAAAAACCTTAATGCATCGGAATCTAGTTCTGATCGTGATGGCGGAAAAGATTATAGCGTAAATTCAAACGATTCGCGTTACTTTATCAATGTAGGCCGTAAAGATGGATACGACTGGATGAGTTTAAAAGACTTCTTAAAAGATGTTCTTGAACTGGGTAGAGACGACGTTTTTAAAGTTGATGTCAAAGAGAGCTTCTCTTTTTTCAACACTGATAAAGCGATACAACAGAAAGTATTAGACTTCTTCACCGACTTTAAACATAATGGTCGTTTTGTAAATGTTGAAGTCAGCGAAGATAAAGGACGTAGCAATAATAGAAGTCGTGGTGGCGGACGACGTGATGACAAGCGCGGCGGTAAAAGACGTGATGACAGACGTGGTGGCGAACGACGTTCTAATCCAAGAGGAGATTCTGGATCTCGAAGTGATAGAAGAAGTGGAGAAAGACGTTCTGAATCAAGAGACGGATTTAAAAATAGAAGTGATAGACGAAGCTCAGAAAATTCTTCAGGATCAAGACGCTCTGATTCTGAATCTAGAACAGAAAACTCGGGATCATCAAGACCAAGACGTAGTCGACGATAATTAAACTTTCATGTTAATTTTTAGTCAAAATTATACATGATTCATTATTTATTCGTTTTGTTTAGTACTTTTATAACGAAATTGCTTTAATGAAACTATTAAATGTTAATCAATCGACCAATATTTATATTAAATAGACAGATGAAAAAACTTACCCTACTATTCAGTTTAATATTTGCAACTACAATTAGTATTGCACAAGATAATACTACCGTAAAAGGTACTATTATAAGAGCTGAAAATGGTAAGCCTCTAGAGAATGTAAATATTGTGAACTTAACGAAAGTTATAGGTACCTCAACTAATAGTGAAGGTGAATTTGAAATTAGAGCAACACTTAATGACACAATTCACCTTTCCTATTTAGGTTATAAATCTCTTAAGGTTAGGGTTACAAATGATTGGATAAAATATGGCGCTTCGACTTCAATTGAAATGACTGAAGCCGCCTTAGCTCTTCAAAAAGTAGTTGTTAATCAATTGCGCTTAACAGGTTATTTGGCACTGGATATTGAGCAAGTGCCTTTACAGCAAAACCTTCGATATAGTATCTCTGGTTTGCCTTCTACCGGGTATGAAGGGGGAAATTCAAATAGTGTTGTTACTAAAGTTTTAGGAGCACTTTTTAATCCTGCTGATTTTTTACATAAAATGTTTGGTAGAAAACCTAATGAACTGAGAAAACTAAGACAAATGAAAAAAGATGATGAGATAAGAAATATTTTGTCTAGTCGTTTTGATCGTGAAATGCTTACCGCTCTACTTCAAGTAGATAAAGTTGATCTTGATTTGTTGATTAGTGAATGTAATTACTCTAAAGATTTTATCCGTTCAGCAAATGATCTTCAAATTCTTGATGCCATTAGTGAATGTTATGAAGAATATAAAGTATTGAGTAAAACACGTAGACGTTTATAATCTCAAATCATTGTCTTGAATGTAAGGCTATTCTATTCCCTTCTGAGTCTATAAAAACCCCCATGTAACCAACATTTGGTGAAATTTGAGTTTTAGTTTTTAAAACTTTACCCCCAGCCATTTCTACACGATTAATTTCAATACTAACATCATTGGATCCAAAATAAATTAGTGGGCCATGTGACTCACTGGCTTGATAAGCCTCATTTTTAATTAAGGATCCTGCGGCTCCAGTTTTGTCTTCCGAATAAGGAAACCACCCCATTAAAGTCCCTCCAAAATCTTGGACTGAAATTTCTATTTTAAAAACACTTTCATAAAAAATTTTGGCACGCCCCATATCACTTACCGGAATCTCGAACCATGTAACCATATTCTGCATTACTAATTTTGTATATAATTTAATATTTCTAAGCTTCTAATATTTCCTTTAAACTTACTAAACCCATTTCAAAATCCTTCCCCAAAGTTTTATCCATATTCATAAATAACATCAATATATTAAATGGGAATTTATTGTTCCCAGAAAAGCCCCAAGTCACCAAGGTATGTTCTTCGTCAACTCTTCCCAGTTCAAAATGACCAATGGATTCAGACTTCCATGGTTTAAAAAAACGAAGCTGTGAGTTGATGGACTCATTTTCTATAATGCTCAAAATTTCCTGTTCACCCTCTCCAACATCTTTATTACCTTTCCATTTTGATATAAATCCAACTTCACCATCTGTACCCACATAAGACTGTTCCATGTTGGGATCTTTATTTTTCCAAGGAGACCAGTGATCTTGGTTTTTTACCAATTTCAAATACTGAAACGTTTCAGGAAGTGATTTATTAATAATTATGCTGCGATTTACAGCTAATTTTTTTGGCGCTATTATCCCTAAAGCAACAATGACAATTGCTATAATAACGATTACATATATGGTTACTTCCATGTTCTCTATTAGTTTTTGTTACACAATGACCTGATTGCTATAAATTTACAAAATTACTTCCAACTTTTATAACGTTCTAAAATTTGATCATAACTCTTGATTGTTTTTTTACACCAATCAAATCTTTTTTCCAGTAGTTCGGCTTCCGAAAGCTGCCATGGTATCGTCGATGCTTTCAATTTTGTAGTTACATGTTGAAGAATAATTGCTGCTGATACCGATATATTTAAACTTTCAGTAAAACCTACCATTGGGATTTTCAAAAAGGAATCGGCTTGTTCCATAACTGCATTTGAAAGTCCTTCAGTCTCTCTTCCAAAAAAGAAACATGATTTTTTAGTCACATCAAAATCTGCTAATACTCGGTCCTCTTCATGAGGTGTAGTAGCAACAATTTGATAGCCTCCCTCTTTTAATGACTTTAAACAATCGGAAGCAGAATTATAGCGTTTTAAGTCGACCCATTTCTGTGCTCCCATTGCAATTTCCCTATCTATTCGTTTTACATTTTGCTCTTCAATTACATGTAATTCTTGAATCCCAAATACATCACAACTTCTCATTACTGCACTGGTATTATGCAATTGATACACATCTTCTGTTGCAACAGTAAAATGCTTGGTACGTTGAGATAGTACATGATCAAATCGTAATTTACGGTTTTCTGTGAGGTGAGATTCTAAAAATTCTAAAAGCCTAATATCATTCATAGAGTTCAAATATAATTTAAAATAGTATTTTGGTACTCATGAAAGTTTTATTTCTAATACTTATTATTCATGAGAATGATTATATAAAGAATCCATTTACCAGTAGAAATAGCAGTGATTAAACTAATAAACTATATAGCCAAGTGAAACACATTGTAATTCTGACCGGAGCCGGTATGAGTGCCGAAAGCGGCATAAAAACCTTTCGAGATGCCGATGGTCTTTGGGAAGGTCATAATGTTATGGAAGTTGCATCACCCGAAGGCTTTGCAAACAATCCAGAATTGGTTTTAGATTTTTACAACCAACGTCGAAAACAGTTGCTAGGTGTAAATCCCAATTCGGCACACACGGCCTTAGCTAAC
>MAAC01006738.1_pt1 | contig 16180 bp, 3 predicted proteins | sample 1115981 | NCBI WGS metagenome assembly MAAC01 (sample SAMN04961126, study PRJNA320927) | seawater metagenome | isolation source: sample BD02T64 sea water enriched with oil for 64 days | place: USA:Gulf of Mexico | collected 2013-07-27 | reverse complement strand
CCTTTGCTGATTGAAAAAATATGTGAACAAATCAAACTGGTCATGGGATTGGAGGAGGATGAGGTTATTGATCCGAATCAACCACTGCAGGAATTAGGACTTGATTCGTTAATGGCGGTCGAATTACGTAATATTCTTTGCGCTCTTATTGATAAGCAGCTTCCGGCGACCTTAATGTTTAAATACCCGACGGTAGCAAGCCTAAGTGAGTTTCTCATTGCCGATATGTTTAAAGATGATATGCCGGCAGAAGAACCAAAAGCTGAAGTCGTTGATGTTGAGGAAGAGGAGGAAGAATCCCTTGATGATTTAAGCGAAGAAGAGCTTGAGGCAATGTTAAATGATGAGCTTGGTGAAGAAACAGATGACGATGATTTTTAAATAATAATAAGAGGCAAGTATTATGGCGAATAAAAACAATGAAGCCTGTAGTAATACTAAGGCCGAGGCGGCAGAGCAAGTAACATCTGACCAAGCTCGGGAAAAAACATCGAGTCGAAAACTTATTGAAAAATCGTTATTGGAGATAAAGAAATTACGTAAAAAAGTCAAAGGCCTTCAAGATAATCAGCAACAGGTTAGTCATGGTGCCATTGCTATTGTTGGTGTTGGTTGCCGGTTGCCGGGGAATATTCGCAATTTGAATGACCTTTGGAGTGTTCTAGAGAAAGGTCAAGATTGTATTTCTTATGATGGAAATAACCGTTGGCCGTGGCAGGATGTTTTTGATGAGAATCAAGATGCCCCAGGAAAACTCTACTCAAAGGCGATGGGGTTGTTGGATGACCCTATTGCCTTTGATGCAGACTTTTTTGGTGTGTCCCCTAGGGAAGCTAATGAAATTGACCCACAGCAGCGGTTGTTGTTGGAAGTTAGCTATCACGCTATGGAAAATGCAGGTTATTCGTTGCAGGCATTAAAAGGCAGTAAAACGGGAGTTTTTGTTGGGGTATCTTCACAAGACTATTCGCAGTTGGGTAGTCGATTTGGTGCGCCGGAAGATATAACTCCATGGCAGGGAACCGGTATATCACCTTCTGCAGCGGCAGGTCGGTTATCCTATTTGTATGACTTTAATGGGCCAAGTTTAGCAGTGGATACTGCTTGTTCGTCATCATTGGTAGCACTGCATTACGCTTGTCAGAGTTTGCGCCAAGGGGAGTGCGATGCTGCTTTAGTGGGCGGGGTTAATATGATATTAAACCCTGGCACAAGTATTCTGTTCTCGAAAGCAAAAATGTTATCAGTAGATGGGCATTGTAAGACTTTTGACAAAGACGCCAATGGATACGTTCGTTCCGAAGGCTGCGCTGTAGTGATGGTCAAGCGTTTGCAGGATGCAATTAAGGACGGAGACCATGTTCATGGCGTGATACGTGGTACGGCAGTGAATCAAGACGGTCGTTCTCAAGGACTAACGGCACCCAATGAAATATCTCAACAAAAAGTAATTAATGCTGCTTTACGGCAAGCGCAATGTACCGCTGATGATGTTAGTTATGTAGAAGCACACGGAACGGGAACGCCATTGGGTGATCCTATTGAGGTAAATGCCCTGCAGGAAGTGTATGGGAAGCATAAATCATCAGATAAACCACTACATATTGGATCTTGTAAAACAAATTTTGGACACGCGGAAGCAGCTGCTGGAATGTTTGGCTTATTAAAATTAGTCGTGTCATTACAGCACAAAAAAATTCCTGCAAGTTTGCATTTTTCCAATCCTAACCCCTATGTTAATTGGGCAAGCATGAATGTGAAGGTAGTCGATCAGCTGCAGGATTGGCCCGATGCACCTTTAAGAGCAGGGTTAAGTGGATTTGGTTTTACCGGAACGAATGCTCATGTCATCGTCGAATCTTATGAGCCAAATACTCTCGATGACCTCAATGCGCTTAATAATTTAGACACTTCCGATGAAGAAAAATTATGGTCCCCAGCGATATTTCCGTTATCTGCAAAAAATGAATATGCGTTAAAAGAAGCTGAAGTACGGTTGTCAAATTACTTGGTTATAGCCGACAAGGGATTGGCTTCTGCAGAGTCAAAAAAACAAATATTGCCAGCTATTTCACGCACTTTGTCAGTTGGTCGAGAACACTACCATCATCGTTCAATTTTTAGTGAAAGTAATAAAACGCCTGTTTATGGGAAAAAGACTAAGCCAAAAATCGAATCTGTTTTTAGGTTTACCAACACGGATGCGATTGATATAGGTGTCATTAATACGTTAACAATGAAAATCCCCATATTTAATGAAAATTGGAATGACATTCAATCTATTGTTAGTAAACAGGGAGACGATGTTAGCAAATTACTAGGTGAAAAGTTTGCAGATGCATTGACGAATTTCGGGTATCAGTATTCGTTGACAAAAATGTTTATAGCCTGGGGGATAAACCCCAAAACGCTAATTTCAGAAGGTGTTGTAAATAGCAGTTTTAAAGATCCAGATAGTTCATATGGCAACTCTTGTGGCAACTCTTGTGGCAACTACAGTGGCAACAATGTCGGGCTTATCTGTGCATCAGAATTGTCCGCAGCTTGTGTGGCAGGTTTAATGTCACTCGAAGGTGCAATTGACACGTTATTCGAGTTAGCAAAAGTAGCTAAAGGTAGCACCTCCAAAGAGTCAGTTATCAAAGATGGTGTTAATAATGAAAGTGCTACCAGCGAGAGTGTTAGCAAGAATATCGTAGCACGTTGTAAAAGGCCGAGGCTTCGTTTTATTAGTCCATTGGCGATAGAAAATGGCGAGCCAATGTTATTTTCGAGTGATGTCAATGTAATGACTCATTGGGTGAGTCAGTTGGTAGACATTGCAAAAGGCAGAGTTGATCACGTTGAGGTTATTGGTTTAGAAAAAATTGTGCCTTGGGATATTTTAATATCTCTAGACGAATTGGTAATAGTGAAGGGTATTGAAAAATTAGACAGTCTCACTATAGAGAGTCTCACTATAAAGCAAGAAAGTGCTCATAATATACGGTTTGATTGTTTGAAGAGTATGGAATCCTTACTGGTTTCTGTATATGTGGCCGGTGTTGATGTTGACTGGAAGACGGTGTTTGTAGGTTCTACGTGCACTGAGACAATACCGTTACCTGGGTATGCGTTTCAAAGAAAGGACTACTGGAATACTGCAATACCTCTGCACCTTCTTAATGTGGCACAAGATTGTAATATTGACGTAGCTCCAAATGACTTAACCCCAAGTGACGATGATGAAGCGCTGGAGCAATGGAGTTATCAGTATTCGCTTGAAACGACAGAATTATTAACGAATGAAATGTCAATGCCTCAGAAGTGGTTAGTGATTTCAGATGAGGAGCAAAATGCAAATGCTCTTTATTCCCAATTGGTATCGCGAGGGCATCAAGCCTCGGCCACTGTTATCCATGGGAATGACAATGGCTTTTCTTTACGGGATATATGGAATGATACGGAAATTGTAGCGGCCAAAAATCGTGAAGATGTCGAACATTGGCTGTTAAATAAAGCGAAGGGTGAACAGCTGAATATTGTATTTTCAGTAGGAGGGAAAAGTAGTGTTGAAGATTGGATGCGTTTTGAACAACAATATGCTGATATCACTAATGTTACCTTATTTCTGGCTCAGGCATTAACAAATATATCGAACATTAGCTTATGGACGATGACCGCGAACGGATTGATTGATGGATTGAGTCAGGATGAGAGTGGTAATGGACTTCCATTTTCTTGTACGTCATCGTTGTTAACCGGGTTTAGTAAGGTGTTAGCGTTAGAGTTATCTGATGTGATGCAAGGGCATTTGGATTATAGGTCTAGCGATTCCGAATTAGGTCGGGTAATGGCTTCGGCGTTGGTGGATGGATTGATGTCGGATCTGCCCTTTGCGAATTTGCACTATGATGGCAAGACATGGAGGGCACCGGTGCTCCAGAAAGCCCCAGCGGAGGTTGTTAGGCAGAAGGCAGTTGAACAAGGAACGGAGGCACTGCGCCAAGATGCATTTTATTTGGTTGCAGGCGGAACCGGGTCGATTGGTTTATCTACGGCGCAACGGCTCATTGATCGTGGTGCAAAACATATCGTATTGCTGAGCCGGTCGGGTATTAACGAAGAATCACCGGCTTACAACACCGTTAGTGGAATGAAGTTATCGTGCGAGGTGTTAACACCGACAATTGATATATGTAATCGTGAGGCTCTACAAAACTATCTTGAAGCGTTGCGAAAGGAGCTTCCGATTGCTGGGGTTATTCATGCTGCAGGTACATTTGATATAACGCCATTAACATCTCTGACGTCAGAAGAGTGCTTTTCAGTAATGGATAGCAAAGTTATAGGTTTGCGTTGGTTGGATGAGTTAACAAGAGAAGATGAAATTGAGATGTTTATTGGTTTTTCATCCATTGCCTCTGTATGGGGATCTGCGGGAAATTTTCATTACGCAGCTGCAAATTATGCGGTTGATAGCATCATTTATTATCGCCAAATTAGTGGGTTGCCTGGTGCGGTAATTAATTGGGGGCCTTGGGCCGATTCCAATATGGTAACCACAGAGTCGGAAAAAGAAGCAAATAGACGTGGTCTATTTGCTATGGATAAGGCTGCAGGGGTTCGTTGGTTGGATCAGTTCTTGTTAAGGCCTACTGCTGAACAAACGATTGTTGCAAAAGTGCAATGGCAACGTTTGAAGCCTCTCTTAGATCTTACCAAAATGGGGAGCATGTTAAGTAAAATCGATATTAATGATGATAATAAATTGTTTGATGACGAAAACGTAACGTTAAACATGCATGTTGAATTAAATGCTATTGATATTGCATTTAAGAAAGACTTAGAAACGCTGTCACAGGAGCAAGCGGAGGTTGCGTTGTTAGAATATGTTAAACAACAGTTAGCAACGGCTTTGGAATCAGAAGTAGAAGATATTGATGTTTTTCAACCACTGTTAAATTTGGGTATTGATTCATTAATGGCGGTTGAGTTTAAAAATCGAGTAACAAAAGTTACCGGCGTTGAGATTCCGCTCGTAAAGCTAATGGAAGGTAGCAATTTATGTGATTTGAGTAAAATGTTGTGCGATGAATACTTTCAATTGGAAAGTGTTGCAGCGGACGATGATTTAGTTGAGGAAGATGACGGGTTTCTGGAAGGTGTGTTATGAATGCGCCTGAGAACTCGCGTTATTTGTTGGAGCGCTTTTTAGAGCCTCATTATAAAAATGGTCTGGAGCTGTGGCTGGATCAAGGCCAGTTACGCTTTAAGGGGCCGAAGGAAATTTTAAAGAAAGAGTTGATTGTTGCCCTAAAGAAGCATAAATCAGACATTATTTTGATGCTTCAAGAGGCTACCATTATTGACTCTGGGTCTAGTGACGTTGCGTCTAATAATGAAGGCATCAAGTCAGCAGGAGAAAACCGTAATGTTATTGACGCTGAATATTCACTGTCAATGAGTCAGTCTGCTATTTGGATGTTGTATCAGTTTGCACCAAATAGCCCTGTTTATAACACAACGTTTTGTGCGAGATTGCATGAAAGTGTTGATATTAATCTACTTGAAAAAGCCTACCAAAATACCGTTAACCGCCATGATATGTTGCGTAGTCGGTTCTTAGATGGTGATGGAGGCAGTGTTCAGCAGGTTATGCATAGCTCCCAAGTATCAATTGATGTGGTTGATGCTATGTCCTGGGAACAGGGGGCTATTGATGAATGGTTGAAAACGGAGGCTGTTGCCCCATTCGATTTGTCCAATTCAAATGCATTAAGAATTAAATGTTTAAAGACCAACGCTGGTAGTCTTCTTATTGCTACAATTCACCATATTGCAGCAGATTTATGGTCGTTACTGATTATTGCAGAGGATCTTTTTTCTGACTACCAGCATTATCTTGCCCATGGGTACTTTAATTTGGTTAAGGCCAAGCATAGGTATCAGGATCATGTAGCCCAGCAAAAGTTGTATCTTCAGTCTGATGATATTGGTGATGTGAGGTCATATTGGCAAGAATATTTGACTAATGCCTCGTTTCAACTGGAGATGCCAACGGATTTTGTTAGACCCGCAGTAATGATGATGTCTAGCGCTAGGCGAAGTACTATTATAGATAGTCAGGTGACGGTATCGGTAAGAGAGTTTTGTAAAAATAATGCAATAACACCCTATGTTCTATTCGAATCAGCCTTTCAGTTACTGCTTTTTCGTTATGTTCAGCGCTCGAATTTTCTTATTGGAACGCCAACATTTGGTCGCTCAAAGCAGGCACTAGAAAAAATTGTTGGAGATTTTGCTAACCCTGTTGTACTTCGTGCGAACATTGTCCGCAGTAGTCGAGTAGCGGACTGGTTGAAAGGAAATCAAAAAGACCTTTTTAAGGTGATGGCATTGCAGGATTATCCTTTTCCCTCTTTGGTTGAGCTTATTAACCCTCCAAGAGATGCATCTCGAACACCGCTTTTTCAACATATGTTTGTTTGGCATCAGGGGAATAAGGACACATTTTTACAGCAAAATCTTATCGAGGAAATTCTTCCTATCTCCGGACCCTGTGGATCGCCCTATGATATTCTATTGTCGGTGAGTGACGTGGGTGATTCTTTTGAGTGCCACTGGACGTATCAAACGTCACTGTATGAAGATGTCTCTATTAAGCAGTTTTCTCAAGAGTATGAACAGCTTATTTATTCATTACTAGAAAGCTCTAATGAAACGACAATCGATACCGTATTAAATGAAATAGAATTTCCTTCGTTAGATATTTGTGGAGAACTGACAAACAACGTCTTTTTCAAAGGTAAGTCATTGGGCCAATTTATTGCTGATGATAGGGTTGATAACGATGAGGATACTGAATCAGAAATAGGGAACTCCCTGTATTCCTTGATCGGATATTCCTTAATGAGTATCGACGATGATTTTCAGCCGATAACTTGTCTCCATGAGCGTGGGCGATTAGTTCGGCATAGTTCGGATAAATCAACAATATTGCCGTTAACAGGGCACTATAACGCTAAGGGCGATATAGTAGTTACTGAAATATCGCTCGGTTGGGGCATTGTTGATAAGCGATTGGTCAACCTTGGGGGGATGGTTTTAGAAAAATATGAGGATTTATCTGAGCGCTGTATGATTTCTCGTTGTTGTATTTCTGATGAAGGGAATGTCAGAAATGTCCTGTATTTTGAAAGCGAAGGCGATGATGTTGTTGATGCTGGTATTAGCGAAAATTTAAGAAAAACATTTGATTTTCTTCAGGATGTTATTTTCCTTTCTCGATTTGTACGGGATAAAAATGGTGATGTAGATCGACATTGGTTGTTGGGTATTCCGGTGTTTGATATGCCTATATCAATCAGAAGAACACAGCAGCCGCTAATACCACAACAATATTATCCAGGTAAAGATGAACTGAACAAGGAGGGAAAGGTAAATGTTAACAGTATGGAGAATGTTCAGATAGATGAGGATGAACCTGCTTTACTGATGGGGGATACGTTGCCTTTATCTATACCTGTAACAAATATTGTTGACGCACTGATTAAAACTGCAGCATTAGATGGTGATATTGGTTTTAAATTTATTGATGAAAAAGGTGATATTTCAGATTTATCGTACAAAGAACTTTTACATTCTAGCATTGTTGTTGCGAATGGACTTCGTAAAAAAGGAATACGAGAAAAACAGATTGTTATTCTTCAAGTATCGGATCGTTCGCAGTACTTTACCTTGTGGTGGGCTTTGTTGTGGTTAGGTGCTATGCCATTAACCATAGCGGTTCCAAGTGAGTATTCAGATGATCAACCAATAGCACGAAAACTAAAAAATGTCGTAAGCAGTCTCACTGACTGTGTTGTGATTAGTGATTTTTCAGATAGTTCTTCAGATGGTATATTGGATGGTTTGTCAGATGGTTCTTCGTATAAAGCTTCGTTAATCGAAAATTATATTAATTGTAGTGTGTTTCATATTAATGACCTTGTTAATTCGCTTGATGGCGTCGTAGTTGAGGGATCAATACAAGAGCGAAGCTATTCTAAAGCGAATGATGTGGCATTTTTACAACTCACTTCAGGCAGCACTGGAACGCCAAAAATCATTCAAATCAGCCATCAAGGTATACTTCATCAGGTTTACGCTGCAGCTGAATATAATCAATTTGAGGTTGGAGATAAGACGTTAAATTGGCTCCCTTATGATCATGTGGTTCCAATATTAACGACGCATTTACGGGATGTCATACTAGGTTTAAGCCAATATCAAGTGCCAACGACATCCGTTTTATCTGATCCATTATGTTGGCTTCAGTTGATGGGGGAATATGATATACAGCATAGCTGGTCACCAAATTTCGGATTCAAGCTAGTTGTTGATGCCCTAAAAGTAATTGAGGCTTCAGGGGGAAGAGTTGATATTCCCTCTCTACATAAAATAAAAACACTGATGAATGCAGGGGAGCAAGTTATCCCTTCCGTCGTTTCAGATTTTATGAAGGTGTTGCAACCGTTCCACCTTGGTGATGGTGTGATGCAGTCTGCGTTTGGTATGGCGGAGTCTTGTACATGTATCACCTATGATAATGAGTATAGTTTGGATGATAAAAAAAGTGGGGGGTTTTCATCTCTTGGTGGTGTCATTCCTGGAGTTGATATTAGAATAGTCGATGAGGATAACGTACTTTCGGACGTGGGGAAAATCGGTAGGATGCAAATGCGCGGCCCGGTTGTTACGCCGGGTTACCTGAATAATCCAAGTGCAAATGAAGAATCATTCGTGGGTAATGGTTGGTTTAATTCAGGGGATTTGGGGTACATATTCCAAGGAAAATTGGTGTTAACGGGGCGAGAGAAAGAAATGATCGTCATTCGTGGCGTTAATTACTATTGTTATGAGATCGAAGAGTCGATAACCCATCACCCCAGTGTTACACCTACATTTGTTGCTGCCTTTTCAGTAATAGGTGATTCTAGTAATGAGGAACTGGTTGTTGTTTATGTAGAAAGTGATAATTCTGAAATTTATCATTCTGAAAGAGACCTTAATACGATTATCAATAGGGAATTTGGAATTGAAGCTCGCTATATTGTTAGTGTAAAGCAGGATCAGTTTCATAAAACTACGAGTGGAAAAATACAGCGTTCTCAATTTAGAAAATTGTTTCAGACCGGTGAGTATAAGCAGCAGTGTCGTGATTTTGATAGGTTGATGGGGGGCGTACCTGAGACTGATTTACGTGTTCCTTACTTTATATATGAATCTGGTATGGAGAAGGTAATATTTCCACAGTCTGAAGATTTTGTCGATGACACGCATTTCACCGTTTTTTCTTTTGATAATAAACTGGTTGAATATACTAATAGCCGCTGTACAAATAGGGTCGTCGTTGAAGTAAATAGCGTGACGGATATTGTCTTGTTATCAAAATCTATACCGACGAGTGGTTCCAAGAATGGCTCCAAGAACACGGCGTCAAATATTCTATTATTATTTTCGTTTCCAGAGATCACTGACGTTGAGGAGATGCAACGGTTAGTCATAAGTATCGCAGGTACCGTTGCGGAGCTTGATCGTCTGTTTGACCAGGAAAAACGAAGTCGTTTAAATAATGAAGTGGTTTTTAATGTGGTTTTGACGAAATCGTCAAAGCACCCTGTGTCAGGCATGATGAGCATGAAACCGCTAATGGATTCGCTCACTCAAGAACTAGCTAGCAAAGCTATGGAGAATACTGAAGGCACGATTTCTCTATTACGTTTACGAATTGTAAATGAGTTTGAAGTTTCAGATAGTCTATTGGAAAAAATCATAAGATTGCACTCTGTTAAACCCCCCTTGTACCTCGATGCTGATGCTGTGTTTCGACCAGTGCTGCAACCTTCTTCTGTATCTATGCAGCCCTTGATCAACGATGGAAATACCCCATCGTCCATTTTTCGTAAAGTATTTGTCGTTACCGGTGGGTTTGGTGGGTTAGGCGTAGAATTGGTTAGGTACCTATTAGACAATCAATGCAAAATTATTGTTATTGGTAGAAGGGATATTAGTCTGTGTGAAAAAACGCAAAGCTTAGCTAGGCATATCCGCAGGGATTATGGTGATACATCCTTGTCTTACCATTCCGTAGCGTCACTAGATAATGCCAATATTGAAACTTCAGTCTGTTCGGGTTTGCGATATCTGGAGGAAAAATCAATAGATGGAATTTTCCATTTAGCGGGTTGCTATTTGCAAAAATCAATACCCTCGATGACAGATGAGGATTGGTCTCAGTGTTTTGATGCCAAATATGAAGGAAGTTTGGCGTTAGGCCGCTATTTACAACAAGCGTGGCCAATGGCAATGCTTGTTAATTTTAGCTCAATTAATAGTTATTTTGGTGCGCCGGAGCTTTCAGGCTATAGCACAGCGAATGCGTTACAGAATCAGTTGTCAGATTATTTTAATAACGCAGAAAATAAATGGGACAATGGCGGAGGTGCGATTAGAACGTTCTGTTTGAATTGGAGTGTCTGGCCGGATATTGGAATGGCTCAGGGGTTTAGTTCTCAAGATATAGCATTGGCAAAGAACAAGGGTTTTTTTCCAATGTCAACGAAGAAAGATTTATTCTTGCTGGATTCTATTCTGGATTCTAAACCTGGAAACTACTGGTTAGGATTAGATCATGAGAAGTCGGCAATAGCCGCAGAGATTGATTGGAAGGTTGCGCCAAGGCAGTGGCATATTGGTGCTCTCAATGCGGAGCCCCAAGTGTTACAAATGCATCAATACGTTGAGTTACCTACGATTCCTCAGCCACATTTTGATGTGTTGGATAGCACGTTAATAAGTGGGGGACAACCGCCAAGAAATAAGATTGATGAGATATTGTTTGATATCTGGGTTAGTTTGTTGGGGGCAAGGGTTTCACATATCGACCAAACATTTTTTGAGTGCGGGGGGAATTCTGTCGTTGTTACTCAGTTAATGTACAAGATCACGGTAAATTTTAACGAATCTTTACCTTTGTCCTCTATTTTCGAATATTCCACTATTCGAAAGTTTAGTGATTTTCTCTCAAAGAAAAATACACCTAAAGAGGAAACCCCAGAAGAATCAGCGTTTTCGTCTGCTATTTCCTCACTCAACTTAATGGATCAGGTAAGAAAACTTGGAAAGGGTCAGGTTACGTTAATATCCGGAAACATTGAGCGACCAAAAAATACAATTATTTATATCCCTGCATTGATAGGGTTACCTCATAGTTATCAACATTTATTGCATGCATTCCCAGAATGTAACCAAGTGTTATTGTCCCAGGACGTATTAACACAATCAGAGGTGTCAATAAGCCAGTTAGCATCCATGTATATTGAATTATTGAAAAGTGCAGATGTTGACCTGGCTCGTTGTTCGTTTGTTGGATGGTCATTTGGTGGATGTGTTGCATTTGAGATGATGCGTCAGTTGGAGGCTTCAAGCGCATTACCAAATCAACGTAAGTTGATAATAATTGACAGCGGTATTCAAGGCGCTATCCCTTCATTTTTGGGAGATGACACGGTTGCATACCCTTTGTTTTCTAAGGATCTTGGGCAGAATATGGAGGCGATTGAAGGCCGCTCTAACGCTGAGTTAATCTCTTCAATAGCTTCAAAAATTGATTCATTACAAGCGTTTTTTTTAGGAAAGAACGTCGAAATAGGTACTGATGTGTTAAGCGTTTGGTTTAACACGTATAAGAATAACATGCAGCTGTTAAGGGAGTATAACCCTGGTTGGCAACGAATTGATGCTGATGTGGTTTATATAAAAGCGAATGGCAATGCTCTTGCTACTTCCGATATGGGGTGGGGGGAGCAGTTTTTAAATTTTAACGTCATCGAGCGCGATTCCGACCATCAACAGGTGGTCTACGATAGTGTGCTAGTGGACTTGATTAAGACGTGTGTATAGGGTGGAGATTATGGATTTTGAGCCAGGAAAAAAAATAACAATATCGGCGTTTTTTGTTTTTGTGTTGATCAGTATTTTATTGTTGCCAAATATTGTTTTGGCTAGTGGTATTTCTGTTGCAAACACCTGTAACCCTGTTGCAGAGGTGTCGTGCGGCCTCCCGTTTCCATCTGATCTGTTTTTGAATACTAGTGGGAAATTGAATTATAGCGATAATATTTTTGATCGCGAGGTTGGTGGACAGTTAAGGGATAGTGAATTCTCGGTTAAATCTCAATTTCCCGTAGGGTTTCGTCCAAGTCAAATTTTCAATGACAGTGAAGGTTTTTCTGCGTTAGGCCCTGTTTTGTTTGAGCTGTCTGAATGGCCGCAGGAGGAAATATTAAGATCAGGTGATGGGCAATTACTGGTTTTTGATCGAGATAGTGGGGAGATAGTCCCTATGATTGTGACACTAAGCAGTGTTGCTAATCCAGAGAGAGAGTTTCGACAAAAATCCCCCGTTGTTATAGCGTGGCCTCGTGCACGGTTTGAATTCTCCGGGCGTTATGTGGCGGTTTTGTTAAGGGATCAATTACACACAAGAAGCAGTGGTGGAGAAGAAGTATTTGATCCAAGTGAAGGGATGAAAAAGATTCTTGATGGCAGTGGATCATTTTTTGTTAAAAATGCCTATGCACCTATTCTGGATACCATTGATGAAGCTGGGATTGATAGAAATAATATTATCTCTTTAACGTATTTTACAGTTCGCCCCGAGTCAGAAGTAACGACCCCGATTCCTTTAATGATTCAACGAGCGCTAGGGCAGTCTGGCTTTGTACAAAACTTGCATCAGCGATCCTCGCTTGATACATCTGAGGATGCGCTAATGACATTGGCAGGGGATCTGTCATTGATAAATTTTCGTCGAGTAGATGGTGGTATCTATCCTCCTTATACACCTCAGCCTGACAGTTCTTTAGACCACACTGATTTTATTCTTACTCTACCAAAGGTGCCAGAAAACGAGGACGTTCCTTTGATGTTATGGGGGCATGGTTTAGCAAACTTTAAAGATTATAAACACTCTGGCTATAGAAGAGCTGGCAGGTTAGGGATTGCTACCTTGGCAATAGATCATCCCAATCACGGTAAACGTGTAACTGTTGATCCTAGAAAGTCTCCATCAATAGCACTAGCGGTGCGATCTCCGTTAAATATGATGCATTTGTTGGGAATGTTTGTGCAAACAGTGATTGATCATGCGGTTGTCGCCCGAATGGCTCATGATCTCTTACCCGAAAAACTTGCTGAATTGAAATTACAGAAACCCGAAATACCCAGTATCGATATTACTAAGATGTATTATCAAGGATTGTCTCTAGGCGGTATGGTGGGGCCAACCATTGGTGTTACAGCACCTTATATCGAAGGGGCTTATGTTGTTAATGGTGCCAGCAGTCTAATGCAGCTCTTTTCTGAGTCTGCAATGTGGGATGGAAATACCAGTATGGTCATTCCCGCAAATGCGACAGGGGCAGAAGCAACATTGGTGTTGGCGATGATGCAGCATTACATTGATATTGCTGACGGCTCAAATTTTGCGCATTGGTATCAAAACCCTCCCGTTGGAAACTTCACCAAAAAGCTAGGCATGCTTTATGCGCTAGGTGACGGTAGTGTTGTAAATGATACCAGTTTGGCGTTAGCTGAAATTGCTGACCTTCCCTTGTTGAAAACGGTAATTGAGCCGGTATTCCAGCTTCGAGATGGAGAGGAGGGTAGGGACGGTTATGAAAATGGTAACGGTGTTGCTCAAACGGGTTATGGTCTTGATCTTGCGGAAAACGCTGTTGATGAGCTAAAGGCATTTGACCCCAATAGAGTGACTAACTTAGAAGGTCTAAGTGTTTTTGGTAATCTTTCCGGTTTGGACTTTGGCGACAGTATTCTCGCGGATTCGCTGGAGTCTCTACTTGCATCGGCGGGAAGTGAGAGTGAAGTAGATTCATTTGAAGAATTGGTTGATATCGTTTATGACGGTGATCTGGAATCATTCCTTACGCATTTCAATCGTAGTTCTGTTGAGGCTGTAGGTTATAATATCGATTGGGTTTGTGGTGTCGTCAATGTTACCACTGAGCGTTGTGCCTACGCTAAAGTTAAAGCAGAGGAAGATGCGGAAAATTCAGATCTAATTGACGATGAAGTCGATCCGTCGGATCTTGAAGATCTACTCGGCGTCGGGGCACTTGGAACTATTGAGGTAAAAGTTGTTGATGGAACAGGTGGATCTACCAATCCAATAGGTATTGCTTTGATTTCTGCATTTTTATTATGGCGTAAACGTTTTTCAAAGGATTTTATGCGACGCGCGAAGAAGGCGTTGATGTTGCCGTTTGTGCGTACAACCATCTCCGCAATACTTTCTGCTGCTACTTGGTTTTTATGGGCGTTATGGGTTAATTGGGGGCAGGGCGATAACGCGTGGAGTAGTGGCTTTGCACAAGGCGTTAGCAGTTTTTGTACCACCTTTACGGGAAGCTGGCTGATGGAATGGTTGTTTGTTCGATTGGGCGGTGAACCCTTGGCATGTGCGTTAAATGTTATTATTGTTAGCAGTTGCTCTCTGCTTTTTATGGTATTTATGCATGAGGTAGCTGACACGCAGCGTGTTTTTATTACGGTCTTTCCGATATTTAATGTTGTTATTGCTTTTTGCACAGCGTATGTATGGGGTCTAAGACGCTTAAATACGGAAATAACTGCTGTTGAATAGTGCTTTTGAGATGATTAGCTGGATTACACGCAGCCCAAGAGTTAGACACGTTTTTTTTAAAGTGCATTTTCTTTTGTTGGTTATTCTTGCGCAAAGTACATCAATATTTGCTTCTGAAAGTGAGGGGCGTGACGAATGGGATGTAGATTGGACGTTTGAATCAATTATCCAGTATCGCTATTTTACAGATACTAACGACGGGGGTAATAGTAGGGATAGTAGTAAGGAAACTTCAAATATAGAAAACCAAACATTTGTTGAGCAGCAATATTCTGATCAACAACAGTTTCCTATATTTAATCAACGCTTGGGGTTCTCAACATCAGATGTATCTGGAGACCATTTAGTGACGGGTGACTTTTTTTTCCATTATGATCATTATGATGAGAATAACCGTTATATGGATGTTAGAGAATTAGATTGGCTATATAGCTTTGATGATTATCAGGTTCGGGCCGGAGTAGGTCAGGTTAGCTGGGGAGTTAATGATATATTCCGAACGGTTGATACGATTAACCAAATAGATACTCAAGCCTGGCCATCTCGTACCAAGCTAGGTCAGCCATTGATATCTTTTGCAGGTTACCTTAATGATAATCTGTTAGAAGCGTACATTCTTCTGGATCATCGAAAAAGGCGTTATTCTGGTGAAAACGGACGGTTACGATATCCTATTCTTATTGACGAAGACCCAATCTATGAACGTGGCGCAACAGGAAAGGTAGATTTTGCGCTACGGTGGCAGTTTTCTCTATGGGGGGCTGATGTTGCTTTATCGCATTTTTATGGAGTGAGTAGAGACCCCTATTTCACGTTTAATTTTGATTTTGATCATCCACGGTTAGTTCCTGTATATCAAAAAATAAACCAGCCTTCGATAGAATTGACTCGAGATTTTGATGGGTTACTGACAAAATTTGAAGCAAAGTACGAGATGGGCGGTTTACAGCACTATTTTTCTTATGCGGGTGGCATCGAGGTTTCTTTCCCTGAAATAGTGGGTAGTGATATAGATACAACGGTAATTTTAGAGGCTATCTATGATAGTCGTGATGAAGCCAATAATAATGTTTTTAACAGAGATGTCGCTTTAGCATTTCGGTTACAATTTAATGATAGCTATGAATCGAGCTTGCTTGTTGCAGGTGTTCAAGATTACGAATATAGCGAACGTTTGTTGTTAGTGCATTGGCGTAGTAACCCTGGTCAGCACTGGCGATTTGATGCGATTCTTAATATCTTCCAGTCTTCAGAGAAAGCCCTTGATAGAACCGCATTTGATAAGGCGTGGGATGACGCATTTGATAATATATCCTCAGGAAACATCCCTCTTCCAATTTCATTGGTGAATAACATTTACGCATCAATATCTGAAGTAACCCTCAGTCGTCGTGATTTTGAAAATCTAATAACCTTTATGAATTCACTGCAACAACCGGGCGGGTATAAAGCTTCCTATGTTGATACGGTTCCGGATGTACTGTTTGAATTGAT
>MAAC01014886.1_pt1 | contig 16182 bp, 13 predicted proteins | sample 1115981 | NCBI WGS metagenome assembly MAAC01 (sample SAMN04961126, study PRJNA320927) | seawater metagenome | isolation source: sample BD02T64 sea water enriched with oil for 64 days | place: USA:Gulf of Mexico | collected 2013-07-27 | reverse complement strand
GATTACCAAAACGTTATATTAGGCATGACTCAAAACCTGTTTGTATAGGTCAAAAGCAAAAGTGGTTTTTACTAAAACTAACTGCCGCTGAGTCTTCCGTTGATTTACTCCATAGCTCGCATCCTGAATTTGATGATTGGCGATGGGTGAGTTATTGGTATCCAGTCAGACAGGTAGTGTCTTTTAAACGTGATGTTTATCGTATGGTCATGAAAGAGTTTGCTAATTTTGCTTTACCACTTACGTACGAAAGGCGACCTGATCGCCGTAAACGTAGGGCTTAATTACCATAGTGTCTAATTATTACTATGATTGTAAATCCAAATAGCCCACTTTATTGTGGGCTATTTTTTTATCAGTGTTCACTTTACAGTAATCATTAATTATATCGTTCGAACAACTTTATTAACTCGACTAATATTACTGAGGAATTAAATGTTAACTACCCTGCGCCGAATCGTATTAGAGTTTAGTCAAGAAGCTGAACTGCAAAATGCACTTGAACGCATGGTTTACAGTGTAAAGAAAGCGATGAAAACAGATTGTTGTTCGATCTATCTCGCTGATTATCACCACCAACATTTTTTATTAATGGCCTCTGATGGTTTGGCGAAAGTATCAGTTGGAGAGACGAGTATAGGTTTCTCTGAAGGGTTAGTCGGCTTAGTTGGTCAACGAGAAGAGCCATTAAACATCGCTGATGCCCAACAGCATCAAGATTATATCCATGCCCCAGAAGTTGAAGAAGAAGAGTTCAATGCCTTTTTGGGTACACCTATTATTCATCAACGTAAAGTACTCGGCATTTTAGCTATTCAGCAAAAGGAATCCCGTCACTACACTGAAAATGATGAAGCCTTTTTAGTGACACTTTCCGCGCAACTTGCCAGTGCTTTAGCCAATGCTGAAGTTAAAAATTTATTGAGTCAGCAACAGCATAAAACTCAAGGGGTAAAGCAACTGCATGGTATTGCTGGCGCTCCTGGGATTGCGCTAAGTGAAATTATTGTCTGCCAACCTCAGGCAGATCTTGCTGCGGTCTCATTAAAAAAATCCCCTGATAGCGAGAAACAATTATTACGTTTTGAACAAGCGGTAGAAAAAACACGTATCGAGTTTGATGTATTAAGTAACCAGTTGAGCAAGTCCATTGATGATGACAGCTTAGCTATATTTGACGTGTATAAACAATTGTTAGATCAGGCAAGCTTAGGCAACGAAGTTGCAGCAAAAATATCAAAGGGTTGGCGTGCAGATAGTGCATTAAAACTAGTAATAGAGCATTACATCACTCAGTTTGAAGCCATTGAAGATAGCTACTTTCGAGAGCGCGCTAGTGATATTCGAGATTTAGGTACCCGTTTACTGGTTAATATTCAGCAGCAAGCAGCGGAGGAGCTGGAATTACCCAGAGAATTTATTTTGTTGGCCCAAGATGTCAGCGCCTCATTGGTGGCACAATACCAACATCAAGGGTTGTTAGGCATCATTTCATTGTCGGGCTCTAATAACTCCCATGCCGCCATTTTAGCACGCTCATTAGGGCTTCCTGCCATAATGGGCGTTAACGCTTTAGTACTTGGTCAGTTGCATCAACAGCAAGCGATAATTGATGGTTACAGTGGTGAGTTATTTATTAATCCAGATGAAGGGTTAATAAAAGAATATCAATATTTATTAAGCCAAGAAAAAGCCCTTACTGATAAAGTAATGGCAGTTGCTTCATTACCTTGTATTACCCAAGATGGTAGAGCAATTGAAGTATTACTTAATGCTGGTTTATCTGCAGGCTTTGAACACTCAGCTAAACTTGGTGCATTGGGTATCGGTTTATATCGTACAGAAATTCCGTTTATGAACCGTAACTGTTTTCCGTCAGAGCAAGAGCAAACGCAGTTATACCGTAAAGTATTACAGGTTTTTCCTAAACATGGTGTCACCATGCGAACACTTGATGTTGGCGGCGACAAATCACTACCATATTTCCCCATTAATGAAGAAAACCCTTTTCTTGGCTGGCGTGGCATCCGGATCACCTTAGATCACCCAGAAATATTCTTGGTACAAGTACGTGCCATGTTACGGGCAAATCAAGGGTTAAATAACTTAGAGATTATGTTACCTATGATCTCAGGTGTTGAAGAGGTTGATGAAGCGAATCGATTAATTAATCAGGCTTTTTTTGAACTTAAAGCTGAATTGACCAAAGATATAACGACAGAGCTCATGTCTGCGAGTAATGAAGATGGTCATTTAACCCTACACCAGGCACAACAAAAAGCACAGGCGGTTACAGCCAAAGTAGTAAGACCTAAAGTCGGTATTATGCTGGAAGTGCCTTCTGTTATTTTTCAAATGGAAGCTTTATCTAAACGCGTTGATTTCTTTTCTGTGGGTAGTAATGATTTAACCCAGTATTTATTAGCCGTTGATCGAAACAATAGTCAAGTTGCCAATTTATATGATGCTTTTCATCCTGCAGTATTAAATGCGTTAAATAGTATCGCACAACAATCAGCGCAATGTTTAACGCCCATTAGTTTATGTGGAGAGTTAGCCTCACAACCTGCAGGGGCTATTTTATTATTGGCAATGGGCTTTGATAAAATAAGTATGAATGGCCATAACGTCCCACGTATTAAGTGGGTTATTCGTCATATTTCATTTGAACAAGCACAAAATATTTTAGATAAAGCATTAACATTAACCACCGCTAAGGAAGTACACAGTTATCTTAATGAGCAGCTTGAAGGACTTGGCCTGGGTGGCTTTATTCGGGCAGGTTTTTAGTGGTAATGTCACACAGTGTTTTATTTCATAGTTAGGAGCGGTCTTTCCGCACAGTTGAATGATTTTAACCGTTTTAATTTCTTGTCTCGTATTAGGTAGCGTTGTTGGTTTTTTAGCTGGTTTACTGGGGATTGGCGGTGGTCTTATTATCGTGCCTGCATTAGCGTATTTACTGCCTATGGTTGGAATAAATAGTGAGGTGGTTATGCCCATGGCGTTAGCCACCTCACTAGGCGCAATTGTTATTACTTCAACCAGTGCTGCTTATGCTCATCATAGAAAAAGTAATATTCCCTGGCCATTAGCAAGACAGTTATTGATATTAGTTGCGGTGGGAGCATTAATAGGCGCTTTTATTGCGGATTCTCTTTCAAGTGAAGCATTGACTGGCTTTTTCTCTTTTGTTGTTATGTTACTTGCCGCTTACATGTTGCTCTCGATAAATGCTTCTAAGCAAAGGTCGCTACCCGCTACATATGTATTGCAATTACTTAGTTTTATCACGGGTATCATCTCAAGTTTAATGGGGATTGCCGGCGGAGCAATTCTTGTGCCTTCCTTGAGTTTTTTTGGTGTACCGGTTAGACACGCAATTGGTATTGCCACGGCTTGTGGTGTGATGGTTGCGCTGTTTGGCTCTCTTGGCTACATTATTACCGGGTTTAACTCACCGGATCTCCCTGATTTGAGTTTAGGGTACTTATATTTGCCAGCTCTCTTAGGTATTGTGGTAAGTTCGTCAATACTCGCACCATTAGGTGTTAAATACGCGGGTAAACTACCGGTAAAAACCTTGAAGAAATGCTTTGCTGTATTTCTTATTTTCGTCGCTTTGAAAATGATGATGGTTTAATGTTTTTTCTGTGAGTACTTTGCGGCTTTACAGCGTATAATATTGCGAAATAAAAGATTTCGTTTTAAACACCTATTATGACGACATGAACAGAACAGTTTTGAAATATTTTTTATCATAGTTTTTAGATCTAATTTTCTACTTTTAACCTCTACTTATTAGAGATGGACAAGCAATGACAGATAAGTTTTTACAATTCCCGGTGATAGATCCAATCATCTTTAGTATTGGCCCGGTTTCACTACGTTGGTATGGCACTATGTACCTCATCGGCTTCCTTGCGGCTATGTTTATGGCAAATAAAGCGGCAGATAGAAGTCATGGTTTATGGACCCGTGACCAAGTGAGTGATTTGTTATTTTATGGGTTTTTAGGTGTCATTCTTGGTGGCCGTGTTGGTTATGTACTTTTTTATCAATTCGAATACTTCTTAGCAGATCCTCTCTACTTATTAGAAATATGGCAAGGGGGCATGTCGTTTCATGGTGGGTTATTGGGCGTGATACTGGCGATCTTTATCTTTGCCCGTAAAACCAATAAATCCTTTTTAGCCGTGGGCGATTTTGTCGCACCGTTAGTTCCTATTGGTTTAGGAATGGGACGCTTAGGTAACTTCATTAATGCAGAGTTATGGGGGCGTCAAACAGATGTTCCTTGGGCAATGGTTTTCCCAACAGATCCACTACAAGTACCACGTCACCCATCGCAATTGTATGAGTTTGCTTTAGAGGGAGTCGTACTCTTTGCCATCTTATATATTATTAGTCGTAAAACTCGTAGTCTTGGATTAGCATCTGGTGCCTTTTTAATTGGCTATGGTGTCTTTAGAAGCATTGTTGAATTTTTCCGTGAACCAGATGCGCACCTTGGTTTATACTTCTCTTTTATTTCTAAAGGGCAAATTTTGAGTATTCCAATGATCTTAGTGGGTATACTTATTATTTATTTAGGGTATGTATCGCAACAGAAATCAGCTATTGCTCAAGGTCGTTCAGCTCAGGATAAAAAGTCTCATACAGCGGGCGGAAAATCAGCTTCTAAATCAGGTAAAAAAACAGTAAAAGGAAATAACTAATGCGCGCTTATTTAGATTTATGTCAACGTATTATTGACCAAGGTACTTGGGTTGAAAATGAGCGAACTGGCAAACGTTGTTTGACAGTAATTAATGCTGATTTAGAGTACAATGTTGGTAAAAATGAATTTCCCTTAATCACCACACGTAAAAGCTTTTTCAAATCGGCTATTGCTGAGTTTATAGGTTATATTCGTGGTTATGATAGCGCTGCCGATTTCCGTAAATTGGGCACTAAAACCTGGGATGCTAATGCTAATTTAAATGATGCTTGGCTTAATAACGCTCACCGTAAAGGTGAAGACGATATGGGCCGCGTTTATGGTATTCAAGGTCGAGCATGGGCGAAGCCTGATGGTGGAACTATTGACCAGTTGAAAAAGATTGTTGATAACCTTAAAAATGGTATTGATGATCGTGCTGAGATCATGACCTTTTATAATCCAGGTGAATTTCATATGGGCTGTTTAAGACCTTGCATGCATACCCATAACTTTTCATTACTTGGCGATACTTTGCATTTAACTAGCTTTCAACGTTCATGTGATGTGCCGCTAGGACTTAATTTTAACCAAGTTCAAGTTTTTGCTTTTCTAGCATTAATGGCACAAATAACAGGTAAGAAAGCTGGTATGGCATATCACAAAATAGTGAATGCGCATATCTATGAAGATCAGTTACCACTGATGAAGGAAGTACAACTTAAACGTGAGCCGCTAGCTTTACCAAAGCTTATCATTAATCCTGATATCAAGTCGTTAGAAGATCTTGAAACCTGGGTGACAATGGAAGACTTCAAAGTTGAAGGTTATCAATGCCATGACGCGATTAAGTACCCATTTGCTGTGTAATTTTTAAAGTCTTGGTAAATTATTTAAATAAAAAAGGCCACTTGATAAAGTGGCCTTTATTATTATTCGCTCAAGAACTTTAATGATAATGTGTTCAGACTTGTATTTCCTGATGATTTCAACAGCTTATTGAATACTCTATTTATCATTTTACACGGAACCAAGCCATTATCTACCAAATGACCATGAATGCTTTCGGTAAATTATGTGGTAATAAACCTCTTGCATTCCAAGTTGCTACGGAAAGTGATAATGCCCCTACCGTGGTCGACATCATTCGTGATACCGAAATATAATAGGAATAAAGTATATGGCTTCGCATAAAGTAAGAATATTAACACTGTGTAAAAACATTGCTGGCGAGCACCCCGGCTGGCAATTTATCGGTGGACAGTTTGTCCATAAAGTATCAAAAGATGCCCATTATATGATTGACCCAGATTTTACCTTTAAAGGAGGTTTTGTACGTTTTGATATTAATGTAAAAGTTAAATTACCTAAAATAGTTAAAATGGTTAACAGCGTCTCACATTTAAAAATTAAAATGAACTGCGTTCTTATGGAACAGCTCAATATTATTAACCTACAGACTTTAACAGGAGGGCTTTCATTCCAATTTGCCGGCAGCGAAATTACACCTGACGAATTAGTGGAAAAAGAAATGCATCGGTGGATCGATGTTGCAGGAGATTATTTAACAAAAACCTGGCCGGTTGAAGACTATGAAGCGTTATTTGAGGTGATGCAACAAACAGCTAATTGCTATACTGGTATGTATGGTAAAGCTTTATGTTGTTTAGCCGCCTATTTAGGGAAGTTTGACTTTATTAAGCAATTTTATGCTGGCGAGCTCCCTTATAGAGATGCAAATGCTAAGTTAACACCTTCCGACGATAATCTAATAGCCGTATTGCCTCAATGGCAAGCCCAATGGGAGACTACGGGTAAAATAACGGTTTAAGGAAATTTATCATAGATAAAAGAAACTAAGGCAATGATAAGTAGAAGAGAATGCCTTTCTTGAATTGAAATTTATAAAGGTTTATTGCAGTTAATTGATATTACTAAATAAAAAAAATGTGTTACTGATGTTTATTTTATTGAGCTTAACTGCTTGTGCCTCACAATACGCACCGTTAACCTCGAATTCAAAATTTGCTGGTGGTTATCAAGAGCTATTACTAGAGGAAAGATTGCTTAATGATGCAGATAAAGATTCTGATGTAAGGCTAGAGCTTTATTTACTCACTTATCAAGGCACGACTAGTGACACTAAAGAGCGTATTTCGGGTTTTTGGCAACAACGTGCCAGTGAACTTTGCCCTAAGGGATATAACGTTGAAAGCCATCATCAAACAATTGTTTATGGCACTATACGCTCGCCAGTCAATGGGCGGATGGAAAACTTAGGCACTCAACAACCTATTGAACGTGGTGTTATCCAATGCCTGAATTAAATTGTTGTTTGTATTTTTCGATGATCCTGTCAGCTCACTATACAGTTAGCAAATTTGGAATCATTTTATATAAAAATTCAAGTGGTAAATATTGTTATGCGTCTTGTGCTAATTGATGTAAGTTAATTCTTGTATCAGCATTAAAGTGCAAAAAAAGTCGTTATTCATAGATTAACCTTTGGGTGTTTAAGTTAATATTTCAATTCTACAGAGGCATCGCAATAGCGTCTTTCTTTGTCTCATAAACAAATTGAATTTGGTGAACAAGGTAATTTTTATATAAAAAAGGCCACTTGATAAAGTGGCCTTTTTTTGCAGTCTTCTAATCGCTTACTATGTATTACTTAGCAAATACCACAGACTTTTTGCCGTGTAAGAAAATTCGGTGTTCAATATGACAGCGCACCGCTCGGGCTAGCGTTAAACATTCAATATCACGTCCTTTAGCCGCTAAATCTTGAGGATAATAACTGTGATCAACTGTTTCAACACCTTGGCTGATAATTGGCCCTTCATCAAGATCGTCGCTGACATAATGTGCTGTAGCGCCAACCAACTTAATACCACGATCATAGGCTTGATAATAAGGTCTTGCGCCCTTAAAACCTGGTAATAAAGAGTGGTGAATGTTGATGGCTTTACCGGAAAGTTTTTCACACATGTCATGAGAGAGTACTTGCATGTACCGTGCTAATACCACTAAATCGGCATCACATTCTTGAATAATTTTATAAACTTTAGCCTCTTGCTCAGGTTTAGTTTCTTTAGTGATTGGTAGGTGGTAATAAGGAATATCATGCCATTTAGCCAACTCTTCTAGATCGGGGTGATTAGAAATAATTGCAGGAATTTCAATACTAAGATCACCAGTACGGTAGCGGTATAACAAGTCGTTTAGACAATGATCATGCTTAGATACCATGATGACAACTTTAGACTTATAAGGACTCGATGCCAGTTCCCATTTCATGTCAAATTCACTTGCGCGTTCACCGAATTCTTGGCAAAAGTCATCTCGATTAAAGTTTGTCGCAGTATCGGCTCTAAACTCTGCACGTATAAAAAAACGACTCTCATCGGTATCATCAAATGAATGAATTTCGTTAATATAAAACCCTTGTTCAAATAAAAAACGGGTAACCACGTCAACCGTACCTGGTTGGCTAGGACAACTCGCGGTGATAATGTGGGTTTGCGATACTGGTTTGATATCGGACATTTTCGATCCTCTACTTTAATTTAATAAACGCTAAGTTCTTAAGTCCAAACTTATGCGGCTTATTATTGTCGATATGTATTCCCGTAAGTGTTTAAAAAACTTTAGGGGCTTTGGTGTTATGTAAATAATGGTTAAGCCGTATTCTAAATTGACTTACTGAGCCATAACCAAATATAGTCAAAAAAAACTATTATGAACAACTCATTATAACGTATCTGCACCTAGACGAAAATGTGAATAACCGCCTTAGTGTAGATAGTGTTAACAATTTTTTGCTAGAAAGTGTTTATTTGAATCATAGTCTATTTATTCATGCATGAATTTCGATTAATTGAAGATATATCCTCGCTTTGCTTGTCATCAGCGCACATGCATTAATATGAGAAATGTTCGGTTTACGCAAGTCTCGTCGATTGTTATATGCCAGGTTTATTCTATCGTAGAAAATAAAGGCTTGTTGTTTCAGACTAATTCTGGTTGAATCGATTTAATTAAACGCGTGTATGAATTACTTTGTGAGACTTATGATCACCATTAAAGTGACACAGAAAATTTTGGCTTCTGCTGAAAACGTGAGCCAAGTTTTATTAGAACATCGACAGTTAGATCGATTTTTTAATGCCAAATTTAAATTAGTTAAATCACAAAACAGTGGTGAGTTAATTGGCGGTAAGGGCGCTATTCGTCAAGTCTCTATTGGAAAAATAGTTTTTGAGGAAGAGATTTTAACTGCCAGTAATGAGCATATTTGTTATCAAATTGTTGGTAACTATCCAGTATCAGATCATCATGGCGATATTCAGTTAATATCACGTGGCGATGACAATCAAACCACGCAGCTTAACTACGTGATTAAATTTAATGGGCCTAAATGGTTGCCTTCTTTTTTGCTAAAGTTCTTTGTCGGTAATGATATTCGCAAGGCGATGAAAAAATTAGCACTGCACTTTGCTAATGAGCGTATTTCTTTGGAGAATGTCGCATGAGTATTGAAATAATATTACTGGCATTAAGTCCAATATTTTTAACTTTCATTGTTTACGAATTTATTAAGCACCGTAAACTCTATGACATTAAAGACAGTTTATCAAATACGGCGTTAGCACTTCTACACCAAGGCTCTGATGCACTTTCTTTAATTGTATTGATGCCTTTTTTTTATTGGTTACATCAATTTGCAGTATTTGATATCTCACTCAATTTTGCGACTATTTTTATCGCATTTTTATTACAAGATTTTCTATATTATTGGTTTCATAAAGCGTCACATCATATCCATTGGTTATGGGCCGCTCATGTTGTTCATCACAGCTCTACCCACATGAATTTCTCAACCGCATTTAGACAATCGTTAATGTACCCACTAGCAGGTATGTGGATTTTTTGGATGCCGATGATCATTATCGGCTTTGACCCTAATACTGTATTTACCGTGGTTGCACTGAATTTAGCGTATCAATTTTTTGTTCACACTCAGATAGTACATAAGTTAGGTTGGTTTGAAAAAATATTTAATACGCCTTCTCATCATCGTGTGCATCACTCCACCAATAAAGCCTATTTAGACAGAAATTTTGCCGGTGTATTAATTATCTGGGATAAGATGTTTGGCACTTATGTTGAGGAAAATACTGAGAAAAATGGTCCTTGTCGGTATGGTATTGTTGGTCAAATAAAATCCAATAACCCATTTTATATTAGTTTCCATCAGTGGATTTATCTATTTAAAAAAACTGTTGATGCAAAAGGACTAAAAGCTAAGTATCGGGTATTATTTACCTACCCAACAAGTTCCGTTGAAAAATAAAAGCGCTAAAGAAATGAATAAATAAAAAAGCTCCAGTAAGTATCACTTATTGGAGCTCTGAAATTTAAACGTTAATGACGCTATTTAACTACCATCACTAAGTGCTAGAGAAAACTAAATAGGGTAAAGAATAACTATTAACACTCGATAATGTTAACGGCTAATCCACCACGTGATGTTTCTTTATATTTAGTTTTCATATCATTACCTGTTTCCCACATGGTTTTGATTACTTTATCTAAAGATACTTTTTGTGTGCCCGTACCGCGAAGGGCAAGGCGTGAAGCGTTGATAGCTTTAACTGAGCCCATTGCATTTCGTTCAATACAAGGTACTTGCACTAATCCGCCAACAGGATCACATGTTAAACCAAGGTTATGCTCCATACCAATTTCAGCAGCATTTTCAACCTGTGAAGGGCTTCCGCCCATTATTTCTGTTAATGCACCTGCGGCCATTGAGCAAGCAACACCTACTTCACCTTGACAACCTACTTCAGCACCAGAAATAGATGCGTTGGTTTTATATAAAATACCAATAGCTGCAGCGGTAAGTAAATAACGAATACAATCATCATCGGTAACAGGTTTAATAAATTTGTCGTAGTAACAAAGTACGGCGGGAAGAATACCAGCAGCACCGTTTGTTGGTGCGGTAACTACGCGACTTCCTGATGCATTTTCTTCATTTACAGCCATTGCGAACAAGTTAACCCAGTCCATAGCGTTAAGAGGATCGTTAGAATTTTCTACCATCAAGGCGCGATGAAGGGCAGGGGCTCTACGATTCAAGTTAAGACCACCAGGGAGAATACCTTCTGTAGCAATTCCTCGGTCGACACTTGATTTCATCGCATGCCAAATTTCAATTAATTTAGTGCGTATTGTCGCTTCATCGTTTAAGCACTTTTCATTATTCATCATAATGGTACTAATGCTTAAGCCATGCTCTTTGGCTTCATGGAGTAATTTATCGCCAGTAGAAAAAACATGAGGAGGATTGATGCTGGTGTGTAGCGTTAATGCTTCATCTTTTTCTTTTTCGAAGTCACAATCTTCAACAATAAAACCACCACCAATAGAGTAATAGGTTTGTTCTAATAACAAGCTATCCCCTTGGTAGGCATACAAAGTCATAGCATTAGAATGAGCAGGCAAGGTTTTTTTACGGTGATAAATAATAGCGTCATCTTTAGGAAAACTAACTTCGTGAGTACCATTAAGTGATATTTTTTGGCTACTTACAACGTCGGCTAAGGTTGACTCTATTGATTCAACAGGAATGCCTTCAGGTGTTTGTCCGGTAAAGCCTAAAATAACAGCTTTACCCGTACCATGACCAATACCTGTTTGTCCTAATGAACCGAACAGTTCACATTTTGCTCTGTCAACGCTAGTTAATAAGTTTTGTTTAACTAACTCATCAACGAAAAGTTTCGCTGCTTTCATAGGGCCCACTGTATGTGAGCTTGATGGACCTATGCCAATAGAAAACATATCAAATACACTGATCATAATTTTTACCTTCGCTCTGCTTATGTAATTTGCACTATTCTTTAATTATAGACCCAATGCCCTCTAAGCGAAAGCTCGAACAAATGGGGTGTTACAATATCAAGAGTGGACTTTTGTGTCATTCTCCGAATTATAACTGGTTTTTGTATGAATAATGGGATTATTGTCGATTATTTTTATCGAAAGTAATTCTAGCTGAAAGTGAACAAATAAAGAACCAAAATATTCAACTATTAAAGAACTAAATGCACTAATGAGGATATATATATTCAAGTCACTTGAAGAGAAGTCACGTCCGGACTGGCTTTTAAGTGGTTTATACTGTGTTATTAAATTTGATGAGGTAGCAGTATAGGTGCGGCTAATTAGGGGGAGCTTATTTTAGCTGGGCCATCTTGCGACCAAAAAGCTTCATCTGTAACTAACTTGGTTATAATAGAATAATAGCGGAGCAACTAGTTTATGTGGGCAACTAAATCTTTGAGCATGACCGCGGTGGCCCCCCAAATATTGTAGTCTTTATAGGGTAAGAAGTGCACCTTGTGTTGTTTGCCCCCTCTGTGGGCGACAAATACATGGTGGTCAGTAGTGGTTAAAAAATGCTGTAAAGGTACCTGAAATACTTCAGTGACTTCATTTTTATCTATTTGGTAAATTTGAGAACTGGCAACAATGGCAATAATCGGGGTAACTTGAAAACCACTGATAGTCTCATAGGGGGGCAATTGTCCAGCCACAGTTACCGCTTCACGAGACAAGCCTATTTCTTCAAAAGCCTCCCTAAGTGCAGTATCTATAAGTGATTTATCTTCCCTTTCTACTTTTCCACCAGGGAAACTCACTTGCGAAGGGTGATGTTTAAGGTGGCTAGCTCGTTTGGTTAATAATACCTGTAAACCATCATCACTGTCTGATTCTACCAAAGCAATGAGTACTGCTGCCGATCTTAGCGGTAATGGGTGCTGATAGTTATGTTCAGATTCAGTCAACTGTAGCAAGTTAAAGCGTAATAAAAATTCATCTTTAGTCATTGTCATCACTCTTTAACCGTACTACGTAATTAGTATTGATTTGTTTGCTTAGTTAAGGTCTTAAGGAAGGCATTAACTAAGGTGTCATTTAAGCCTACACCTGATTGAGCTTTGATAATACAGGTAAAATGCAATTAACTTTATCAAAGGTTTCTTGATATTCACTTTCTGCGGTTGAATCAGCGACCAATCCGCCGCCTGCCCAGCAATGAATTGTCTTATCATCAGTCGTAGAGGTCTTAGCTGAGATGTCGTTTGGCTGACAAATTAAGGTTCTAATGGTAATACTGGTATCCATAGTGCCACAATTTGAAAGGTAGCCAATTGAGCCACAATAGACACTGCGACGGTGTGGCTCTAGCTCTTCAATGATTTCCATAGCACGTATTTTCGGTGCGCCAGTAATTGAGCCGCCAGGAAAGGCGCCGCGCAGTAAATCTGTTGCATGCTTATCACTAGCCAGTGATCCTTCAACTGTGCTCACCAAATGATGTACCGCTGGGAAACTTTCAATATCAAATAGTTTAGGTACTTTTACTGAGCCCGCTTGACAACTTTTACTGATGTCATTACGCAGTAAGTCAACAATCATTAAGTTTTCAGCATTATCTTTACTTGAGTGCCTTAATATCTCGGCATTCTTAGTATCTTGCACTTTATCATCACTGCGTGGCATTGTGCCTTTAATTGGCTTACTTTGAACTTTACCTTGCGATAATTGTAAAAAGCGTTCCGGGGATACACTTAATATGGCCGAATTTTCTAAGCGTATAAAAGCAGAGAATGGCGCTTTATTTGCTGACTTTAACGCTAAATATGCTTCGAATTCGTCACCTTGGTATTGAGCACTAAAACGTTGCGCTAAATTAATTTGGTAACAGTCTCCGCTAAGTAAATAATTTTGTACCTGATTAAACTTATCAAGGTAACCGGCTTTATCCATATTTGATTGCCAGCAACTTGTTAAATGAAAGCTTTGAGTCTCCACGTTAGTTTTTATACTGTTAGCTGCTTTTGAGCGAATAACTGAGTTTACTAGTGTTGCTTCAGTCTCATTACGTTCATTATCAGGACAAACTAAATAAAAGGTTGTTGTGTGTTTATCAAAAATAACAGCGCGATCATAAAGGCCAACAGCCATATCAGGTAAGTCTATATCTTGTTTAGCGATATTAGGTAGGCGTTCAAACCGGCGACCTAAATCATAAGAGAAATAACCAAGTGCCCCCCCTAAAAAAGGCAAGAAATCATGAACTGAGTTGGGGGGTTTAAATAATTGCAGTTGCAGCTGCTTAAGCAATAATAACGGGTCATCACTGCTTTTTATATTGTTATGTGATAGAGGAAAGCATATGTCAGTGCTATTGCCTCGTGAAGTCAGGGTCACTTTAGGTTGCCATACTAAAATATCGAAACGACTATCAATATGATCGCTATTGCCTGAGTCTAACCACATTGCCCAAGGTTGTTGTGCTATGGGAGCAAAAATGTCCTCTGTTGTAGTACCACTTTTCAGAGGTAATTCTTTGGCTGTGATTAATGCGTTGCTTTTTATCTTATTAAGAGAGGCATTAATGCTAGAAGTAAATGTATTGTTAGTGGTATTGAACAAGGTTTTACATACTCTACGTATTCGCTAATTAAATAGTTATTATCAGTAATAAGAGACTGGTAGCACTTTCAATAGCAGGTTATTATATGAGGTAGAATTATTATAACTTTCAACCACCCAGTATTAAAGGGTATAAAGAATATTAAAGAATATTCAAGTTAATAGAGAGCACTATGGCCATCATTAAACAACAAGACTTAATCGATAGTATTGAAGATGCATTGCAATATATTTCTTATTATCATCCGATTGATTTTATTCAGGCATTAGAAAAAGCCTATGACAAAGAAGAATCAACGGCGGCGAAAGACGCAATAGCACAAATTTTAATTAACTCACGTATGTCAGCGCAGGGCAAACGTCCTATTTGTCAAGATACCGGTATTGTTACCTGCTTTGTTAAAGTAGGTATGGATGTTCAGTGGGATAAAACTGATATGACCGTACAACAAATGGTTGATGAAGGTACACGCCGTGCTTACTTAAATCCTGATAATCCATTGCGAGCTTCTATCGTGGCAGACCCAACAGGCGCGCGTAAAAACACGAAAGATAATACCCCAGCAGTTGTACATATTGATATGGTTGCTGGCTCTGGGCTTGAAATCATGATTGCTGCTAAAGGCGGCGGTAGTGAAAACAAAACTAAAATGGTGATGTTAAATCCATCTGATTCGATTGCTGATTGGGTTGTTAAAACACTACCTTCAATGGGCGCAGGTTGGTGTCCACCAGGAATGTTAGGTATAGGTGTTGGTGGTACGGCTGAAAAAGCCGGTGTATTAGCGAAAGAAAGCTTAATGGACCCTGTAAACATTCAAGACTTAATGGAACGTGGTCCACAAAATGCTGAAGAAGAATTGCGTCTTGAGATTTTTGAGCGTGTTAATAAATTAGGTATTGGCGCACAAGGTTTAGGTGGTTTAACAACCGTAGTTGATGTAAAAATTAATTCAGTACCAACCCATGCTGCTTCTAAGCCTGTTGTTATGATCCCTAACTGTGCCGCTACTCGCCACGTTCACTTCCACCTTGATGGATCGGGTCCGGCTGATTTAACGCCACCTAAGCTTGAAGAATGGCCTGAAATCACTTGGGAAGTGGGTGAAAATGTACGTCGTGTGAATGTTGATGATTTAAGTAAAGCTGATATTAGTGAATGGAAAACCGGTGAAACTGTTCTTCTTAGCGGTACTATTTTAACGGGTCGTGATGCGGCTCATAAACGCATTCAAGATATGTTAGCTAAAGGCGAAAAATTGCCTGTTGATTTTACAGACAAGTTTATTTATTACGTTGGCCCTGTAGATGCCATTGGTAATGAAGCCGTGGGTCCTGCTGGTCCTACAACAGCCACACGTATGGATAAGTTTACTGAGATGATGTTAGCTGAGACAGGCCTTTTAGGCACAATCGGTAAAGCAGAGCGTGGCGCAGCTACTGTTGAGTGCATTAAAAACCATAAATCTGTTTATTTAATGGCTGTCGGTGGCGCTGCTTATCTTGTGTCAAAAGCAATCAAGAAAGCAAAAGTTGTGGCCTTTGAAGACATGGGGATGGAAGCTATTTATGAGTTTGAAGTAGAAGACATGCCAGTAACTGTTGCTGTTGATAGCGCTGGCGAATCAGCTCATATAACCGGCCCTGAAATTTGGAAAGTTAAAATCCAAGAAGCTGAAGACAAAGCAAAATCTTAATTTATAAGGTAGTTAACAGAATCTAACTACCTCTTATTTATACCTGATTAAAAGGCGCGGTGAGCGCCTTTTTTGTGTCTGAATTTTTTGAAATGTGTGTTTTCATTGTAGTCGAAAAGACAGGAAGTATGACCATAGATAACTTTATTGATTACATTTTTCATGCTTTTTCCTCAGTAATAATCTCATAGTGATAGGCATCACAATATAAGAAATAATCGGCACAATAATAGCGACTACAATGCTTACCTGCAGTAGTTTGTTAGCAGGTAAATA
>MAAC01017627.1_pt1 | contig 16186 bp, 17 predicted proteins | sample 1115981 | NCBI WGS metagenome assembly MAAC01 (sample SAMN04961126, study PRJNA320927) | seawater metagenome | isolation source: sample BD02T64 sea water enriched with oil for 64 days | place: USA:Gulf of Mexico | collected 2013-07-27 | reverse complement strand
CCTGAATATTCTGTGATAGGTCGTGTGGCTAGAAAAATTTGGTCGAAAGCATTAAAGCATAAATACCATGCAAACCCAAGAGCACAAATGTTGAAATATCACATTCAAACTTCAGGGAGATCTTTACATGCTCAGGAAATAGATTTTAACGATATTCGTACCACGCTTCAGGCATTGTATGCTATTAATGACAACTGTAATTCATTACATACCAATGCGTACGATGAAGCGATTACAACACCTACCGAGGAAAGTGTACGTAGAGCAATGGCCATTCAATTAATTATAAATAAAGAATTAGGATTAGCAAAAAATGAAAATCCAATACAAGGTTCTTTTATTATTGAAGAACTCACTGATTTAGTGGAGGAAGCGGTACTTACAGAGTTTGATAGGATTACTGAAAGAGGTGGAGTTTTAGGTGCAATGGAAACCATGTACCAACGTAGTATGATTCAAGAAGAGAGTTTGTATTATGAAACCTTGAAGCATAATGGTGACTTCCCTATCATTGGTGTAAATACATTTTTAAGTAGTAAAGGTTCTCCAACGGTAATTCCTGGTGAAGTGATTAGAGCTACTGAAAAAGAAAAAGAGTATCAAATAAAAGTGATAGAGAATCTTCATAGTTCTACCGAAAAAGAGTCGGCAGAATTACTAAATGAATTGCAAAAAAAGGCAATAAATAACGAAAATATTTTTGAGGCTTTAATGGATGTTTGTAAGACTTGTACTCTTGGACAAATTACTAGTGCATTGTTTGAAGTAGGTGGTCAGTATAGGAGGAATATGTAAGCAGAGAACCAATTTCAGTTTTGAAATTGTGTGAATCGCTTACACTGAGTTGAGCGTTGTGCTGAGCAGAGCATTGTACTGAGTATAGTCGAAATATCGAAGTGTCTTCAGAGAACCAATTTTATTTTTGAAACTTTGTGTTACATATTATAATTAGAATGTTAATTTCAAAGTATCATAAGTAACTATTTTATATCTTTATAACAAACAAAATAGTTGCTTATGAAATTTGCTAAAGAGTGTTCTTGCAATTGTGATAGTTGTCAAAACGGAAATTGCGGAAATTGTACATGCGAAAATTGTTCTTGTACCGGTTGTAATTGTTAAGCGATTGCAAGTGTTAATAAGAGCAAAGAAAGATTATTTATTGCATGTTTTTTTGTTTCCATATTTTTACTAGCAAGTATTAATGTTTTTTCTCAAAATAATAGTTATGCGACAGGAGATGTTATTGATTCTATTGAAGTAGCAAACTCCAAAGAAACCTCACGCTAAATCTTCCGATGTAGATTAATAATTAAATTTTAAAATTAAATTTGCATCTTTTTATTAAATTCTCCGTCTATTGTATATAGTTTAAAATAATAATATTATGAAAAATAAGGAATGTACTTGTACATGTGAAAAATGTACTAACGGACAATGTCAAGATTGCACTTGTGAAAACTGTACTTGCAATGGCTGTAATTGTTAATTAAAAAGTTAGACTAATAAAGTGCAAATGAGAATTTTTTTAAAAATTTTATTTGCACTTAAATTATTTAAAATGAATACACAAGAGATTTGGACTACCTATCATAATGATGTGAAAAACTTCATTTTTTCAAAGATAAAGGATGAGCAAATCACTTATGATTTGTTACAAGAAACCTTTATAAAAGTCCATACAAAACTACATACCCTTCAACAAAAAGATAAACTTAAATCTTGGGTTTTTACCATTGCAAGGTACACTGTATTAGATTATTTTAGAGAGTATAAAGGATCTTTTGAATATATCGATAATGATATTATTTTAGAAGAAAACCTTTATGAACATAATGAAATTGATTGTTTGCCAGGTATACTCAAAACGCTTCCAAAAAAATATAGAGACCCCTTATTTCTTTCAGATATTAAGGGGTTGAAACAATCTGAAATATCTACTCAACTTAAATTGAAACTTCCAACTCTAAAATCTAGAATACAACGAGCAAGAAAAATGATTGCACAGGGATATGTAAAATGCTGTGATTTTACCATAAACCAAAAGGGTCATTTGGTTGGTGAAATTAAAGATAAAGAAGATTGTAAAGTTTGTAATTAGATTTATAAAGTCAACATCCAGATATGTTGTAGCTTTTTAAACTTTTTAAGTTCATTACGCAGTAATGGTAAAAACTCTTTTCCGTTGCTATTCGTTTTTTCTAAACGTTCACAATTTTTATACAATACATTGGTAAGATGAGAAAGAGACAATACATGTTTGTGCTTCTCTTCAGAAAAAGTTTTACTTTCTGCTTTTACGATTTCAGGAGCTAAGGAAATGGATTGTTGAACGATGTCTCCCGTAAAATAAATATTAGGATCTTCATTACCATTTGATTGTAATGGTGCTAGATCTTGTGCTAAATACTTAGAAATGTGACTTGAAAGCGTAAATATCTCCAAGGCCTTTTTATGGATAGGTGATAAGTGTATACTATTATTTAATTTGCTATTCATTTTAATTTTTAAGGGCTAGTGGAGAGTTTTACAAAGATAAATCACAAAAATTAAAAATATGCTTTAAAAGTTAATGCAAAATAATATATTTGCTTTAATAATTAAAGTCTTAACTGTTAAAATCCTTAATATGCCTATTGACCCTTTAAATTGGAAAATATTACAATGTCTTCAAGATAATGCGAGACAATCAAATGTGAAGATCGGAAGAAAAGTAGGTATCAGTTCTCCAGCAGTTTCAGAACGGATAAAAAAAATGGAGGATGCAGGTATTATATCTAGTTATCATGCAATAGTTTCTCCTTTTGATGTGGGTTATCAATTTAAAGCAATAATTACAGTTCGTGCATTTATGGGTAAATTAAAACCCTTTTTGCAAAAGGTAAAAAAATATGAGGAGGTACTTAATTGTTATCGAATTACTGGCAATGATAACGTTGTTCTAGAAGTAATCTTAAAAAACCAAAGCCATTTAGAGTACTTTATCGATCAATTGATAAATTATGGAGAAACTAAAACACAAATTGTGCTTTCAGATGTGATTAAAAATTCTCCTATTAATAAGTAAAATAGAAACTATAAAATAGATTTACTTTTTCAAAAACCATACTTTTTCTTCCATCATTTAGTAAAGAAATTACAAATCATTTTTAAAATATTGTGTTTATCAATTATTCACAATCAAATGGGGGACATTCTTTATATTCCAGTCAATAACTAAACCACTTGCTAAGGTTTGTGCAATTTCTTTTCCGTATAAAAATTCACAAAGATAAAGTGCAGCTTCAAAGCTTTTTGCTCCCCCTGCAGAAGTGATGTATTTACCATCGTGTACAAATAACACTTCTTTTCTAATATCTAATGCTGGAAACATTTCTCTCATTTTATCAATATCACTCGGGAAGGTTGTTGAAACAGATTGATCTAACAAACCAGCCTTTGCCAAAACAAAAGCACCATCACAATGAGAGGTAATAAACAAAGCATTTTCGTCAACCCTTTTAACAAAATCTAACATAGCTTGATCTTCCAAATCACTATCTAAGTGATGTTCGGCACTTGGAACCACTAAAATGTCTATTTGTGGAATAATATCTTTTACATAATTATAATCGGGTATAATTCTCATGCCTTCAAAGGTAGTGATCGCCTCATCTGTATTTGCCACCGTAAACACATCCATAGCTTTTATGTTTTCTCTAAAAATGGTATGTTGAAATATATCAAAAGGCGCAGTAAGTTCGGTATTAAAAGTGCCTTCCATTATTAAAAAGCCTACATTATACCTTGAACTATCTAGTTTAGGAAATGTTTTAGGTTTTTTTAAAACAGTTTCAGAATTATCAATATTTTTATTTACATCGGAGGGATTTCCGCAGGAAATGATTCCAAGAAATATTAAAAAGAGAAATAATTTATTCATATTCAATGTTTTATAGTGATGTTGGTTTAGGTGATTTTTTTAAAATTTGATACAACCATACCGATAATAGCATCGCTGCTAATCCGTAAATAGCAGTTAGACTCCAGTTCGTTCTATATCCAAATTTTTCAATTATCGTAAAACTTAATATGGGGCAAATAATATGTGCAAACGAAAACGACATAGAATACCAAGCCATATAACTTCCCTCATGTCCTTTTTTAGCCCGACTCATAGCAAAGGTGTTGGTAAATGGGAATGAGATCATTTCTCCAATGGTTATAAAAAGCATATGGATAATTAATATTTCCCAAAAACTATCGAAAAGCAAAAACACAAAACTAATTCCCATTAAAAAGGAACTGTAAAAGAATAATTTTGGGTTTGATATTTTTTTACTTTCAATCCAACTTACCAGGGGCATTTCAATCAAAACAATAAGCAACCCATTAAGAAGCATTAATAGGCCTGTGTAATCTTCAGTCAATCCAAATTGTTTATTGTGAAACGTAGGCATTGTAAAAAATAATTGCATAAAAATCATGCCCATTAAAAAGCTAATTCCTAAAAAAATGAGGTAAGGTTTGTCTTGAAAAATACTAAACTTTTTATCATTTTGCAATGCTTCTTCTTTTTCTTCTTTGTTGTGTAATTCTTTCTTTTTTACCAATAGTACAAAGAATAGTGTAGATAAAATACAGGTGATGCCGTCAATCCAGAATAATGTAATATATCCACTATTTACAATTAGAAGCCCACCAACGATAGGTCCAAAAATAAAACCTAGGTTTATTGCCAATCGTATTAGAGCCAAAGATCGTGTTTGATTTCCGGGTTTACTATATGCTTTTAATGATACAAATAGTGCAGGACGGAACATATCGGCAATACTCATAATAAAGAAAATGCTAAAACACATTGCCCAAAAGCTAGTTACAAATTGTAGTCCTATAAATAAAAACCCAGTTATAAGTAAACTTCTTACCATGATATTATAAAAACCAATTCTGTCGGTTAGTTTACCACCTAAATAATGACCTACAAGAGAACCAACTCCAAAAAATGAAAGAATGATACCAACATCTTCTAAGGTAAAAGCTAACTCTTCGTTTAAGTATCTACTTAAAAAGGGAAGTATCATAGTTCCTGCTCTGTTTATAAAAGTTACAAAAGCCAGAAACCAGATCTCTTTGGATAGCCCCTTAAAAGAGGCTATATATTTATAATATATATTCTTCATTAGTTATTTAATTGGTATAAAAATAAAACGTCCCGATGGCTATCGGGACGTTTTTATATTGAAATTATTTATTGTTATATAGTCAATACATGCATCGCCGACAAATCTGAGTAGAAAAGACAGATTGCTGTTTCCAGATATACATATTGTTTCTCATTTTTAATTTAATTTAAAGCGAAAGTAGTAAAAATAAATTTGCATTATTATATTTACTAAAAATTATAAACAATGAAGACATTACTTATCCTAATATTTCTTTGTACTTCTTTACTAGGAATTGCACAAACCAACAAAGAAATTAAAAATGAGATTAAGGCATATCAATCTGAAGAAAACGAAAAATTTGGAAATGCAGAAACTACCATTTTGGATTCTTTAGGTTTTATTTCATTTAAAAAATTAAAATTTTATAAAATAGATTTAGAGTATCGCGTAGAAGCAAAATTAACTCGGACTCCAAACGCGAAACCTTTTTTAATGAAAACCTCTACAGACCGTTTACCTGAATACGTAAAATATGCAATTGCTGAATTTGTTATAGATGGAAAAGAGTTTAAATTAAATATTTATAAAAGCACAAGACCTGTAGAAAAACCAGAAGAGGATTATGTTTTTATCCCTTTTACAGATTTAACAAGTGGAGATGGCTCCTATGGAGGAGGAAAATATTTAGAATTAGAAGTACCCGAAGGAGATACAATGATTATTGATTTTAATTTAGCATTTAATCCATATTGTGCCTATAACCATAGATATTCCTGTCCTATTCCTCCTAAAGAAAATGATTTACTTATTCGAATTGAAGCGGGTGTGAAAGATTTTGGGCATCATTAGAAAAATTTTACTACCCATATTCCAAAAAATACAGCAGCAAAACCTAAAATAAAACTTCCTATGGTATATAGGGCAAAGCTCATAAAATCTCCAGATTTTAAAAAAATATGGTTTTCGTAAGCGAAAGCTGAAAAGGTAGTAAAACCACCACAAAACCCTGTGGCTAAAAATAAAATGGTATTTTGAGAAAGAGATTCGTTTTTGGCTGCTAGCCCGAGGATAATTCCAATGAATAAACTTCCTATAATATTAGCTGCAAAAGTACCGTAGGGGATTCCTGTTTCAACACTATTTAGATATTTACCTATTATATAACGAAGCGAACTTCCGATACCTCCTCCTAAAAAAACGAATACTAAACTTTTCATTTTACGAATATAAAAAATCCTCACGAGTATAATAACTCATGAGGACTCTATTCACTGCTGTAGTTTTATTATTTAACTTGATAGAAAATATCGGTTTGTATTTCTTCAGGTTTTACTTCCATGGGGTCATTCATATATAATTCCCAAACATACATACCAAATTCAATTTTATTGACATGAGAATATTTGTAAATATTGGTGTGTGCTTCAAGATCCCCTTCCCCATAATTTCCAAATTTAGATACGGTTACCACTTTTCCAGCAGGTATTTCGATAACATCCATACCCTCTGCTGGTGCAAGATCTTTGGTTAGCATTAATCCAATATAAAATTCGGTTTCTCCTTTTTCTTCATCCCATTTTATATATACTGAGGCAGGAGTATACTCTTCAGGTTTTAAATTATTACTTGCGGCATGCATCCCAGCTTTGGGCATAAATTCCTCAAACAACTCAGGAAGTTCTTCAAATTTAGCTTTTTGATAATACCCGATAAATGTTTGAGCAGGCTTCTCTTTTTGAATGATTTCACCTATTCTAAAATTGTTAGAACTAGGAGGGTTCTTTTTTAATTCTTCCATAATTGCGTCTTCAAGATTATCCAACCCTTTTTCTTCCATTGGTCCTAACATTCCATCCATGCCTCCAGATATCATAGCGAAAAATTTAAACATAAATGGAGTTTTTTCTGCTTTCATTCCCCAAGTAACATTAGTTCCTTCATCAGTTTCATCAAGAATCCAATACACATCTGTGGGTTCATAATCATTAAATTGTATTTTTTGATCGATAGATTTGTTCTCAATAATAGCAACCGTTTTTAAATTTCCAGGCCCATCTTTACTCGTCCAACTATAAGATCCGCCTACACCGCTTGTGTTTTCTGGATAGGTAGCTACAATTGTTGAATCTTCTTCCATCCATGGACCCCATTCTTCCCAGTTCTTAAAATCGTTTAGATTGTTAAAGATTACACTAGCAGGTGCTTTTATCAATTTGGAGCGATTTACATCGTAACTGTCAGGTTGTGTAGTTACTAATGCCCATCCGCCAACTAATACTATGGCGACAATAATTAATAAATACTTTAAAATTTTCATGACTTAGTGAATTTGTTGATTAAAGCACTAAGTTACTCAATTATTGATTCATTTTATTAGGTGAAAAATGTTTCAAATTACCTAGGCATTAGTATTTATATGATTAGAGCGGATAATGGTATATTTTTATCCACATATTTCATTACTTTTGGCTCATTAATTTTAAAAATATAAATAAAATGAAAATCAAGTTTTTTATAGGAGTGTTATTATTTTCTTTCCTCATAATATCATGTAAAGAAGAAAAAGAAGTTGTAGAGCCAACAACTGAAACTAAAGAAGTTTCTTCTTCAGGTGCATTTAATTATAATGTAGAACAATTTGCAGATATTAAAGTATTGCGTTATCAAATTCCAGGTTGGGAAGATTTAACTTTAAAAGAACAAAAGTTAGTATATTATCTTACGCAAGCAGGAATGTCTGGTCGTGATATTTCTTGGGATCAAAATTATCGCCACAACTTAACGATAAGAAAAGCTTTAGAAAATGTATACTCTACTTTTCAAGGAGATAAGAATACAGAAGATTGGAATAATTTTGAAACGTATTTAAAAAGAGTTTGGTTTTCAAATGGTATTCATCACCATTATTCAAATGCGAAACTTCCAGCTAATTTTTCTTCAGAATATTTAAGTGAATTATTAACTGCTACCAATACGAAATTAGAAGGAGAAGCATTTGAGGTGATTTTTAATGATAAAGATTCTAAAAAAGTGAATCAGGCAAAAGGGGTGGACAATGTTTTAATGAGTGCTGTAAACTTATATGGGCCAGATGTAACGAATGCAGATGTTGAGTCTTTCTATGGAAAAATGAAATCTCCAGATCCTAAAAAGCCTTTGTCTTATGGATTAAACTCACAATTAGTAAAAGAGAATGGAGAATTAATAGAGCGTGTGTATAAATCTGGTGGTTTATATGGTTCAGCTATCGATGAAATTGTAAAATGGTTAGAACTTGCTCAAGGGGTTGCTGAAAATGAAGCACAAGGAAATGCACTTGGCTTATTAATTTCTTATTATAAGTCTGGGGATCTTCAAACTTGGGACGATTATAATGTTGCTTGGACAGCAGCTACCGATGGGAATATAGATTATATTAATAGTTTTATCGAAGTATATAATGACCCTCTAGGGTATAGAGGATCTTACGAAACTATCGTACAGATTAAAGATTTTGATATGTCTAAAAAAATGGCAGTATTATCTGAAAATGCACAGTGGTTCGAAGATAATTCTCCTTTAATGGAAGCCCATAAAAAGAAAAATGTTGTGGGTGTTACCTATAAAGTGGTAAATGTCGCTGGAGAGGCTGGAGATGCTTCACCAAGTACCCCAATTGGGGTGAATTTACCTAATGCAAACTGGATTCGTTCTTCAGTTGGATCTAAATCAGTATCCTTGGGTAATATCATTAACACGTATAATAATGCAGGTAGTAGTGGGAGACTTAAAGAATTTGTTCATGATGAAGAAGAGTTAGCTCTTGAAGAAAAATATGGGCAATTAGGCGATAAGTTACATACTGCTTTACATGAAGTAATTGGTCATGCATCTGGACAATTAAATCCTGGCGTAGGCGAAACTAGAGAAACTCTTAAAAACTATGCGTCTACTTTAGAAGAAGGACGTGCAGATTTAGTTGGTCTGTATTATTTGTACAATCCAAAAATTCAGGAAATAGGTTTAGTAGAAGATTGGAAAAGTGTGGGTATGGCTGCTTTTGATGGTTATATTCGTAATGGTTTAATGACGCAATTAATTCGGTTAGAATTAGGTGACGATGTTCAAGAAGCACATATGGTTAACAGACAATGGGTAAGTGCTTGGGCGTTTGAAAAAGGGGAAGTAGATAACGTAATTGAAAAAGTAACTCGTGGTGGAAAAACATATTTCAATATCAACGATTATGAAAAATTACATGACATATTTGGACAGTTATTACGTGAAACACAACGTATTAAATCTGAAGGAGATTTTGCTGCTGTTGAAGCTTTAGTAGAAGGCTATGGTATCAAAGTAGATCAAGCTATACATAAAGAAGTTCTAGAAAGAAATAAACAATTTACTTCTGCTCCTTACAGTGGATTTGTAAACCCAGTGATTACTCCTAAAATGAATGATGCAGGTGAGATTGAAAGCTTTTCTATAGCGCAACCAAAAACATTTAAGGAACAAATGTTGGCGTATAGTAAAAGCTATAACTTTTTACCTGAGGTAAATTAATAGTTGAATTAATTATATTTTAGAAAGTGCTTTTTGTTAATTCGGAAAGCACTTTTTTTAATTTTGTAACCAGCCTTTTAAGAAGAAAAGTAAAACCACAAAGAAGATAAACCCTACTAATATCCAAATACTACCCTTATAATATTTTTTATGAAGTTTAAGATCTTTACGATAGCTTATCCCAATAAAAATGGCAAAGGCAATAAAAAAAAATATACCAAAAATTAACTGTCCCTGACTAAACATAATATTGTAGATTTAAGGACGTAAAAATACAATCTTAAAACCATATAATGAAGAATAAAATAAAAGCAGTACAAGCCTTTCATGAAGCCTTTGGCCTTGGAGTAAAAGAATCACCAACTGCCGAATTGAGCCTTCAAAAAAACCTTTTGCGATATAAATTAATGCGAGAAGAGAATGAAGAATATCTAGATGCAGCTAATAATAAGGATTTGGTTGAAGTTGCAGATGCTTTAGGAGATATGCTTTATATTTTATGCGGAACTATTATTGAACATGGCATGCAATATAAGATTGAAGAGGTATTTAATGAAATACAAAAAAGTAATATGAGTAAATTAGGGGCAGATGGAAATCCTATTTACAGAGAAGACGGTAAAGTGTTAAAAGGACCTAATTATTTTCAACCAGATATTAAATCTATTTTAGATAAATAATATTACTGCTTACTACTTACTTCATACGTCCATCCAAAAGGATCTTCAGTTAGATTGTACTGAATGTCTAAAAGGTCCTTTTTAAAACGGCTTGCAAACCCATTTTTAATTTTTGGTAGTTCATAAACCTTATCTTTATAACTAAAAGTGCTTACAGGGCTTATTACTGCTGCGGTTCCTGTGCCAAAAATTTCTTTTAATGATCCATTTTCCGAAGCTTCCACCAATTCTGAAACTCTTACTTTACGGACGTCAGTTTTTAAACCATCTCTTTCTGCTATTGCAATTACACTCTTTCTAGTAATGCCATCAAGAATTCGATCGCTTACTGGAGCAGTCAATAAAGTATCGTTTATTCTAAAGAAAACATTCATAGTTCCAGCTTCCTCTAAAAATTTATGTTCATTAGAGTCTGTCCAAATAACTTGTTGAAATCCTTTTTCTTTTGCAAGGTTGGTAGGGTAAAATTGAGCAGCATAATTCCCTGCGGCCTTTGCAGCTCCAACACCACCATCGGCCGAACGGCTAAAATGTTCTGCGATTACTACTTTTACTTCTCCTGTATAATAGGATTGCGCTGGAGAAAAAAGAATCATAAATTTATAGGCATCCGATGGAGATGCTGATACACCATTTTGAGTCGCAATCACAAAAGGTCTTATATAAAGTGAATTTCCTAAACCAGGTTTAATCCAGTCCTTATCGAGCAGTAACATGGTTTCCAATCCTTCAAAAAATAGTTCTCTTGGAAAAGCTGGAATTGCTAGTCGTTTAGCAGATTTATTAATTCGAATAAAATTATCTTCTGGTCGAAACATCCATATTTTTCCTAGATCATCTTTGTAAGCTTTCATTCCTTCAAATACAGCTTGTCCATAATGAAATACTTTTGCTGCAGGAGAAATGGTCAAGGGACCAAAGGGTTTTACAGATGGATTCTTCCAAGAACCATCTATATAATCACATTCAAACATATAATCTGTAAATTCATTTCCAAATTCCAGATTATTAAAATCTACTTCTTTAATACGAGAAGATTTTATTTTTTCAACAGAAATGGTTTGGTGCGATGCAAGATCCATGAGCAAGTTTGTTTTCATGCAAAAGTACTTAAATATAAGACCATTTAAAACTCAAAAAAGTTATAATTTAGCAGTATATTATAAATGAAAATATATTAATTTTTAAAACTAACTGTCGTGAAGAAAATTGCTTATTTATTGTGTATTCCATTATTAATGTTCGCTTGTAAATCTGAAACCAAATCTGAAAACACTAAAGATCTTGTTGAAGAAGCTGTAAAAGAACAAGTTGCTTATGCCTCTTTTGGTGAAAAAATTACAGATGAAAATGTTCTTGCTAAATCTGAAATAATCAAGACCTACAAAAATTTAAAAGTCGGAGATACTGCATTGGTAAAGTTTACAGCATCTGTAAATGAAGTATGTCAAGCAAAAGGGTGTTGGATGCGTTTAGATTTGGGGAATGATGAAGCAATGGTTCGTTTTAAAGACTATGGTTTTTTTATGCCAAAAAACATAGCTGATAAAGAAGTAATTGTAAATGGGAAAGCCTATATCTCTGAAATGTCTGTTGAAGAACAACGTCATTATGCAGAAGATGCTGGTAAAAGTGAAGAGGAAATTGCTGCAATTACTGAAATTGAAACCACACTTTCTTTTGAAGCAGACGGTGTTTTGGTTAAAAAGTAGGCCATGAGAAATATTTCATTTCTTTTTATTGTTTTTTCTTTTGTTTCCTGTAATAATTCAGGAAATCTTGAAAAGATAGATAAGAGTGAAGAAGAGTTTGTATTCGATATGTATGAACCTTCAGAGATGACTTTGTTGATGCGATCTATGTATGAAATTAATGAAGAGCTTAAAAAGAAGATACTTGCTGGAAATACACCAGATAAATTTCCCAAAGAATTTCTGAATATTTTCATGGCATCACTAACAGATAATAAGCCTCAAAACGAAATATTTAAAGCTTATTCTAAGGTGTTTATTGATAAGGAAAGAGAAATTTTTAATGAAGCGAATGAATTGCCATTAAAACAACGATATAATAGTACTATAAATACTTGTATTTCTTGCCATTCAACAGAATGTGTAGGGCCAATTACAAGAATTGAAAAATTATTAATTAATTAATTAGCTCTTTTTTGAAACGTGAAATTATCACAACAGCAGACGGTTCTACAACCATTCATTTGCCAGAATGGGATGAGCAATATCATTCCAAACACGGAGCTGTTCAAGAAGCCTATCACGTATTTATCGAGATGGGCTTATTTCATTACTTAAAAAACATTACTCCTAAGCCTCTTAATATATTAGAAATAGGATTAGGAACAGGATTAAATGCATTAATCACTCAAGTGGAAGCAGTCAAAATTAATATAACTATTGACTATACGGGTGTTGAAGCATATCCAATAGAGGTATCTGAAATTGAAAAATTAAATTATAGTGCACAATTGAATGTTTCGGATGAGGTTTTTAAAAAAATACATAAAGTCGCATGGGAAACTCCTACTAATATTTCTAATAATTTTTCTCTTACTAAACGAAAACAATTTTTTTCTGAAATAGAAGATAAAAACGTTTTTCATATCATTTATTTCGATGCTTTTGGAGCTCGTGTTCAACCTGAGCTGTGGACGGAAGTTATCTTTCAAAAAATGTATGACGCCTTAACTCAAAACGGAGTATTGGTTACTTATTCTGCTAAGGGAAGTGTGCGTAGAGCAATGCAGGCTGTAGGTTTTACCATAGAAAGACTTCCCGGGCCTCCAGGAAAACGTGAAATGTTACGAGCTATAAAAAGCGAGTAACATTCAGCGAAACTTAATGCCTTCTATTAGAAGCATTCGTGATTTTCCATAAATAATTTTATTTATTTTTTAAACTTATTCTAAGGCAGGGAATGCATATGCTTAACATAGTATTTATGCCTTTTTTTCTTCCGTTTGAAAACGCAACAATTTCATTTATTTTATAAGTGACATTATGACATTTTAATAGAAATGGCAGTACTTTTGCAAACCATAAATATCAAATAAAAAATATACTCATACAATGAGCAAAAAAAATAAGGAAGAAAAGGAAATTTTAGAAGGGGAAGTGATTACTAAAGAACAAGAATCTTCTAAAAAAGAAGAGGAAAAGGAAGTAGATCCTTTAACCGCGTTACAAAGCAATTTTGATAAGGAAAAAGATAGAAATTTAAGATTATTTGCAGAATTTGAAAATTTTAAAAAACGAACAACTAAGGAAAAAATAGAGTTATATAAAACAGCAAGTGAAGGGTTAATGACTGCTATACTTCCTGTATTAGATGATTTTGATAGAGCACTTTCCGAAATTGAAAAATCTAAGGATAATAGCCATTATACAGGTATTGCGTTAATTAATAATAAACTAAAAGAAACTTTAAAATCTAAGGGATTGACAGAGGTTGAAACCAAAAGTGGAGATGTGTTTAATGCAGATAACCATGAAGCAATTACCCAAATACCTGCACCTAGTGATGATTTAAAAGGGAAAATTGTTGATGTTGTTGAAAAAGGATATGCGTTAGGCGATAAAATTATACGTTTCCCCAAAGTAGTTATCGGACAATAAATAAAAATTCATGAAAGAAGATTTTTACAAAATATTAGGTGTTTCTAAAGAAGCATCGGCATCCGAAATTAAAAAGGCATATCGTAAAAAAGCAATAGAATTTCATCCAGATAAAAATCCAGGGAATGCCGAAGCAGAAGAAAATTTCAAAAAAGCTGCAGAAGCTTATGAGGTTTTAAGTGATGCGGATAAAAAAGCTAAATACGATCGTTTTGGTCACCAAGCCTTCGAAGGTGGAGGAGCTGGTGGTTTTGGCGGCGGCTTTGGCGGCAGCGGTATGAATATGGATGACATATTTAGCCAATTTGGAGATATTTTTGGCGGCGGCGGTTTCGGTGGCGGCTTTGGAGGTGGAGGTAGTGCTCGAGTTAAAGGTAGCAACCTAAGAATAAGAGTAAAACTTACCTTAGAAGATATTGCGAATGGAGTAGAGAAAAAGATTAAAGTTAAACGAAAAAAAGTAGCCCAAGGGACCACCTACAAAACGTGTTCTACTTGTAATGGTCAAGGCCAAGTAACTAGAATACAAAATACAATTTTAGGTAGAATGCAAACTTCTGCACCTTGTAATGTATGTGGTGGTTCTGGTCAAACAATTGATAAAAAGCCTGCCAATGCAGATGCTCATGGATTGTTATTAACCGAAGAAACTGTGACTGTTAAAATTCCTGCAGGTGTTGTTGAAGGCATGCAATTAAAGGTGACTGGTAAAGGGAATGAAGCTCCAGGAAATGGAATCTCTGGTGATTTAATTGTTGCTATAGAAGAAAAACCACATCCATCCTTACAAAGAGAAGGAGATAATTTGCATTATGACCTTTATATAAGTTTTTCTGATGCTGCTCTAGGAACCTCAAAAGAAATTGATACCGTAGGTGGAAAAGTTAGAATTAAAGTAGAATCTGGAGTGCAAAGCGGAAAGATTTTACGTCTTCGGAATAAAGGAATCCCTAGTTTGAATAGTTATGGTACAGGAGATTTATTAGTGCATGTTAATGTTTGGACTCCAAAAACATTAACCAAAGAACAAAAAGAGTTTTTTGAGAAAATGACTGAGGATGATAACTTTGAGCCTAAACCTGAAAAAGATGACAAATCATTTTTTGAAAAAGTTAAAGATATGTTTTCATAAAACTTTGATTATAGATAAATTTTCCTATATTTGAGAATCGCTAAAATTTTTAGTGATAATTTTTCTTTTTCATAGCAATTTTTTCCCATCCTTTATTAGTTTAAAGGGTGGGTTTTGTTTTTTTACAGAATAAATCATTGATTTTGATTGTTTTAAGAACATTGTGAAATTGTTATAATTTTCCTTCTTCAAATTTATCAAGACAAGTTTGTAACAAAGTATTAAGTTAATTAACTAACAGTTTTAATTAATTAGCTGATTTGTTTATTTAACAAATCAATATATTTACCACTCGAAGTTTCGGAATAAAAATTAACTATGGAAAATCTTTTAGTTGCAAAAAATATCACTAAAAATTTTGGAGACTTTAAAGCCCTAAATAATATTACGATTGAAGTCCCAAAGGGATGTGTTTTTGGGCTTCTAGGGCCAAATGGCGCTGGAAAAACTACCTTATTGCGTATCATAAATCAAATTACAATGCCAGATACAGGTACTGTCTTTTTAGATGGAAACCCACTTCAACCTAACGATATTAGATATATCGGTTATTTACCTGAAGAAAGAGGTTTGTATAAAACTATGAAAGTTGGAGAACAGTGTATGTACTTAGCGCAATTAAAGGGATTGTCTAAATCCCAAGCTAAAGAACGACTTACCTATTGGTTTAAGCGATTAGAAATAGATGGTTGGTGGAATAAAAAAATACAAGAACTGTCAAAAGGGATGGCTCAAAAAATACAGTTTGTAGTCACGGTTTTACATCAACCTAAATTATTAATTTTTGATGAACCTTTTAGTGGCTTTGATCCTATAAATGCAAACCTAATAAAAGATGAAATATTACGATTACGAGATGAGGGAGCTACTATTATTTTTTCTACCCATCGAATGGAATCTGTAGAAGAAATGTGTGATCATATTGCTCTAATTCACGAGTCTAATAAAGTGTTGGATGGAAAACTGATCGATATAAAAAGAGCCTATAAGTCCAATACTTTTGAGATTGGATTGATTGCATCAAATTCAGATAATATAAGATCAATTATAAGTGAA
>MAAC01006737.1_pt1 | contig 16191 bp, 12 predicted proteins | sample 1115981 | NCBI WGS metagenome assembly MAAC01 (sample SAMN04961126, study PRJNA320927) | seawater metagenome | isolation source: sample BD02T64 sea water enriched with oil for 64 days | place: USA:Gulf of Mexico | collected 2013-07-27 | reverse complement strand
GGCCGGTATCAGAGACTGACAAAACTTGAATGCGGGGGGTGTCTTCGTGTGCGTCCATAAGGACACTCGATAAACGATCTCACAGCTCAGCAGCCAGACGGCCCTCGGCGGAGGTTTACTGGTGAACTCCGGTCAGGTTGAATGAACCTGCAAGGAGATCAGGATTATGTGCAGAACGAACCCATATACGTGGCCGCTATCTTCCAACGGTGCCACAGGAAATGCAGTTTCTCCCTCAGCGAGCTGCACATAACCAACGGGTGGGCATAATTACGTTTATGCAGAGGTCTCCATAACCGCAAGAACTGGCTCTTTGCAGGCGCCGACACAGGTGCGGAAACTTTGGCTCGCGCCATGACCATCATCGAAACAGCCAAGCTAAATGGCCTCGATCCACAGGCCTATCTCGCGGACGTTCTCGACCGTATCCACGACCACAAGATCAACAAGCTGGATGAGCTGCTGCCGTGGAACTGGAAGGCGCTACACCCTGAAGCAAGCAGTCAGGCCGCATAAACCGCGGTGCCAATGGCTTGGTTACGAAACAATTATCATATGGAATGGAGTGCTATTCTATCCCAAACCCTTCGCGGCCGATCGATACATAGGCCGTAAATCCTGCCTGCTTCACATCCTTTGGCGTATAGATATTACGCAGGTCGGCCATCACGGGCGTAGTCATGCGTTTAGCCATCCGTTTTAGATCCAAAGCGCGGAATTCGTTCCATTCGGTCAGGATTACTACCGCGTCAGCGTTCTGGGTTGCTTTATATACATCCTCATTCCAAGAGACGCTTGGCAGCATCCCCTCACCTTCACGCTTACCTTGGGGGTCTACAACGCGAACCTTGGCACCGTTTCCGACCAGCCATGGGACTATGGTCAGGCTGGGGGAGTCGCGCATGTCATCTGTGTTCGGCTTGAAAGTCACGCCCAGCACAGTGATCACTTTGCCATTTACCGAGCCCCCGCACAGGTCAACGATCTTATCGATCATGCGGCGCTTCACCTGATCATTCACCTTGATCACAGTTTCTGTCAATTGCATTGGTGTTGCGTGGTCTTGCCCCATACGAGCCAGAGCTTGGGTGTCCTTGGGAAAGCAACTGCCTCCATATCCAGGACCTGCATGAAGAAATTTATCGCCAATACGGCCATCAAGCCCCATGCCTTTAGACACCATTTTAACGTCAGCGCCGGTCTTTTCGCACAAGGCAGCGATCTCATTGATGAAGGTAATCTTGGTCGCCAAGAAAGCATTGGCCGCATATTTGATCATCTCAGCGCTTTCCAGATCGGTTGCCATGATCGGGAACTCACGAAGGTAGAGAGGGCGATAAATTTCATTCATCACGTCTGCCGCCCGTTCATTCTGCACACCCACGACAACACGATCAGGACGCATGAAATCGTCAATCGCAGCGCCTTCCCGCAAAAACTCGGGGTTGGATGCGACGTCAAATTCTGCCTTAGGGTTCGCTTTAAAAACAACTTGTTTGACCTGACGGTTCGTGCCCACTGGCACGGTCGACTTAGTGACGACCACAGCGTAGCCGGTCAGCGCGGCCGCAATCTCTTCTGCTGCAGCCATGACGTAGGTCAAATCCGCGTGTCCGTCCCCGCGACGCGTCGGAGTCCCTACCGCAATGAAGACGGCGTCAGCCCCGTCGACGGCCTCGGCCAAGTTTCCCGTGAAAGAAAGACGGCACGCGTTGACGTTCTTGGCCATGAGGTCTTCGAGACCAGGCTCATAAATCGGGGCGATACCGTTCCTGAGTTGCTCGATCTTCTTCGGATCTTTGTCGACACAAACAACATCATGCCCAAAGTCAGAGAAGCAGACACCAGACACCAACCCAACGTATCCGGTACCGATCATAGCAATTTTCATGAAACAAGCTTTCTAAGTCAATTTGTATACCAACTGAGATAAATAACCTGCTGTGTCAATTCTCGGGGTAGTATTGAGTAAAAAACAGTTGAACTGCTACCCATACCGGAACGCCAGTAGCCAGTGTCTAGACCTATATCACTCCCGCGCTCTGACAAAACCAGCCAAATAATAAATGTCGACCTGCCCCAAAATTTTCTTCATTAAATAGCGCATAAATTTCCGAGAAACACTTGGAAGTCATTTGCGCTCGCGAACGCGAGAAAAAATTTCCTCAAAGCGCTCCATTCCAATCTTCATTGAAAGCTTACTTAAGTAATAGTCACGTCCACGCTGCCCCATCTTGTATCTTTCAGTAGAGGACAAGTCTGATAAGACTGCAACGGCATTGGCAATGCTATTAGGGTTCTCTGGTGTAGCGACTACCCCTGCGTTTGCTGTCGTTATCAACCCAGTAGCCTCTCCGTTTACAGCCATAAGAATGGGCTTTCCTGCATACATATAAGCTTGCGTTTTGGACGGTAGTGTTATTTCAAAAAGCGGGTCCGCACGCAGATGGACTAACAAAGCATCAGCAGCGTCCAAGAAAAAACCAACCTTTTCAGGTTCGACGCGAGGAAGAAAAACTACATTATTGAGGTTCAACTCGAGTGCTTTGCTTTCAAGCTTTTGTCGGCTGATGCCTTCCCCCATGAAACAGAAGCTGACTACCTTCGCCTGTCCAGATTGTTGCAATAACGCGGCGGCATCTATTACTGCCTCGAGCGCTTGTGCTGGACCCATGTTGCCAGCGTAAAGAAGCTTCAAACCAGGCATAGCCTCCAGCCTTTGAAGCCCATCTGGGCGAGTTTTAGAAAGCGAGTATTCGTTGGTCCAACCGATAACCGACTGCATCTTGTCAGCGGGCACACCTTTATTCAATAATGTTTCACGAAACCCATTCGTATGCAAAATGATAAACTGAACTCTTCGATACATCCAGGACGCGGCACGGTCGACCCAGCGTAGTATTCTGGGATTTGAAATCATTCCGGTTGCTGGTAGGGTGTCTGGCCACAAATCATGTACGTCCACAATTACAGGGCAACGATGCATCACACGAGAGGCTGCGGCCGCGAGTCCAACTGTCAGCGGCGGATTATAAACATACACGAGGCTCGCACCACGAGCGGTAAAACATAGGTAGAGAAAAGCACTTATGAAAAAGCTAACGTAATTGATAATTCGCCAAAACTTGCTAGCGCTATGGCTAGGACATAACGCAAGTCGTGTGACGCGTACCCCGTTCTGAGTGCCGCGATGCCATGGGCGGATGCGATACCCCTTATAGACCTTACCGCCTGGATAGTTCGGAAAGCCGGTCACCACCTCAACGTCATAGCCAAGGTCTCGGACTGCTTCAGCAAAAGCTTGTCCCTTATAGGCGGGCTCGGGATCGTAAAACTGGGTTAGAAATATTAGGCGTGGGCGACCAGTCGTTGATTTTGACATCGGATTATATTGACTCATTCAATCGAATACCGTCCCACTTATTCGAGAGTTTGGCTGTACCCAAAATTAACGAGACCACCCGCTCTGAGGTATTTGTAATGCAATAGTCTGGTGGAACGGGGTTGGGCTGCCCTTGATCAACACGATCTGCATAGAACTGCGTCACTGCATCGACGCCGTTCAAGATGGTTCCAGCATCCAGCCCCGTCATCATAATACATCCAACATCCAGCCCCTCAGGTCGTTCAATGGCGTCGCGCGGCGTAATTGCAGGAAATCCAAGCATTGAGCTTTCCTCTGCGATGGTACCACTATCCGAAATCGCGCAAAACGCGTCCATTTGCAATTTATTGTAATCGTGGAAACCGAAAGGGCTCATCCATTGGATACGCGGATCAAGCTTTAATGCGCTCAGTGCATCTAGCCTTTTACGCGTACGTGGATGTGTGGATACAATAATAGGCATATCGTATTGCTCAGCCAACAGATTTAGCGCGACGGTCAACTGCCTCAGTCTCGCTACGTTATCTACGTTTTCCTCGCGGTGCAGGGACACAACAAAATAGCCGCTACTATCCAATCCAAGGCTGTCAAGTACATCTGAGGCTTCAATCTGTTTGCGGTAGTGCTCCAGAACCTCGCGCATGGGAGAGCCGGTTAGATAAATACGCCGGTGGTGGCAACCTTCCGAAAGAAGGTGACGTCGTGCGTGTTCAGTATAGACCAAATTAAAATCAGAGATATGGTCGACCACTTTACGGTTAGTTTCTTCGGGCACATTGCGATCATAAGATCTATTGCCAGCCTCCATGTGGTAAACTGGTATTTTCATCCGCCGGGCGATTATAGCCGAGATAGCGGAATTGGTATCACCCAAGATCAACACCGCATCGGGCTGCTCTTCACGCAGAGCCTTTTCGGTTTCCGAAAGGATCCCTCCCAATGTTTCGCCCAAAGAACCACCGCCTACGCCGAGAAAATAGTCGGGCTTACGCACACCTAAATCTTCAAAAAAAATTTCGTTCAATTGATAATCATAGTTCTGCCCAGTGTGAACGATTACGTGATTGGTGTAGCGGTCCAGCCGTTCCATAACCCGGCTTAGCCGGATGATTTCAGGGCGGGTGCCCAAAATTGTCATCACTTTAAGTTTTTTCATGTTAGTACCTTATCGGCATATGTATCTGGCAGTGTTGGATCAAATAAATCATGTGTCCAAAACATTGTTAAGAGATCTGTATCCCCAACGTTTTCTATCGAATGCGTGTGAAGTGTTGGCATGTCAACTGGCGCGGGATGCTTACCAGAAACGCGGTACTCCCAGACTTCCTCTGTTAGAACTTTCCGGATCCGGATTATCGCTTCCCCTTGAACCACCAAAAAGCGTTCGACCTTCTGTAAGTGGAAATGGTCACCACGCGTAACTCCCGGTGCAGTGGATGATAAAAAACTTTGTCCGCCACCTCCGCCCTTGACGGCTTCAAACAATGTTCCCCGCTGATCGGTGTGTAGATCTAGTGGTCGAGGCCAGCCATCAGGATAGCTCGCGGCGCGGTATGAGTTGAACAGATCACGGTCGAACGGGTCGGAGAGATCGGGATAGACGTTCGTCATATACTTTTCGTGGAAGCCAGAAATAATTTCGAAGAGGTCCGGGACAGAAATCGCATGCGACGCGGGCTCGATACGGCCCGACTTTCCTTCGATTACCGCATCAATAGCAAAATTTGCGGCGGCACCGGCATGCAATAACTGCACCCGTCCGTCTGGATTGATGTTCGGAGACTCATCGGCAATAATTTGAGCAACCAATGTCGCAGTAACGTTGTTATAAAACGGTTTTGCCCCCTCACCGAAAATATGAGGCAAAATGAGATCTGTGAATTCTCCACCTACCGTGCCTAAAATCTCTCCAGCAATTCGTTTCGAACGGCCGTAGGGCGTGTCACTATTTGCATGTGTTGAATTCGCGTAGACTATGTGGGGTTTGACACCTGCTGAGATACACGCATCTGCGAGTCGAGTAGCGATGGCGCAGTTTGCTTCTTCAATTTCAGAATCCGGCGCGCGATTCACCCCAGCGAAGTGCAGTACTGCTTGCGCGTCCTGTAGTGCGGCAAAGAGAATAGCATCATCGTCAAATTCGGTGTGATTAAGAGCAACGATATCAAATGGCGCTGGTTCGCTCCTAAACTGGGAGGCGCAATTTGCGGCGTAAAGACGCACATGGGTATGCCACCCTATCAATCCCTCGGCTCCTGAAATCACAATTCTCAAAACTTTTCCTTCCACGTACGAAGATCGTTTTGAATTTCGGGGAGTGATAAAAGGAGTGACTTTACTTCCTCTACATTTAGCTGTTGCGTATTGTGTGAATGATAGTCTTCTCTCTGTGCCGTCTCTTGCTCACCTTCGCTAAAGTAGGCTTTATAGTTGAGGTCTCGCCCGTCCATCTTAATACGATAGTAATCTCCCATATCTTCGGATTGCCCAAGTTCTTGCGCAGTAGCAAGCGTTTCATAAAGCTTTTCCGAATGCCGCCAGCCGATCGCCTCAATTGGATGATTGGGGACGCCAAATAGCTCAATCAGCGCGGTTGCCAAATCGGATATCGTAGACGCCGCTGCCTTGCGGATGAATAAGTCGCCCTGTCTAGCATTTTCAAATGCATGATGTACTAATGCTACTGAGTCTCGAAGAGGCATCAGAAAACGAGTCATTTTCGGTTCAGTAAGAGTAATAGGGGAATTACTTTTAATCTGTTTAATAAATAGCGGGATTACCGATCCACGAGAATACATGACATTGCCATAACGTACCATTGACACAGTAGTGGGCGCATCTGGCTCAAGCGATCTAGCAAGCGCCAAAACTAGCTTCTCCATCAATGCTTTCGACATGCCCATGGCGTTTACCGGTAACACAGCTTTGTCCGTAGACAAACACACAACGGACTCAACCTTCGCCGCAGCTGCCGATCGAATCACATTCTCGGAGCCAATAATATTTGTTCTGACTGCCTCCATTGGGAAAAACTCACAAGAAGGAACTTGCTTCAAGGCCGCTGCATGGAATACGCAGTCCACCCCCGCCATTGCGCGATCAACGCTTTCTCGATCGCGAATATCACCGATATAAAACCGGACATTTGGATGCCGCAGAGTGTTACGCAAGGCGTCTTGCTTTTCCTCATCACGACTGATGACGCGGACCTCGGGACAACCCTGGTCAAGTAGGTCATTTAGCATTGTTTTACCAAATGAACCGGTACCTCCAGTTATTAAGACGCAATTATGGGCCATCGAAGCCTCCGTATCTATGACAAATGTTAGTTGCGGTCGACAAAACTAGGCGCACTCCCGCCGCCCAAGAGCCATTCATAGGCCGCTTTCATCTCCAACCCAATAGCCCCCCAAGAGAATCTTTTCCCTGCAAGCTCCTGTCCCTTGGCACCCATGGCCGCTCTCTCAGGATCGGGCAACGAAAAATAATACCGAAGGCCGCTTGAGATGCTATCAATATCAGTTCCAACTTCGAAAGCGGCCCCAGATTGGAACCCAATAGGCAAATTGCAATGGGAAGTCATTAATACAGGTAGACCCGCTGACCACGCTTCAAGGACAGCCATCGGAACGCCTTCACTAAGCGATGGCAAGATGAAACCATCAGCATGCATCAGAGTTTTCTTTTTCTCTTCACCAAACTGTGAGCCCACAAAGTGAATCTTATTTTGGCAAGAACACTCAGCCACGACGGCGTGGAGGCTATTTAAATAGCCTACCTCTTCCCACCCAGCAATTACCAAATGCCAATTTTCAAATTCTTGGGTTTCTTTAACAACATTAGAAAACGCCCTTATCAAATTCAAAATATTCTTCTTCGGATGAATTCGCCCCAGGAAAAGAATTGCATTCGATCCGCTTGGTAAGACTCTGCGCCAACTCGGAGCCTCAAGAGCAGTATCACAATACCTCCCAACTCCATTAGGTAGCACGATAACTGGCCCCCGATAACCAAACTCCCGCACAGATCTGAGCTCTTGTTCTGAAAGAACATGTACGGCCTGGGCTCCCAGAACATTCTCTCTTTCAAACAAAGCAAGCGCAACTGATTTTGTAAAACTTGAGTTTCTCAATGCCCATGAGTCTAAAGCTCCACGAGGAGAAATAACCCGAGGAACAGATTTTCTTGTTGAAATATTACGGGTAACGATCGAAGGAAATGTCCATAAGCTATTCTGATGTATTACATCTGGGTGGCGCTCCATCACGCTATGGGAAAGTCGTGAAGAGTATAGGAATTTTCGGGGCCCATATACGTTTGACAATTGCAAGTCCAAATTTCCCCACTTGTGTTTATCCACGTTGGAAAACCTGTCTCGTACTGAGTGCACTGAAATATTACAGCCATGCGTAGCCAAAGCTTTATTAATGCCGGGAACGGATTCATACAATCCTCCCGCCAAACGAGACGCCGATGGCGTTACAACGGATATTCTCATCTATCTATCCTTAGATGGGTATCAAAACATGTTCTCGCTGATCAGATCATCAGAATATCCAAAGATATCATGGAGAATGAGAAAGATAGTAGGAAGGTATAGGGGCTTTGTCGACATAGAAGTTCGAAGTTCTTCAGTTCCGACGACCCTAAAATCTGGCTGATGGGACACATATATTGTATATGCCCCATGTAGAAACACATTGAAAAATATAATTGCTGAAGATATTAAGAACAACCTACGCGGAAATCTAACCCTCGCACAACTATATGCAAACAATACCACAACGAGAATAAATATTCGTTCAGAAAACACTTCGTTCGATGAGAAGGACACGCCGAATAAAGACACTATAAATAGGGTAAATATCTTTACCCTGTGAGACCGCAAGTCCGCCTTTGAAACCGCCGCAAAGCAGAATACGCAAACGGCAACAAAGGCACTATACCTTAAAAATAAGACAAAATTCAAAATACCTTCAGAAGAAAATCTGGAGTTTTCGTAATTCAAGTAAATTACCACTTTACCTAAAGCCGATGGAAGTGAGTCTACGATCGGCAGAAGATTGTCAGGGCTCATGACAATAGCCAAGATTGAGGCGAATATCATAAGCAGCGCGAAGTAGCTGCGCGTAATAGAGTTAAAAACTTTGGCGATAGCCGCCGCAAAAAACATAAGCGTAGCGAATGGATGGATCGTGATTGAAAGTGCCGCGAGTATATACCTCAAAGGAAATTTAGAATCGAACGAAAGCAAACCTATTGCTATTGCAAAAGTCGTCTTCTGAAGATCGGAGATAGACCTATACTCTAAACACATGAAAAATAATGCCAAGCAAATTGCGTACTGAGCGTAAGGCAGATCTCTCCGCTCAACAATCCATCCCAATATTGCCTTCGAAAATATCAGCACAGTAGAAAAAGAAATTATTGAATAAGCAAGAATATAAGGCATATTAATATTATGCGTCAATATATACAGAAAATGAGTATAAAAATTCAATCCATCTTCTGGATAATAAAATACTCTCACAAAATTATTGCGAGCATCCCACATGACCGGAAGGTATGAGTACATTATAACTATCGAAAGAGACAATCCAACATGACTCACCCTTTTCCTGCTCACGGCAAGAGCAACATTAAAAATAAATCCCCAAACAGGGCTAACAAACGAGCTTATAAGCCCCCAGATTACGCTAGGTGTTGCGTTACGGTATTTCATGCCAATTATAACTACCAAAGCCTAGCGCGCAAAGTGAGCCACGGCGTTTATTGTTAGAGGAACAAATGAAAAAACTATATTTGATACCAAAAGCCCTAACATCAGATACTCCGAAAAGCCGACACTACAGAGAACAATTGCTAGCAATGCTGAAAAAATACCTTTCAAAAACAAGCACCTTGACGAGAAAACGAGGCCGCCAGTGTTAGATAGAAATGCGAAGTAAGTCATTTCTACTGCAAAGAATATTACGTACATACCCGCAGGCGCTAACATAATTGTAGATGGAGATACCGTACCATGATACCATTTATCAAAAATCCAATCGCCAAAAAAAATGAGCGCGAAAGCCGGGAGCACGCTTAGAACAACGTTTATCGCTATTGTTGTAATGAGAGATTTGGATATCCACTTCTCGTCATTTCGCGCAAAAGCCTCAGGCAATGCACCTCGAATGGGTGACAAAATGTGGCCAAAGGCCGCTCCTGTGAGCATAATACCATTCATAACCGCAGCAAATGCTGCGGCTGTCAATGACGTTGCGGTTGCGCCAACAATGAGAATACTCAAAGGGTGGCATAGAAAGTTAGTGATTGTGCCTCCGGATATAAAGCGAAGTCCGTCAGTAAAAATTAATCGAGCTTCACTTTTTTTTATCGAGTATACATTATTTATACTAAAGCCTATATCATTCCAAACAGTTAGTGCATTCAAAGCACGCATAGTAATTACCGGTAAATGAACAGCTATTAGTATATTTAAAACTGTTGGTTCATTTTTTGAGACCCACCAAACAGATCCTGCGGCCACCAGTGAGCCTATCGACGAGAGAATATTCAAGAGATATTGTTTTTGCTGGGCAAGCTGAGCCGCCTCAAACATCGACAAACTTTGTGTTACAAAAAAAACCATCATAACAAATAGCGCTGCGGCACCGGGAGTGGTAGCTGGCGAGGTATGTTCTTCGAATATAGATGAGAGAATAGGAGTAAACAAAATTAGTAAAACCATCCCGACCGTCACGACTGTTGCGATACAAACTACCATCGCCAAAGATTGACTGAAAATACGGGTTGCTGCACTCGATCTGTCTAGAGCTAACTCGCGCGACATGTGTAGTGTCGTTGAGTGGCCTAGTCCGAGGTTCGACAATGTTAGCCAAGCCAGTATGGCCGCAAACATTGCGTATACGGTAAACCCTTCTACACCTAGCGCAGACGCCGCTATTGGCAGACTTACTACTTGTAAAAGTATTCCAGATATACGAGCCGCTCCAGAAGTAAGAAGTGCGCCTCTTATTCTACGATTTCGAACACTTCGGGGAGAATCCAAACTCAACAATGCAACCATCCAGTGCTATATAAAATTATTCATCCGGGCATCTACATCATTTTCAAGTCAGGGGACATAGTGAAGTCTCGTTACCCTTCAGCCCTCAAATGCTACCTTAGCCTTACACGGTCAATGATGCTGATTCCGTTTTGACATTTCTAATCTCCTTCGTATTAAAGATCAGGAGATCTAGAAATCATAGCTGACGTCAGTGTCCAAGTTTCGTGGGTAGCCCATATCCATTGAATTTATTGTTACAGCCCAAAAACTAGAGGAATTTTTACCAGATTAGCTTTAAGCTCTGATCCCAAGCCAGGATGGGTTAGGAACATCAAACTAGATGCACCTAAAGCTCTTGCCACAGGCATTTTTATTTTATAATTTGAACCGCTATGCATAAATGCTTTTTCCAAATACATCTCCGAGCAAGTTCCTTGCAGGCAAGGGACTCCGGCGCTGGTGATTGCTGCCGCAACACTGTCCCGATCCCAATTTTCTTTCAGATACTCTGGACGAACATACGCGTAATATTTGTACCAAGCGTGGCGTGATCCACTTGTAACCTCGGTTGCCTGCTTCATAGTTGCGAAACGAATTGGCCCATCATTACCTGTCAACGGATCTAATGCATTCGTAATTTCCTCCGCATTCTTTGTCCGCACCGCATGCCATTCCGGCATACGACGTAACTGAATCCGGCCAATGGCAGACTGCATTTCCGTCAAGCGCCAGTTCGTACCGAAGCTCTCGTGTAACCAACGAAAACCCGGTGCGTGTTCGCGCTCATATACTGCTTCGTAGCTTTTTCCATGGTCTTTAAATGCCCACATGCGACGCCAAAGTGCCTCGTCATCGCAGGTGACCATTCCGCCCTCGCCACCGGTCGTCATGATCTTGTCTTGGCAGAAGGACCACGCGGCAACGTCGCCAAGCCCGCCGACTGGCTTTCCTTTATACATCGCGCCGTGGGCTTGAGCACAGTCTTCAATCAATCTGATTTCCCGCCCACCAATAGCCTCTCGAAGCCCGTCCATATCGCAAGGCCAACCCGCGAGGTGAACTGCGATTATGCCGCGCGTCTTGTCCGTGATTACAGTAGCAACTGTTTCACCTGTAATGTTGCCACTCACCATATCAACATCAGCAAATACCGGGCGGGCACCCGCATTCACAATTGTAGAAACGGACGCAATGAAGCTACGTGGCGTTACGATTACTTCGTCTTCAGCCGAGCCGCCGTTTTGCGATCCGATGCCAAGACCATGCAGCGCCAAATCAAGCGCCACCGTACCATTCGCAAGAGCGATCGCGTATTTAGTGCCGGCGAAAGTCGCGAACTCCTCCTCGAACATACGGCCTTCTTGGCCTGTCCAGTAATTTACCTTATTCGATAGCAAAACCCGCGATACGGCATCTGCTTCTTCTTGGGTGTAGTTCGGCCAGGGCGGCAAAGGTCCGTTCAGCATTTTGTTTCTCTAGCTTTTGCGGGCGTACCAATAACTGTTGTATGAGCAGCCACATTTTTGGTGACGAGCGCATGAGCGCCCACCACGGAACCTTTACCGATTACCAAGGGTTCACTTTCCTTGCCAGGCAGTATTGTCGCACCGGTCCCTATATAAACGTCGTCCTCTATCACGACTCTGCCATTCACAGAAACACGTGGCGCAAGGGTTACGTAGTCTCCCACGACGCAATCATGCGCAATATAGCTATAAATGTTACACTGAAAGCCGACACCAATCTCAGCGTCAGCTGTGATCATGCTATAGTCGCTAAGCACAGCCCCTCCCCCAATAGTAACTCGATCGCCGATGACCGAGGTGTTCGAAATAACAGAGAACAGTCTAAAGCCATCCCTTAGTATTCTATTCGTCTTTTGCTTCCTCAAATCTCCGTTTGCGAATCCGACGACCCATTCTCCAGAAGTTTCATGAGCTAACTGACGAGCGGCGTCATATCCGATTGTTCCCACGCTCTCAGCATCATCAACAATGATTACTTCCTGGCCGACGTATTTATCTCGAACACTGCGAATGAATTCACGCGCGAAACCACCATTGCTATAAATAAACTTCATTTCGCTTCCCCTGATCCAGTAAACCGCGTCATGGTCACCTCCCCTTCGGCGGAGATATCATCACGATTGATCACCTTTCGGATAGTCAGCCATATGATTTTTAGGTCCAGCCAAATGCTACGATTATCCACGTACCACACATCTAGCTCGAACTTTTTCTCCCATGACAACGCGTTCCTCCCATTCACCTGCGCCCATCCGGTTATACCGGGGCGCAGTTCATGCCGGCGCGCTTGAGTAAGCGAATATAGCGGCAGGTATTCCACCAACAGCGGACGCGGCCCAACCAAGCTCATGTCCCCTTTTAGCACGTTCCATAGACCTGGCAGTTCATCAAGGGAGGAAGAACGTAGCTTGCTTCCCAATGGCGTTATGCGCTCCGCGTCGGGCAGCGGTTGACCGTCAGGGCCTGTAGAATCTCTCATGGACCGGAACTTCATCATTTCGAACGGCTGGCCGTCTTGGCCAGGACGCGTCTGCCGAAAAAATACGGGCGATCCCATGTCCTTACGGATCCAAAAATACAGCAAAAGTAAAACTGGCGAAAAGATAACCAAGCCTAGTAGCGCGCCCAGCACATCCATTATTCTTTTTGCCATATTGCTTAGTTCTCAAACGTTTTTACTATTAAGGTGGGGACGGGTAGCTCCCCTATGTGCAGGACGCATTACGCTCTATTTGTTGCTCGCACTATACCGGGTTAACGTACACTCCGCCAGCCTCACCCCGCCTGACTGTCACTTTCCTGTACATGATACCCTTCGACTCGCGCGGCAATCAACTTGCGCAGCCGAACCGAGTCCGCCGCCGAAATTGACCCGTTCAATTCTCTAACCATCGCAGCCACCTCGATCTGGCTCAGCATCCCCTCTTGCGCTCGAAGGATCTTCGCATGCGGTGTCGGCAGCAAGCTGTCATCATCGATTAATAGCTCTTCATAGAGCTTCTCTCCTGGCCGCAAACCAGTCACCTTAATCTCGATGTCACCCTCCCCCGTCTCCGGATCTTTCACCTTACGGCCGGAGAGTGTGATCATCCGACGGGCGATATCGATGATCTTCTGTGGCTCCCCCATATCTAGCACGAACACGTCGCTACCTTTAGCATAGGCGCCGGCGAGCAAAACCAGACGCGCGGCCTCGGGGATCGTCATAAAGAAACGCGTGACGTCCTTATGGGTTACCGTCACTGGACCACCGCGGGCGATTTGCTTTTGGAACAAAGGTATGACCGAGCCAGAGGATCCAAGCACGTTGCCGAAGCGCACCATGGAGAATTTGGTAGCAGCGCTGCGCGTCTGGACATCTTGTACCACCAGCTCGGCCATTCGTTTGGTGGCGCCCATGATATTTGTCGGCCGTACGGCTTTGTCGGTGGAGACAAGAATAAAGCGCTCAAGTTTAGCTTCAGCAGCGGCTTCCGCGACGACTTGGGTGCCGAGTACATTGTTACGCGCGCCTTCTAGCTCGTTTTCCTCGACCAGCGGCACGTGTTTATAAGCGGCGGCGTGGAGAACAACCTCGACCCCCTCCTCGGCGATCACACCGGCGACGCGCGCCTTGTTCGTGACCGACCCAAGGCGGCTAACAATAGGGATCCCCGTGGCCTTCGCCTCCGGCTGCAACTCCTGATCAATTGAGTACAGCTGGAACTCACCCTGCTCAAACAGGATAATCCGCGCCGGGTTACAGTTGAGCAGCTGCCGGCAAAGCTCGGATCCGATGGAGCCCCCTGCCCCGGTCACCATCACGACGCGACCGGCATAAGTCTTTGCAATTTCCGGCGTATCGAGATCAACCTTATCTCGGCCCAAAAGCTGATCCGGCGCGACGGTGCGCAGGCTATCAGCCAGCCCTTTGCCAGACATCAGGTCCACATAGGACGGCAGCACTTGCACCTCAACTTCATGAACGCTGAGCTTTGAGATCAACTCGTCCCTACGCTTCTTGCCCATCGATGGTACGGCCAGCAGAATTTGTTCGATATCGCGCGCTTTGACCAGCTTCCCGAGTTTAGCGGGATCATGAACAGGCAGCCCTGCGACCATGAGACCGTGCAAGTTCGGGTTGTCGTCGATGAAGAACACAGGTCGCGCTTCGCTGGCCTGCCTCAGGGCGGCGGCCAATTGAATACCCGCGGCCCCTGCCCCGTAGATCGCGACCGGTTTGCGGTTACCGCCGCGCTCTGACAGCCAGCGCAGCAGGTTCAGCCCCACAACGCGCGCCGCGACGGCGAAGATGCAGAAGAATAACCCTAGAAGAAGCGGCACAGACCGCGGCGCCGAAAGCTTTAACCAATAGCTCAGCATCACTGCACTGAAGGCAATCAACAGCGACGCTACGCCAATATTTGACATAGAATGGGTATCAAAAGCGTTAAGCTTGATGCGATGGAGCCGCAGTGCCCAGATGATACCAACGCCCAACATCGAAATGACGGGGAAAAGCACCCAACTGTCAGCGATTGGGATCCAGGGCGTGCCCGTCCCGTAGCGGAAGGCAAAGGCGCAATATAGGGCAAGGGGTACGAGCATGCTGTCGACGGCCAGAAAAATGGCCCGCTTTTTCGCCCTCGAAAGGTCGTGAATACTGTTCATGTGCATGTCGATAATTTTCTATGAATATAAAAAGTCGTTTGTAATGTGCTGAGGTTACCAAATTACTCGCGTTCCACGAAGGTTTTTTTTGCGGATCAGCGGCCTCCGGGTCAGGGTTTTGACCCTTACCTTGTTATGGCCGCAAGATGTTGGATACTCCTCCTCATACCATCCTATATTAAGAGACACGCCAAAAGGGAATACGCAAGAAACTGCCGGCAGCTCTATGGTGATCTGACTGACTGTGCTCATATCTCAGCCGATGTCTGCGATGAAGATTCGTTGAAGCCCGTATCCCTTGCCAATCAGCATTAAGCTGGCAATTTTCAGCATAGTGGGTTGATAACACACTGTAATCCAATGATATTAAAAATTGTCAGCTGACAATTTCTCGATTTGCCAGTGCCATCACCATCGGTTTCATTGAAAACGCCCCATCCCTTGCCATTTGTGTCAGCCGGCGAAGGTATGCCCCTGGGCTGCGGATAGCGCTCGCTTTCTCGAGCATACATAGAACGGTGATCGCAGCAGCCTCCCTGCCCATGATGCGCTTGGCGTCGATCATCACGGGGTGGTCGATCCCGAGCATAGGTGCGATCTTGTCAGAGGTACGCTCGACATCAGCCCAGTTGCGCAGGGGTTCTGGAAAGAAGGACTGATGTTCTCTGCAGGTGCTAAGAACCTGACCAAGAGACACGCCTTGGTCTTTCTCAGCTTCACTGCTTTCTACTGGTCGTAACCTCTCGGGGGTACACTCCCCCTGCCCTTCAGAGTCAAAATGGGTTATATCTGAATCCTGTATGTGCCGCTCATTTTGGGCGTAAGCGGTGCTCACTTCTTCTGTCTTTGAAGCTTGCTCAAGACACGTTTTCAACAGGTTCTTTAGCGCCGCTGCCATCTCACATAGTTCTGTCTTCTCCGCTTTGCGGCGGAGCAACTTTGCGACCTCGGCAAGTTGCTCTTCGTGACCAGTTTCCTGCATGAGCATTGCACGCAGCATCAGAACCTCGTCACGCACCGCAAGCAGCTCTTCCTGCCGCGCCTGTGCTTCTGTGGCAGCAAGACTGATAGCGTCC